>Ga0181518_10002936_pt1 | contig 16114 bp, 11 predicted proteins | sample PEATcosm2014_Bin_28_FD_119751 | JGI IMG/M metagenome (GOLD analysis project Ga0181518, IMG submission 119751) | Peatland microbial communities from MTU Mesocosm Facility, Houghton, MI, USA - PEATcosm2014_Bin01_60_metaG | ecosystem: Environmental > Terrestrial > Soil > Wetlands > Peat | place... | reverse complement strand
CGCCGGAGGTGTACCGCGAACTGCGGAACCAGCGCTTCACCACCACGCTGGAGGACCTCGTCTCGGCCGCCCAAGGCGAAGTGGAGTCTCTCGGCGGCGAACTGCGCGACTGGCATGGCAACCTGCCCGAGGGGATCAACAGCTCGGACAAAGCCAGCGAGATCGACGAGGCGGCCAGCACGCTCGAAAGCATCAACTTCCCGGAGGTCCCGGACGCCCTCGGCCAGATCAAGGTGATGCACCTGCCCGCCTTGGAGCAGGACTCACGGCCCAAACGCAGCGCCGAGGTCGTCAGCATGCTGGACGACGCCATCGGCTCCCTGAACGCCAAGGCGGATGACCTGAGGCAGGCCATCGAGGATGCCAAGAAGGCGGAAGGAGAGGCACCTGAGGCGGCTTCGGCCGACCCGAACAAGGAGGAGGAGTCCGACCCGCAGGGGATGATTGAGGAAATCGAGTCCTTCGTGAGCGAGCTGGAGAACGTCAAAGGGGAGCTCGAGAACGTCACCTACCCCAGCATGATGTAGGCTCAAAGCCCGCCAGATGACCGAACCTGGTTTCATGCGGAATCCATCAGACCCCCTCAGATAGCCGAAGGGCCACCGACCGGGACCCCGGAGGCAGCCCGCACAACCGGCTTCGCTAAAAGAAGCCGGAAGCGGGAGAGACCTCACCGAACCCGCCAGATGTCCGAAGACAACCGGCACCCCCGGCGGTGATCCCCGAAGAATCCACAAGGCATCCCGGCATTGTCGGGCGGGGACCGATGGGGTGCAATGCGGGAACCGCGGGAGGCGATGCGGGTGACGGTGGCGGACGAAATGCTCTGGTGGTGTCCCCTTCGATCGGGAGTTGGAACACGTGACACCCGGTAGAAGTGCAAGAAGGGGTTTCATGCGGATGTTTAGCGGGGTCATGGGGGACTTTTTGTGACCGGCGCACACCACAATAGGCCCGTTTTTGTGACGTGCTGGCCGAAAGCGTCATTTTCTGGTGACATGCGGACGGTTCAGCAATCGGTTATCACGTGGAGCATGGGGGAGCTTTTGTGACCTACCACCTGAAACCGCCCTATAATGGTGACATGGACACGGGCGATGACGACGAGAAACAGTTTGAGAAGACCCTCATCGAGGCAGGCCAGCCAGACGTGGGTGCGACGATCGAAGCTGGCGTTAAAAAGGCGCCGAGCGGGTCCGCCACAGCAACGGAGGATGGCGGCACGGAGGAGGAAGCCGATGCTGAGGAGCCTGGAGTTGATCCAATCCAAACGCTGTTGAACCGGCGTTACCCCAGACTTGCTCTGCACCGGGACACATTGCGCCTGCTCCAGCGAGTAGAGTGGATGAACCGCAACCAGGGGGTCAACGACTTCTGCAACGACGCGATCCGGTACGTGATACTGGCGCGCGAAGCGGGAACCACCAGCTTCAACGACCTGCACGCCGTGTCGGCTGCACTCGACGCCAGGCTCGATGAACTGAGTGTAATCCTGCTCCGTCTCCACCAGGCAGCTGGGGACCTCTCCATCATCGTCGAGCACCAGAAGCTCATCGGCGCTTATGGTGAGCGCCTTAGGAAAGCTGCCACAACCGGCGCGTAATCAACCAAGGCATTCATGGACGACCTCCTGACGTTGGCCATCGGCAAACTCGCTGACCATTATCGGGTTAGTGAGGATTACCTCAAAAGGGCGCTGCTGCTTCGTGCCGTGGCGGAGTTGAACGCAGTCACGGACCGCAGCAAGCCGGCCACGCCCGAGCAACTCGAGGTCATCCTCACGAACCTGAACAGGCAACTGAACGAGGTGCTGGAAGGCTTTCGGCGGCAAATCGTTGAGGCGGACAACGCCGTCCAGAGCGCTCATATCGCCATCACGGTCGTTGAAAGGGTAGGGGAGGTGCTCCGCGGCCAGATGGCAGGCCTGCCTCTCCGATCGGCTGGTTCACGGTGATCCTCAAGCGCACCAAGTCTCTCCGGCAGCCCTCCAAAGCCATGGAATGGGTGAAGGATTACTTGGATGAGGCCGCCAAACACAAGGGGCAGGATGTGAGCCAGCTGGGGCTCGGTATCGGGAAGAAATACCACTGCTCGCGTCCGCGAGGCCTGCTCACAGCCCATGGTTATATCCGCCGGCAGGTGGACGAGCTCCGGCAGCAAACGGCCCCTGAGACGAGCGATGCCTCCGGGACCATAAAGAACAACCGAGCCGTCCAAGAGTTCGTCCGGCGGCATTGCCGGTCGCAACGGGAAAAGGGAAGAAAGATCATCGCGCTCCGTTTAATAGCCAGCCTGGACCCGGACAAGGTGGAGGCAATGGTGCGCTACCCCGTTGACCTGGACCGGATTTTGGTCTCAGCAATCGAAGGCACCCTAAGCCAGGTGGCTGCGAAATATTACCCGGGGGACGAGCTGGGGTACGTCGTCGGGATCCATCACGACGCCCTGGACCGATTGGGCCGACCCCATCTCCACGGTCACGTCTTGCTCCTGCCGCAGACCCGAAATGGGCTCCGGGTCAGCATGAGCAACCATACCTGTCCCGGCCGGGACGGGAAGTTCGTGAAGATGCTCTGGGGGGCCCGGGAGCAGTTCTGCGAAATTGCCTCGAACCTCCTGGAGGCAGCGGCCCCCGCTCGCTACCGGGGCTTTGCCACCCAGGAATGGGACGACATGGCCAAGGAAATCAGTATGAAGACCGCCGAGACGGTCGCCGCGGGCAGGCGGATGACCCCGGAAAAAACCCGGCAATACGCCCTCAACACGTTCATGTTTTACGTCAGGAAAACCAACGCGGCCTGGCTGCGGCGGCGCCTCGACAAGCTGCAGGAGAGAATCCAGCGGTTGTCGGGGGCCAAGCGGGAGAGCCTGATCTCCGAGCTCCAGTTCATCTATGAGGGGATTGAAAGTCGCATAGCCCTCGCGGGTTTCGAGGAGCGGCGCCAACTCATACAGGGGATCCTCCCCGCGTTCCAGGCGGAGCGGGTGAGGTGTGAGACGAGCGATTGCCGCTTGGATGTGACCCGCACCTGCCTAGTCCGATGGAAAACGGTGGGTAACCGAAAAGGGCTCGTGGAACGATTGATGAAGGAAGTCGACGACCGCCGGATGGCTTCGCGAATGAGCATGCTGGCGGAGATGGCGCTGATGGATCTGCACTTTGCGGCAGCCGGCCTGGCACCCAATCCGCCCGGCTGGATTCAGCGGCTGGAGCTGTGCGCCGAAAACGATAGGCTCCCCAACCGGGAAATGTTGGACCGCAAAGGAATGGAAACCGAAGTGGAGATCCCGTTGCCGGAAATGGAGGCCTCGGCTCCAGATCCGCACGCCCCCGCCACGGCCCAATTGCCGGCGGCAGCCGCCAACGACCCGCCCCTCTTCCCGCCAGGCCCGGCCGCATCTTGGTTGGGGCGGTAGCCGACAAGGGGGCCAAACAAAAGGCATGGAAGCGCACAGCCAGACAACCGTGCATGTCACCCAGTCCCTGGACGGGACGTGCAACCGGACCGTCACGATCATCGAAGGTGGCTCTCCCTTGAAATTGGTGGCCAGACGGGGGCACAAGCTGTTCACTGACAAGCAGGGGAACTTGTGCACCTCGAAGTTCCACGGAGCCGTAGCGAGTTGGGAGCTCTACTTGCAGATTCAGCCGACCGGGCAATTCCACTTCAGCAGGGACATTGAGGACGCCACCCTGTTCAATGACGTGTCTCGTGTGCTTAAGAGGGTCATCGACATGGTCCAAATCAATTGCGAGCATTGTGCTGCTCTCGAAATCGGCAACGAACACCATGCGGTTAAGGTAAACCCGCCCAAACGCACGCCTTTCCAGATCGCCAGCCTGAAGGCCAAGGTGAAAGCCGACAAAACCGGCCAGATGGTGGCCGTGATCATTCCAAAGGATTTGGGCTGAGTGTGCCTTGCGGAACCAGCGTTCGGCGCGCTGGACGACACGCCGCGTCTTGCTTGTATCAGGGATGACTGTGGCGCCCCGGGGAATCCGGAGGGCAATCGAGAGCATCAGCTGGAGGGCCTCAAGCTCCTTTGACAGACGGGGGTAACGGCCGGGATGTCGTTTGGTTTTTTGCGTTAGGTAACGATGTCGTGCGTAGACCGCGTACTCGGCGGGGGTTTTGATAAATAGGGCGCCAAGGGGAAGTGTCGCGACTATTCGGTGGCTTAACTCGAGCCCTCTAGGCTTGTTATCGTCAGCATTCATGGGAGGAAGGGTCGAGTGCTTTGTTGGGTGCCGCCCAAGCCCCGGGTTCTCGCTGGCGCAGGGCGGGCGTGCGCCGTAGGCGGAGCTTGATGCGTTGGCGTCAGTAACCGGTAGAGTATCCGTCGGTTCATTCTTTTGCGCCTGGATTGTTCTTGTGCGCAGTCCGCCGCTGGATGATCTGGGCTTCGACCTCCGCAACTGGCCGGGTGAAGGATTTCTCTTTGATCGCCCAAGCCCGTGCGTTAGGTCGCTTGTAGCCGCGTGGTTTCGTCGGCGCGAGGGTTCGGAATACGAAAGGTCGGGTGGGGCCTTGGGCGGTCAGGAGGCGTCCGACGGCATGATAATTTGGCAGGCCTTGGAGGTCGAGGCTGCCAAACTCGGGTTGCGTGTACGGCCACAGCTTCTCGGCGTCGCTGGGGCCGATCCGGAATGCGATCAGGTTACCCACGTTCCCCAGCACCGCGTCGAGAATGTTTTGGTGCCCGAGATTCGCGTTAAGCTGGCTGAGATTTTGGTTCGCCAGGGTCAGATAGAGACCGTACTTGCGCGCCTCGGACAGGATGTGCGCGACGGTATCGTTGGTGAAGTTCTGGAACTCATCAACGTAGAGGTGGAATGTGTTGCGCTTGGCTACCTTGACTCTGGCCCGCCCCAGGGCCGTAGCAAAGATCTTGGAGAGCAGCAGGGAGCCAAGCAACTGGGTGTCCAGTTCTCCCAGGATGCCCTTGGGGAGCTTGACCAGGAGGATTCCCCGATTGTCGAGGGCCGAGTGGAAATCAATCGTGCTCGTCGCCTGGCCGACAATTGGCCGGACCAGGGCGTTACAAGTAAAGGCGTTGATTTTGCTGGCGATATACGGTCCCATGCTCTCCAGAGCGGCGTCTCCTCTGACCTTCTCTGCCTGATTGGTCCAGAAACCCAACACTAGCGGATTCTTGCAGCGGCCTTTTAGGAACTTCCGATAGTCACTGTCTTCAAAAACCAGCGAAAGCTCTGTCAGGGTCACATCGTTCAGGCCGCTTTCCAAAAGGAGCAGCATTGCGTTGCGGAAGTAGGTCTCAAACACCGGCCCACCGCAGACGCGCATGTCGTACAGGCGCTCGATGGTTTTCAGAAGCTCGTTAATCGCGAAATTCACCTGCATGGACCGGTTCGGCCCCTCGCATTCCAGCACGTTGATCCCCGGAGCCGAGTCGAGGCTGCCGGGGTTAAACAGGACAACGTCCTTGATTCTGGCCAGGGGCACAGCTTCAAGCAGTTGATCATAAAGGTCGCCATGGGGATCAATTAGCCCTACGCCTCTGCCGGCCCGGATGTCCTGGAGGAGCATGTTGAGGAAGAGGGTGGACTTGCCGGTACCCGTGGCACCCAGAACGTAGAGGTGCTGTGATCGATCATTTTCGGTCAGCCGTACTGCAGCCTGCTGGTCTTCGGCGGCGCACCCCAGGAGAATGCCGGCGGGGTTGAAATTCGGAGTTTCATAGTTGAACAAGCGCTGGACACGGGCGGCCGAAAGCGATTCAAGGCTGGGGAAGAGCGAAGGCCATGCGGCACCCGACCGGAGACAGCAACTCAGGTCCAAACCCTGCGTCTCTTCACGGCCTCCTTCATCACCCGTTCCGGCATCGCAGGATCCGACCGGCTGCGCTGCCGCAACCACGCGTGTCCCGAACACGTCTTCCCCAACCATTTCCACAAATGAATCAACCGGGCGCTCGTTGGAGCAGATCGAGCAGCGCACCTTGCCGCCAGTGGGGTTTCGCAGCCACTCTTGAAGCTGGTCCCGAATATTGTCCGAGAGCCCGGGCTCAATGCCTGCTGCCGTCAACTGGTATTGGAACTGGACGGGATTGCGATGCATCCAGTTCAGGGCTTCGGTGGCAACGGCGCGGGATTCCTCACCCAAATCGAAGCGTGTGAAACTGATCACAAGGACGGTTGGACGGGCGTTCAGAAGGACGGCCTCTGCAAGGGAGCGAAACGAGGTCGCCCCGGAGCGGGGCAGGCCGATTCTGACGGGCGTTTCGTTCGGCGGGGTCTCCCGGTTGCTACTGCCGAAGCCGAAGGCGGTTTGAGCGGGAACCTTAAGCAGGAGGCGCTGTGGAAGGATGTTGGTCCGCCAGAGGCGCTTGTTTGGCTCCGAGCGTTTACGGGCACTGAATACTTTGGGAGCGAACTTGAAACTGGGCTCGCTGGCCAAGAGCATTTGCAAGCCTTGCCGGAGGCCGGTGGCCTCAGCTATGGCGGCCTCCTTGGAAACGGCTTCGTGGACGACGCCCTGGAGGCACCAGGAGAAGTTAGCGGCAGCGCCCCCTCCAAACATGAAGCGTACTTCTGTGTTCTGCCGCAGCGAGGGCAGGAGCCTTGAGGCGAGGCGGTCGCCACAGGTGCCGAACGTGTCCGGCGTCCGCTCGACGTTGTTGCGGGTTCGACCGTTCCAGACTATGCCGGTGAGTTCGTAGCTGAATTCCGCGCGAAAGTGTGCCTGCTCTTTGTTCTCCAGGATGCGGAGGAAGCCGTGTTCCGCGCGTCCGCGGGTGGAAGGCGCTGGCGAGCCTTCAGGGTCTCGGCGCTGAAATGCTGGCGGGACGGCCTTCTCGAGATTCATGCGCAGCCTGGGATGAAGCCTTTGGGTTTGGCTAGGTGCAGATTCGGCACGTTGGGAATTCTCCATGGTTCGGATAGTCGTTCAACTTTCTGGGTAACTGAATGCTTTGCTGCTCGGTCAGGGTTGGCTGCTCAAACAGTCAAGCGCGCCTTCGGCGGAGGATCAGCCGGGCGGCTCCCAGAGCTGTGGCTTTCAGGATGTCGTAAACGGCGTGGGCGAACAGGAGCGATAAGAGGTGGCTCTTAAAGGCGCAGCGGATGATGCACAATAGGACCGCGACAGCCGCGCCCAGCGGATGCACCCTCACGAGCCAAAGCAACGCCAGAACAGGCACCAGGTATTTCAGGAAGAATCTCACTTGGAATTCGGAGGTGTCGTATGCTGCCCGAACGTCTCCGGGAACATTTCCTCCAGCCGAACCTCCTGCCAGTACCGGCTGCGCCGCCTAGCCTCAATCCGGTTGTCAACCCCCTTGTTCCCGCGAGTCACGTCGAATCTGAACGGCCTGTCCACGACGCTCCCGCCGTGCTGAACCCGCACGATTCCACTGATCGGCCCGCTCGCCTCGTACACGTTCAGCCACAGGGACACCTTGGACAGGTCGGCGTGACCGACTTCCACGTACTCCCACGAAGTCTGCCAATCCTCTGAAGGACGCCCCGCATTGGCTGCGCGAATGTCCCGATAATAAGTCGCGCCTGGAGCATGAAGACGGTGCCAATAAACCTCTTGGGCGCCAGGGTACGCCGAAACATACAAATCTATATCCGCATCACGACCGGAGCGGTTTGGCGCCTGCCAGATAGCCGCGATCCCAATGTGCCCAGTCGCTGCCTTCGGAATCTCCCTAACCGCGGGCGTTGCTGGCGCGGCTACCACAAGTGGCTTCGACGGCGGCTCAGGTTCCGGCTCCTTGGCCACTGGCGGACACGCCGGCGGCACCGCAGGCACCACGACGGGCCGGTTCGTCTCTGGTACCGGAGGAAGGACAGGCACCGGAGCCGGCGCCGGATTGGCCCGAGGAGCCTCCGCCACCGGTTTCGTCCGGGCTTCCATCCCCCGCTCAGGCGGAGCCTGCACGGTCTCCCGGCGGAACGCCCGGGGCAGCCGCATCATGAGCCCGGTGTCACTTGGATCCGCCTTCACCGACATGACTGGCCGGTTTTCACCACGCGCGGCGCGATCGAAAATCGAGGCCGTATCTCCACTGATCGTGGCTAACGTTGCCCCCTGCTCACCCACAAAAACACTCCAGAATCTCACCACCGCTCTACGGTGCATCTCGCTTGTCGCCCAGCTGTCACCCTGGGTCAGCCAGTGAATGGCCACACCGTTCAATTGACCTTTCCGCTCCGCCGTGCCGAAGAGCGACAGCGAGCTGGAACATGTCACCATCCCGTCGCCAGGCGTGAGCCCGTCCTCCATATTGAACGCCGTTTCCGACGGATGGGTCGTGATGAACAAAGGCGCCCCAATCAGCATCAGGGTCGTACTCTCATTCGGCTGCCGCCCTTTCGCCACCATGTCGAGAAGTTGCGGAACCCGAAGCTGGCCGGCCAGTCTCGGATCGCCAGCGCCCGCCTCCGTGAGGAACCTTTTCAGCCCACTAAACTTGCCGCTGAACGCGCGGCTATAGGCCCGGTCACGAGCCGCCCCTGGTGGTATGGTCACATCAGCAAGCCGCGCCATCTGCAGCGCGTCAATGAATTCCACGCGGTCGCCCGCCCGCACTCGGTACAGCAGGAAATCAATGCACGCCCGGAAGATGTTTGAGCCCCCCGCCGAGGAGAGGCCGGGCGCCACGCCGATGTAAAAGTGCCGAGCGGTCGCCGGGCCGGACTCCGCCAACGAGCCTGATGTCAGGCCCCACAACCCAACTGCCACCAAGAGAACATGTATCGTTTTCATACGGTTCGAGAGTTTTCCGCATTGAGTCATTTCCTTTTTCGAGGGAGCATTCGGTCCAGGGCCTCCACCGACTCGCGCGCCCGCTGTTCCCGCAGCTCCCATGGCTGACGAGCAAGCCGGTAAGCGGCGACCGCTTCTCCCAACAGTCTGTCTAAATCAGCCAACAGGGCATTCAGTTTGCCTTGGGCGAACCCCAAGAGCTCACGGTCCTTCCGCAGAACGCGGCTGATCTCGTCCAGGTCCTTCTTGATCTTCAGCCAAGCGGGGTTATCGATTCGAGCCGGCCCCCGATGTTTCTCAATTATCCCGAGCGCGAAAATCACCAGCGCCCCGGCCGCAAGGCTACACAGGACTATTTGTAACCCAATCGTCACCGCTGGCGCGAACCCGTCGCCGCCGCCATTCGCCATCACTTCACCTGGCTCGCGCAGGAAACCCGCATAAGTCATCGCGAACAACGGAATGGCAGCGGCCGCCGCAACCAGCCCGGCCACGCCCAGCACCACCTTGAACAACCACCGAGCACGATCCGTCTGGCATTGCAAGCTCAGCAACTCCAGAAAGACCCCCACTCCCGTGCATGGAACCAAGCTAATCAGGAAGGCCATCACCGGGTTCTGGAGCAGCTCTCGACCCGACATGAGGCAGAACACCATGCCGTTCCGGATCTCCGCCGCCACGTAAACCGCCGCTATCGCGAACATCGCCACAACCAACACCCGCGTGCTCACATGCCAGACTTGAGGCTTCGCATCCTCGCGCAAGTCCTGCTCCGTCCGGTCCAACTCGGCTTTTCGTTTAGCCTCGTGGGCCATGCCACTTGCTATGTTATCCTGCACATCCGCGATGGTCTGCCGCAGGACTTGGTCCTTAGCCGCCCGCGGTTCGTCAGCAAAGAAGAGGCTTCGGTGATAGGCCCTCACCTGCTCCTCGCCCCCGTTGACCGCTGCCACGGAGTCCACGACGTCGCGGTCTGCTTTAATCGGCAGCGTTTCCTTCCGCACCACCCGGTAAAACTGGTCGCTCGCCTCAAACGCACCCGGCAGGGTTTCGACCGACATCTGCGAAATTTCGCTTTCGCTTTCCACCTCCGCCGTACCGCTCGCCCCCTGCGGGGAAACATTGCTATGCCCGTTGCCCCTCACCTGTGGCGGAATCTCGCCGTTGGCAGGAGTCTTTTCACCGGACTTTTTCATACGAGAATTTGGGTCAGGTTTCATGGGCTTTTGCTGTTCGGTTTTGCTTCTATCAACTTAAAAGCGTTCATTCTCGGACTTTTCCGGTACCATTGCACCGCTGACACCTCACCTTGCCACTCCCGTTACACCGAGGGCAGCGCTGCGAGCCGCGACGGCCACGTCCATCGCATTCCGGGCAGTGCTTCCTTCCCGTCGGATTGCCCCAGAAGGAGCGAACACAGCTTGAACAATCGAGTGTCTTCATAGTTTTCTTGGTCGTCTCAACTCCGGTTTGGAGGTTGTTTCGCCAACCATGATAAGCGCGCCTGAAGCTTCATTTCCGGGACCAGCGAAGTGTTGCTCGCATTTACAGGGTCGAATAACATTGCGCTCACGACTGTGACGCCACATAACGATGAAGCTTGGATTGAAGCGTTGCTGCAGAGGTGCGGCGACGTATCCTGGGGTTCCCTCTGGTGGGTCAAAAACTCGCTCTGGCGCGAGGTCGGCCTGAGAATCGGGTGGCCTGATTCTGAAGAGCACCCGGGCGTTTCACTCCTCAAGAAAACCACAATGCGTTGCATGGGCGCGGTACCAATGCTTTTTGGCACCACGAGCGAGCCCACGCCTCGGGATCTGCGGAAGGGAGTGGACTTTTTTCTTGCATGGGGCCTCAACGGCAACATGGGACTGGCCACTTGTTTTGGGAAACTTGAATCCAGCCAAAAGGTCCGCACCGTGGCGGCACTACCCGAAAATGAATTCACTCCAATTGGCTTTCAGCCGGTCCAACTGACGCAGGCCTCCGACATGGATCTCATCGCGGAATTTGAGCAGCCCAGAGTCTGGCGGAACAGCAAGAAGGCCAACCTGTCAAGGGCCGAGCAAAACGAGATGGAAGCTTGGCTAGCACGACAATCTTGGCTAAAACCCAAGGAGCCTGAGCATGAATGAAACGACTCCACAGGCTTGGAATGAGTGGTGGGAAAGATGTGCCCTGGCGAAGTGCGGCGAAACTGTGAAGACAACCCTGCTGTCTTGGGCCACACCTCAAATACACAACTTGCTTCGTTCCCGTTTGCCGCATCATGAGCTCGTTTCGGGAGCAACACCCTCCCAGGCGCGGGAAGACACGCTGCCGCGTGATCTTTGGCATCTGTTCGAGTCCTACATGCACACCACTTCCGGTCGGACAGGCAAGCGGTGGAAAGACTGGCTTTTCGATAAGGCGAGCGCTGATGAAAATGTCTCCCTCCTCGTCAGCCTTGAAAAGAACGCGTCATGCTGCATTCGCACGGCGGTGAACGGCTTTGCCGCCAAAGAAACCCAAAAGAACACACTTTCAATTGAAACTCTTTTGGGCGAAGCGGAATCATTATTCCCTGATGACGTTGACACCAGCGGGCCGGATGAACTGGCTGCCGAACGGGAGATGGAGAGGATTGCCGTTACGGAAGCTGCAGCCTTCCACGAACAAATGACTGAAGCCGAAAGGGTCGCCCTTGCCATCAAGGTTATGGGCATACCGGTCACAGATCCGGTCCCCCAGCAGATCACAGGATGGAAGAAACAGCAGTTGAATGCGGCACAGCATCGAGCGGTCCGCAATTTTGCAAGTCACCTTGCAGCAGGCTGGAGCTTCCATGATCCAAGGGAAATGGACGACCTTCTGCGCCGGGCCGTCCCAGGTCTAGCACGACTCTGTTTGGCGCGATTATCCCCGGAAATCCGTCGCTCGCTCGGCTTATTAGACATGTAGGCATATGCACCAGTTGCCAAAATTGAAGTGGAAGCCGAAGCCGTGCGAGAAAGTTCATCGCCTGGCCCGCTGGCTCCAACAATGGAAATGGTCTCAAGAAGGACCGGACAATATCGGCCGCCGTGCTGCCTCAATACGTCACACTTTCGACCTTAATGATCCGGAAGTTGCCGAACAAATAGCAGAACGTCTGACTCAAGCCGCCAAGACTGACCCCGCGCCTGAAGCGGGACAAATACGCCTTCTCTCATCCGCCGTTCTGCCGAGCGCGGACCGGCCGGTCTATGTAGCCTTGCTCAATGATTCGGGATCCAACACCCTTTTGGTGGTGCCCTTCGGGCCATTTCTCGAACCGGCAACCACGACGGAATGGTTGACCGGCCGCGACGCCGGGGCACTAAGCGTTCTTTGCCTCTGGAATGCCCGCACACTACCTAAGGAAGTCCTGCTAAGGAGCTGGTTTGTGGACACGCTCACCGTCCCCGAACAGACCGACGCTTTGGCCGTATTCCGCCATGCAGCAACCGGCGCCGATCTGGAGGACAGATTGCTTTCTCAAGTTGGGTGTACTATTACCAAACCAAATGATCCACGACTCGCCTACCAAGCCCAGGAGCTGCGACTCTTCACGCCCGCCCCACCCAAGCCGGAACAGAGCCCCGCCGCAAGGAGACGAGGGAACATCGAGTTTTACCTCCCATGGAAGGCTCCAAGCGAATCCGAAGAGATTGTTCTGCAAGCCCGTTCGCGCGCGCCTGGCTCCCTGGAGTATGCGAGGTATGCAGTCGGCGAAACGCCACTCGTACTCACACTGCTGACTCGGACGGATGGAAAGCAAGTGGAGGTAAGCATTCTCGATCAAAGAGAGAACCCTTCACCCGATCTCGATGGCGCACAGGTTATTCCCCGCGAAGGCGAGGCCGTAAGAATCGCAAACGGGCGGGCTCTCTGTCAGCGCGATGCAGTGCTCAGCGGGTTCGGATTTCTTGGCGCGAATGGGAAACCGATCAATTTACGGCGCCTAGAATGACATTTGATCTAAACAGCCTCCACGGTCTTGCTCTTCGAGCCACCAACTGTCCCGAAAGCGTCGCGCTCTTTACCGACGCACAGCTAATCGACCTCGCCCGAAAATCGGATGACAAGGGGATTCTCAGCCACCTGCTCGGCGAAATGTTAGTCCGGACATGGCTGTATCGTTGCAAAACTGCCGAAATGCAAGAATCCCTCGATACGCTCACGCGGCACCTTTGTGCGGAAGCACTTGTCGGACGTTTCACGACTGCGGTCAATCCATTGCGGGCACGGCCATGGCCCGTAGAGCCCCAGAGCATCGAAGCGGCCTTTGCAATCGGCAAGCTTAGCGAGGAACTTGAAAGGATCTGGAGCTTCGCTTTGCGCCGCGTGCGCGCGTTTCTCGCCTGTGATGGAATTATCCCTGCTACAATCGCCAACGGCGGGGTGGCAATCCCGTTCGCCATCGGCCGAAATCACAAACGCGGCCAGATATTTGACACCGACGGTCGCTCTATTGAGGGCTGGGTGGGCGAGGCCCAGGAACTCTGGAACACCCTTGGCCGACGCTTCGCTGTGCGCTTGGGCTGCGCGTTTGGCGATCACGCCGTTTTCCGTAACGGCAAGCCACTCGTGTCAGGCGGCAGCTTTGCTCTGCCCCTCCTTTTTGCGGCGACGCGGTCTAAAGACGAAGACACTCATCCCCTTAACGTGATCTGCACCGGGAGCGTCTTAAACGACCAGCTTCGCGAGATTGACGGACGTGACCAGAAACAGGATCTCGCAAAGCGTATCGGTGCGGAGCTTTTCGTGGCGCCAGGGATGGGCGAACCGTGGTTTCTCTCGCCGGACATGGAGATCAAGGCAGCAATAGCTGCGATTTGGAAGAAGCTTGGCAAAGCCGATCAGGAGATACAGGCCAATATCGCCAACGCCTTCGCAAAGCCGGAAGGCGAACCATTCGCTCACGACATCGAGGAACTTACCGCAAATTTCGTCGGACGCGAAGAGGAGATTCGGAGCGCAATCGAATGGATTCAATCGACTCAAGCGCAAGGGGGATCGATCACCCCTTTATGGATTGGCGGGGAAGCTGGTTGTGGGAAGTCTGCGTTCCTGGCAGAGATGACGCGCAAGTGTGCGGCCATCGAGGGTTGGTTCCCAGTGCCCTACTTTTTCGGGAAGACGGAGGATCGGACGCAGGAGGACTTCTTTCGCTCCGCCACGATGCAGTTGGCCAGAGGATTTGAGATTGATCTTGACCACGTGCGACATGAAGACCCGGAAGAGCAATTCCGCGTCGCGCTCGCCAATATCACCCCCGCCTCAGCCACTCGCGTAATCTTCCTCATTGACGGCTTGAACGAGGCAAATGGCCCGCTGAACAAATTGATCGAAGTCGCGCGCGAAGTTTCCGGCTGCGTGTGGGTTTTGTCCGGCCAGGATACACACGAGACGTCGGCGATCCGCGACGCAGCCCGAAACTTCCCGAAGAACGGGCTTGGCCGATTGCGTGATGGCGCGATGCGCGCGCTCATCCGCGCAGAGGCGCCGGAAATGCCCGACGAACTGGTCAAAGCCATAGTGGACAAGGCGCGAGGATTGCCGCTTTACACCCGTGTCGTGCTCGGTCAATGGAAAACCCCAGGCGCAACACTCGATCCGGCAGACCTGCCGGACAAAGTCCAAGACTATTACGAAGAACTAATCGAGGGCATTACAAGACAGAGGCACCGCCGGGAATCTCGCTGGCGCGGCATGCTGCTCGACGTCTTTGCGGTGCTCGCGACGGCCCGCGAGCATAGCCTGAGTGCGGCTACGGTGACATATATGTTATCACGCATCCTGCGCCGGTGCTCCGAGGCGGACGTCCTCGAAGCCCTTGGTGCATGTGATGCGGTTTTGGAAAAAATTCGGTCCTCAAACGACCCGGAACATGAACCTCTGCGCTGGCGCTTTCGCCATGACAGCCTTCGGCAGTTTCTTCTGCGCGATGACAGCATGAAGGACGCCCTCGACTCTGCCCGAGCAGCATGGGCAGAAGTTTGTCGCGGATGGGATTCCGCCGAACTTGAAGCGGGGGCGAGAGCTTACGCGTTACGGTTCCTCGTGCTGGAGTTGACACAAGCTGGCGAGCATGATGCCATCATCGAGCTCGCCAAAAATCCACGCTTTCTCGACGCACAAACTTTCACACTGGGTACGCGCTTCGCGCTCCACACACTCGCTTGTGGCGTCGAGGTCGCCTTGCGTGAACAAAGCCTTGCAGATGCTTCGGCACTCACTCTCGCCCGCGCCCGGCGGGCGGAGCGCGCTTATGCCGAGTCGCCCTTGACAGCGGTCCGCAACGGACATCATTGGTGGGCCTTGGAGTTGATTAAGCGGATCGAGAATCAGAATGATCGAACGCTTTGGCACCTGGCGCTCGCTGCGTGGCACGTAAATGGCAAAAGAATGAATCTCGCAGCCAAGATTCTGGACAACGCGATCCCGCCGGCCGCACTGCGGGAGAAACTTTCCGGTGGCGCTAGCCTATGTGCGGCAGTGTTGCTTTCTTTGCTCACCGATGTGTGGACGCAGAGATTTCAATGGGGAAGGTTTCTTTCGCGACTGGATGACGAAAGTAAGCGGGACATTGTGCCTCTTCTCGTGAACGCGCAGCGACTCCGTCTGACTGCTGCGTGGCAAATGCTCGGATCAATCGAAAATGCCAAGCTGCGGGACAATGCGCGCCAGGACGTTGTTCGTGAGTTGGCATCGTTTAACACAGTTCTGGCCGAGCGCCAGCTTGCCCGCTTTGATTCGGAGCTTTCACGTGCGTGGGCTGCGGTGGAGGTGGTCGCCGCATACGTTGCTCGGCAGCAGTGGGCCGATGCGGATCGTGTAATCGACTGCTTCATCCCGGACAGGTCCGCACAGCTGGCCAAGGCCCTAGCCTATAAGGCTTCTGGCCTCAGGCGTTCTGGTTTCACATCTGAGGCCGCACGTGATTGCTTAGCTTCTCTCCGCATTATTCGTAAGGGCTTTCCAAATGGGCCGGCCCAGCAGGCGAAGTCTTACGCGGAATTTGCTCAGGTACAAACAGACGCGGGGTTTGTGCAGCACGCAACGTTCGACTATGCGCTGAAAACCGCGTCGAGTTTGACCGACACACACATTGTTCGCGGGATGTGCTTCACGGCGCTTGTGAATAGCATCGCCCCAGCCGTCCGACAAGGCGCCCTTCTGTCGCAGCTTCACGAAGCTGTAGCTTATGCGCAACGCGAGCTCGCCTCAACCGACGACGACAAGGCCGATGGCACCCGCCTCCGCCTCATGCGCGCTCTTGCGAGGTCCGGTCATTTCGATCTCGCGCGAGAGGTTTTGAACTCAATCACAGACGAGACCATGCACTCCGCGGCCGCGGGGCGGCTCTGTGCTTACTTGCT
>Ga0181518_10002928_pt1 | contig 16148 bp, 13 predicted proteins | sample PEATcosm2014_Bin_28_FD_119751 | JGI IMG/M metagenome (GOLD analysis project Ga0181518, IMG submission 119751) | Peatland microbial communities from MTU Mesocosm Facility, Houghton, MI, USA - PEATcosm2014_Bin01_60_metaG | ecosystem: Environmental > Terrestrial > Soil > Wetlands > Peat | place... | reverse complement strand
GCCCAATACTATGCCCACTCCACGCATAGACAGATCGTGACTCGTATAGACGGAGAACCGTTCGATCGGCTTCAAGTTCTTGAACTGGAACAAGCTGTGGCAATCCGTCTCAATCACTATGCCTATGGCTAAGTTATTGATTTTCTTCGTCATCCTGGTTCGGGACCAGGAGGTCGGTGGTTCGAATCCACTCGCCCCGACCAATCCTTTCAATAACTTCCCAGATGTGGGCGCAAAAACAGCCCACCCATTTGCCCACCCAGTTCGAGTTGCCTAGTGCATCGAACGTACGTATACTGCGGCCATGGCAGACAACTCAGTCGTGGCTTTCGATTCAGGACGACTGCCAGGGAGCGATTCGACCCCACTCGGCCTACCAGTCGATTTCGACGTTCGGCGTCTAGGGCGCCAGGTGCCGCGGGCGGAAGCACCGGAGGGCTGGATCAGAAGGATCGACCGCCGGCGCGAAGGGAAAGTCTGGGTCGGGTTTTTCCACCTCTGGACGACGGATGCTAACGGCCGGCGCGTGCGCGCGAAGAAGGAAAAGAGGCTCGGACCCGCGTCGATGCCAAAACACGAGGCCCAGCAGAAGCTGGCTGAGTACATCGAAGAATACACGGGCAGGCTCACGAAGCTATCCTGCCGGGTGGTCTTTGCGTACTGCCATACCCAACCACGCCCTGCCAGATCTTCAAGCTTTTCTCCGATGCGCCCGTAGGTGTGAGCTGAACACAGCCGGGCGGTTGACGGTGCGAAACCGGCACAAACCGTGCCTATCGACCCGGCCACCACACAGGAGCCCAGGAAACGCCGCATAAGCGCGTCGGCCGAAGGAAGATTTCAGAAGCTGCGAGCCACCGCTTAGGGCAGGCAATCGCTGCGCGGAGAACCTCCGACCTGCTCTGTGAGGTTTAAGCGGCCGGCGTGTGCTCGGCGGATCCTTTGCCGTTGGCCACCTTCGTCCGCAAGAAGCCGCCCAAAATCGGATCGCGCGACAGGCGCTCGGCCCGCCGCCTTTGGGCTTCGTCCTCGCCCAATTCGGCAACCTCGCGCAGAAGGCGCTCTTGAATCTCCGCCTTCATCTCGACACAGTCGAATTCCTTCCCGGGTTTCACGGCGTCACCACCTCGAGCGGTGAATAGATCCTGGGGCTCCGATAGCCGCGCAGGCTATTCACTCCTTCGTACCCTCCTATTTTCTCAAAATGGACGATGTGTTTGAAGTTCCAGCTCACCACAAGGTCCACGCCGGAAACCGTCGCCACGGCAATGTGGGCCGCATCGTTGCTCGAAGCTGGCCCCACAACCGCCGCATCCAGGTACGCCTTTCTGAGCCCATCCGACTCTGCCGACGTGCTGACGATCTCTACCTGCCCCGGAGGCAAGCCAGCCAGCACGCCACGCACTGGGTCGGGAGCCAGTTCCAACTCGTCGAGTGTGACATTGGACACTACAACGACGAACTGTCCCTGGCGAACCTCGTCAAAGAACCGAACGCTCTCGGCCCTGAATTCATCGTCGAAGCATCCCCCGAACACCGACGTATCCGCATAGACTCGCAGGGGCTTCTTCACAGTTGTCATTATGGCTCCGTTCTGGCCCTGGCGCTCATCCTCGCCTCAATTCACCTGCAACTTGAACCGGTTGATCCCGAGGTCTGCGCCCTCGACTGCCTTGTCAAGGCTCAGCGCCTGCTTGATCGCCTCCAGGCCCAGCGAGATTTCCTGCTTCCGAACGCTCGACAGAACGGCGGTCCGCGCGTCCTCCGGAGTTCCCGCGAGAGGCTGCTGCCATTGAGGAAGCGGGTGCGTAACGGTCACGCGCTTGCATTCGGCTGGGATCTTCTGTTCATCGATGACGTTCACCGAGGGCGGGCACTTCCGTTTCTTCAACGTGTTCGTGCGGCCCTCCAGCTTCTTCACGCCAAGCCAGTCGAGAACGCGCAACACCATACTGCTCACGCGCTCGGCAGCCGCCTCAAAGTGCTTTTGCCGGGCCTGGAGGCGCTTCACTTCTGCCTTCGCCAGTTCCGCCATCCCTTCGCAGAAACGGATGAACTCCGCCACCCAATCGCCCACCCATATGCGTACTTTTGGTGCTCCATTTGAGTTTATACACGAAAATATTTTCTCTGTAATCATGGAGTTAGGCAGGGCGGTCTGGTTCGGGACCAGGAGGTCGGTGGTTCGAATCCACTCGCCCCGACCACTCCTGTAATAATCCCAACAAGATTGCGTCTTAGAGGTCAGAAAGTACGAAATCTGTGCTGAGCCGCCCCCATCATGCCGCCGAGAAAAAGGGAACGAATTGTCCGTTTTGAGAGTATCGGACTGATATGACCATCGCACAAACCGACCAACCGACTTCTCAGAAACCGCTCCGGCTGTGGCCCGGCGTGGTGGCCGTGACGCTGCAATGGCTGGTCAGGTTTGTCCTCCCCGGGGTCGTACCCGCCGCCTTTGGATTCGCCATCCTTGGCGAACTCGTGGGCGGGTTAGCCATCGTCGTTTGGTGGGCTTTCTTTAGCCGGGCGCATTGGTTCGAGCGCTGGGGCGCCGTGGTCCTGACGATAGTCGCGATGGGCGCGACACGGCCCATCCTCCACCCTTCGGTTGCCAAGGCAGGAATGGGGATGCTATTCTTCATCTACGCCATCCCGGTCCTGAGCCTCGCCTTCGTCGTCTGGGCGGTGGCTAGCCGGGGCCTCTCTGAGGGACTTCGCCGCGCGACGATGGTTGCGACCATCCTGCTCGCGTGCGGCATGTGGACGCTCCTGCGGACCAATGGCGTTACCGGCGACTTCAAATCGGAGTTTGCGTGGCGTTGGACGGAGACTGCCGAGGAGCGGCTCCTGGCCCACGCAAACGACAAGCCGATCGCCCTCCCATCGGCTCCGGCGGCGGCGGAGACAGGAGCCGACTGGCCCGGCTTTCGCGGACCCGGCCGCAACAGCGTCATCCCCGGCGTGCGGATCGAGACCGACTGGTCTGCGTCGCCGCCGGTCAAGCTGTGGCGGCGGCCGGTCGGACCGGGCTGGTCGTCCTTCGCGGTCCGCGGCGGCCTCCTCTACACCCAGGAGCAGCGCGGCAGCGACGAGGTGGTCGCCTGCTACAAAGTGACTTCCGGCGAGCCGGTGTGGAGACACGTCGACGCGGCCCGGTTCTGGGAGTCGAATGGTGGCGCAGGTCCGCGCGCGACGCCGACCCTCGGCAGCGGTCGCGTATACACGTTCGGTGCGACCGGAATCCTGAATGCGCTCGACGCCGGTAACGGCGCCGTGGTGTGGTCGCGCAACGCTGCCTCCGATACCCACACGAAGGTCCCGGGCTGGGGCTTCGCGAGCTCGCCATTGGTGGTCGATGACCTCGTCATCGTCGCCGCCGCCGGCCGGCTCGCCGCTTACGACCTCGCCACCGGCGAACCGCGCTGGTCCGGCCCGGACGGCGGCGACAGCTACAGCTCGCCACATCTAGTGACGATCGACGGAGTCGCGCAGGTCCTGCTGATGAGCGCACACGGCGCGACCAGCGTCGCGCCGGCCAACGGCACGCTGCTTTGGCAGTACCCGTGGCCGTCGGACACCCGCATCGTGCAGCCGGCCCTGACCTCGGACGGCAACGTCCTCATGATGGCCTTGACCGCCGGCGGGGGAACCGGCTTCCGCCGCATCGCGGTCGCGCACGCTCCCGGCGGATGGACCGTCGAACAGCGCTGGACGTCGCTCGGGCTCAAGCCATACTTCAACGACTTCGTCGTTCACAACGGCCATGCCTTCGGCTTCGACGGCGGCATCCTCGCGTGCGTCGACCTGAAGGACGGCACGCGCAAGTGGAAAGGCGGACGCTACGGCTACGGCCAGCTCCTCCTGTTATCGGACCAGGACTTGCTGCTGGTGCTGTCGGAGGAAGGCGAACTGGCGCTGGTTGCGGCGACCCCCGACAAGTTCACTGAGCTCGCGCGGTTCGCGGCGATCGAGGGCAAGACCTGGAATCACCCGGTGCTGGTCGGCGACGTCCTGCTGGTTCGCAACAGCGAGGAGATGGCGGCGTTCCGGCTGTCCCTCGCGCGCCGCTGACGCTCCGGAGTGGACTTAAGCTGGAAGACTCAGGGAGAATCAAGTCTCGCATGACCACCGACTCAACCAGGTGTTGGCTGCCCGATGAGAGAAAACTCGTACACGCCAGACTGATGGGCCACTTGAGATTGGCGATCGCCGTCATCGCCTGGGTCGGGACGGCGAACGCCCAAACCGTCGCTGGCGTCGTGAGAGGGGTGATCGCGGACCCGAGCGGCGCGCATGTGTCGGGAACCACCGTCACCTTGACCCGCCAGGAAACCGGCGCGCAAAGGAGCGCGGTCAGCGACGCGCGTGGAGAGTTCACGATTACCGCCGTCCCGCCCGGCGAATATCGTCTGGAAGCCGAACACCAGGGTTTTCTGAAAAACGCCCGGACGTTGATCGTGGAGGTGGATCGGGACCAGGATATTCACGTGGAACTCAGCTTGGACGCGGCAGGCAAGGTGACCGTCGACGTGGCCGGAATCGCGCCGCTGGTGCGGCCGGAATCGCCTGCCATGGGCGGCGTCATCGACAACCGGCAGGTGCTTGGGATTCCGCTCGACGGGCGCGATTTCTTCGAGCTCAGCCTGCTGCTGCCAGGCGTGGCGCCGGCGGCCGAAGGCTCGGCGGGATCGGTCCGCGGCGCTTTCTCCATCAGCGTCAATGGAGCGCGCGAGGATGCGAACAACTTCCTATTGGATGGAGCCTACAATGGCGATCCCAAGCTGAACGGCGTCAGCGTGACGCCGCCGGTGGATGCGATCCGCGAGTTCGAAGTCGCGACTTCCACCTACGACACAAGCTTCGGCAGAAACGCGGGCGGACAGATCAACGTAGTCACACGCTCCGGCGGCAACCAGTTCCACGGCACTGCGTATGAGTTCTTCAGCGATGGCGCGCTCGATGGCACCAACTTCTTCGCGCCTTCCGGTCAGCCGGCGCCAAAGTACCGGCGCAACCAGTTCGGCGGAACGCTGGGCGGACCGCTGGTCAGGGACCGGACGTTTTTCTTCGTCGATTACCAGGGCACGCGAACGGCGGCCGGCCAGACGCTGGTCACCAATGTGCCGACCCTGGCGGAACGCAACGGCGATTTTTCTTTAAGCAACCTGGTTGCGGTAGACCCTGCCAGCGGGCAGCCGCTTCCCGGCAACCAGGTTCCGCAGTATTACTTGAACCCGATCGGCATGGCGATTGCGGCGCTCTACCCGCTTCCGAACCGCAACGCACCCGCAGCGAATTTCGTATCCTCGCCGTCGCTCACGGACGGCCAGAATCAGTTCGACGTCCGGCTGGACCATTCCTTCAGGCAATCCGACAATCTCTTTGCACGCTACAGCTTCGTGGATGACAACCTATTCGATCCGTTCGCCGGCTCGTCGGGAGACGCCTCGATACCGGGTTACGGCATCCAGGTTCCGAGCCGCGCGCAAAATGTGGCTTTGGGCGAGACGCATATCTTCACGCCGGCGCTGCTCAATGAATTGCGGCTGGCTTTCAATCGAGTTTCGAATGGCGATTACCAGCAGGGCCAGGGCACCAGCATCAACGGCCAACTCGGCCTGCCCGAGCTTTCGACGAATCCGCGCGACTGGGGATTGACGTTGACCTCGGTGAATGGCTTCTCGGCTATCGGGGACGATCCTACCACACCAGAGCACGGAACCATCAACACTTATCAGATCGCCGACAACGCGACCTGGGTGCGCGGCCGGCACCTGGTGAAGTTTGGATTGGACCTGCGCCTTTTGCAACAGAACGCCTACCGCGATATCGAATCGCGCGGATTCTTCAATTTCACCGGTCTCCTGCTGGGCAACCCGCTGGAGGAGCTATTGCTCGGCGCTCCGACTGAGACCGGCGGCGCGACGGAAAACAATCCGGAACACCTGCGCACCCGCAGCTATGACTTATTCGCCAATGACGCGTGGCGCCTGCGCCGAGACTTAGTGCTGACTCTGGGATTGCGCTATGAGTACAACTCCCCCGCGGTCGATGCCGCCAATCGCGCCGATGTGTACGACCAGGCAACCGGATCGCTCGTCCAACTGGGACAGACCGGGTTCCCCCGGGGCGGCTACCATCAGGACTATCATGACTTCGCTCCGCAGATCGGTTTGGCGTGGTCTCCGGGCGGGCGAGATACAACCGTACTCCGGGCCGCGTATGGGATTCACTATGACCAATCCTCACTCGCGCCCGGCGAAGGTCTCTACTTCAGCGCACCTTACTACAATTTCAATCTCTATTATCCGATTCAGGGCCTGGTGAACCTGTCGTTATCGAATCCGTTCCCGAATAACTTCCCCGTTCCCTATCCAGGATCGGCGATCGCGTTCCAAAGCGACCTTCACACACCCTATGTCGAGCAGTGGAATTTCGGCGTGCAGCGGCAGCTTGGAAAATCGAGAGTGCTGGAGATTGCTTATGTCGGATCGAAGGGCACGCATCTGATCGATTCGCGCAATATCGACCAGCCGCAACCTTCCGCCAATCAAGAGAACCCCGGTCCGAATCCGAATTTCTCGGAGATCGACATCATCGAGTCACAAGCTAACTCGACTTATAACAGTCTTCAGGCCCGGCTCCAGCAACGCCTTTGGCAGGGATTGTCTTTGCTGGCGTCTTACACCTACGCTAAGTCGATTGACGACGCTTCCGGGTTCTTCAACACGACCGGAGATCCGAACTTTCCCCAGAACAGTTATAATCTCAGCGCGGAGCGCGGCCGCTCCGATTTCGACATCCGCCAGCGCTTCACGCTCAGCTATGCGTACGATCTGCCGTTCTGCAAGCGCCATCGCTGGCTCGGCGGATGGCAGAGTTTCGGCGTACTGACGTTCCAGACCGGCCAACCGTTCACCGTGGCGCTGCTGCCGGATGAGGACAACACGAACACCGGCATTTCGCAATTGGGTTTCGGCGCCAACGACCGGCCGAACGTGGCCGGCAATCCGGTGCTTTCGCGTTCCACGCCGCAGGAGTGGTTCGACACGGCGGACTTCACGACTCCGCCCTATGGCAGTTTCGGCAACGCGGGCCGCAACATTCTCAGCGGTCCAGGCCTGCGGGCGGTGAACTTCTCGGTGGTCAAGAACACCGCCGTCACGGAGCGCCTCAACGTCCAATTCCGCACGGAATTCTTTAACGCTTTGAATCACGCGAATTTCAACCTTCCCGATAATTTCCTCGGGTCGCCCACTTTCGGCCAGGTGGTCTCCGCGCAGGATCCACGGCGCATTCAGTTCGCATTGAAGCTCATTTTCTAAGGACAGCCGGCCAGCGAGCAACTCTCGCAGGCGCGAGCTGTGCGCAAGGCGAGTGCGCCGGTCGGGCAAGCCGCGGCGCACTCTTGCGCCACTTTGCGCAACCCGCTCGAAAGCGGCTGGCCGAACGGCACTCCCACGGCGACATCGAAGCCGCGGCCGATCAGCGCGAGCCCGGGCTGTTCTTGAGCGGCGGCGGCGATCCGCACGCACGCGTCGCAACAGATGCACTTGCCCGGCTCGTAGATCACCTCAGGATGCGAGAGGTCCTGCGAGAAGCGGCGGCGTGCGCCCGCAAAGCGATACACATCGGCGCCGTACTCGGTTGCCAGCGATCGAACCAGGCAGCAGTCCGCTTTGCGACAGCCGCAGGTGAGGCAACGGCGAGCCTCGCGCGCGGCGTCCTCGTCCGGCAGCCGGCCTTCCACCTCGTCGAAGCTCACTAACCGCCGTTCCATGGGGATTTCCGGTGCACGCACGCGGGCGGCCTGCTCGATCAAGCGAAAAATCGCGGCCCGCTCGGCATCGTCCATCGGGCGCAGGCCGATGCCGGCCATCGCCGGTTCGCCGATGACGGTTTCGCCCGACAGGAACTGATGAATCGAGGCCGCCGCCATTCTTCCCGCGGTCACCGCGCGGACGGCGAGATCCGCGCCCAGCACTGCGTCGCCGCCGGCGAACACTCCAGGCAGGTTGGTCGCGAGCGTCCTTTCATCGGCGGCGATGCCCCAGGCGGTCACTGCGAGTCCCTCCCGCTCGGCCAGCGAGCGCTCGACCGATTGCCCCGTGGCCGCGATCACGCTGGAGCACTCCGTCGTGAACTCGGAGCCATCGAGCGCTACCGGCCGGCGGCGCCCCGAGGCGTCGGCTTCGCCGAGCGTCATTCGCTGGCACGTCAGCAACAGGCTGCGGCCGCTCGGCGCCAGCCGCACCGGCGCGACCAGCAGGTCGATCTGCACTCCCTCGGCTTCGGCGGCCTCCACCTCCTCCATCAGAGACGGCATCTCCTGCCGGTTGCGGCGATAGAGGACCCGCACGTTCCGGGCGCCTAAGCGCACTGCGGAGCGGGCGCAGTCGATAGCGGTATTGCCGCCACCGATCACGACGACATCGTCACCCAACTCGACCGGCTCGCCGTTGGCCACGCGCTCCAGAAAGCCGATCCCCGCCAGGGCGTGCTCCCCGCCTTCGCAACGGAGCCCCTGTGCACGCTGCGCCCCGATGGCCACGAACACCGCGTCGTGCCGCTCACGCAAGCCGGCGAGGGTGAAGTGCTCGCCCCACCGTTCGCACATGTGGAACCGCGCGCCGAGCCGCAGGACGCCCGCGATCTCAGCATCCAGCGCGTCCTTCGGCAGGCGATTGGCCGGAATTCCGTAGCGCAACATGCCGCCGGGGAGCGAGTGGGCATCGAACAGCGTGCAGTCGTGGCCTTGTTGCAGAAGATAGTAAGCGGCGGCCAGACCCGCGGGCCCCGCACCCACTATCGCAACCGATTTGCCGGTGGATGGCGCGCGCGGCGGCGTGTAGGGCGCAGCCCCACTGTCCAGGTCGGCCACGTAGCGGTGCAGCGCGCCGATCGCCAGGCCCTGATCGAGATCCGAGCGGCGGCATTGCCGCTCGCACAAACGCGGGCAGATGCGCCCGAGCGAACCTGGCAGCGCTAGCCGGTCCGCGATCGCTTCCATCGAGCGGCGCGTGTCCCCCGTCGCGATGCCATAGACGAATCCCGGAATGTCCAGCCCCGCCGGGCATTCGGCCGCACACGGCGCGACGCACTCTCCGGCGTGATCGGAGAGCAGAAGCTCCAGCGCCATCTTGCGCGCGGTGCGGATGTCCTCGCTTTCGGTGACGACCACCATGCCTTCCGCCACGGGCATGCCGCAGGCGGGCGAGAGCGTGCGGCGGCCTTCGATCTGGACCGCGCAGAGGAAGCACGACGACGCCGGCTCGATCCCCGGCACGTGGCACATGGTCGGAATGCGAATGCCAAGCCACTGGGCCGCCTCCAAGACGGTGGTCCCTGGCGCCACGCTGATCCGCCGGCCGTCGATCGTCAAGCTAATCATGGCGCGCCTATAAGACCTCGATTGCTTCGTCCTGGCAAGCTTGCCGGCACATATCGCAACGCGTGCAGAGCCGGTCGTCCACTTCGTGCTTCTCGTACGGGCGATAGGCGATGGCGCCGACCGGGCAGGCTTGCGCGCAGAGCGTGCAGCCGATGCAGTTGTCCGTCACCCGGTACCGGATCAGCGCCGGGCAGCGTCCGGCCGGGCAGCGCCGTTCGTGGATGTGCGCTTCGTACTCTTCGCGGAAATACTGAAGCGTGGTCAGCACCGGGTTCGGCGCAGTCTGGCCGAGCCCGCACAGGCTGGCGCGGCCGACATAATCGGCCAGCACCTCGAGCTTCTCCAGATCGTCCGTCCCGCCTTTTCCCTCGCAGATGCGCTCGAGAATTTCGAGCATGCGTTTGGTGCCGATCCGGCAGAAGGTGCACTTGCCACAGGATTCGGCCTGGGTGAACTTCAGGAAGAAGCGGGCGATATCGACCATGCAATCGCGGTCGTCGAGTACCACCAACCCGCCGGAACCCATGATGGCGCCGGTCTGCGCCAGGGCGTCATAGTCAATCGGCGTGTCGGCAAGCCGCTCCGGGATGCACCCTCCGGACGGTCCGCCCAGTTGCACGGCTTTGAACGCCCGCCCGTTGCGAATGCCGCCGCCGATATCCTCCACCACTTCGCGTATCGTGATGCCCATGGGAACTTCGATCAGGCCGCCTCGGTTGATCTTCCCGGCCAACGCGAAGACCTTGGTTCCCCGGCTGTTCGCGGTGCCGAGCGCAGCAAACGCGCCGCCGCCATGGCGGATAATCCAGGGTACGCAGGCCAGCGTCTCGACGTTGTTGATGACGGTCGGGTGACCGCGAAACCCGCGCTCAACGGGGTACGGAGGCCGCAGCTTCGGCATGCCGCGTTTGCCCTCGAGCGACTGGAGCAGCGCGGTCTCCTCGCCGCAGACGAACGCGCCGGCACCCTCGCGAACCTCCAGCCGCAGCGAAAACCGGGAGCCGCGAATGTTTTGACCGAGGAAGCCGCGCTCCTCGGCCTGCCGGATGGCCGCCCGCGTGTGGCGCACGGCCTGCGGGTACTCGGCGCGAATGTACAGGTAGCCCTCGGTAGCGCCTATCGCGTATGCCGCGATGGCCAGCCCCTCCAGTACCCGGTGCGGGTCGGATTCGAGCACCAGCCGGTCCATGAAGGCGCCGGGATCGCCTTCATCGCCGTTGCAGATGACGTATTTGATCGGGTCCGCTTGGGCACGCCCGAGCGCCCATTTACGTCCGGTCGGAAAGCCCGCGCCGCCGCGCCCGCGCAAACCGGAACCCGAAATCGCGGCGATCGCCTCGTCCGCAGTGATGCGCTTCGCCTCCAGGCACATGGCGAGAGCGCGGTAGCCGTCGCGGGCCAGGTAGTCGTCGATGTTGAGCGGATCGATGGTGCCGCAGTTCTCCAGCACGATCCGCTTCTGCTTGGCCAGGTGCGCGCCTTGTGGGGCAGGCGGACCCAGAGGGTACCCCGCCCGCCAACCCTCTTTCAGGTTGTCCACCTGCCAGCGCACCCACGTCGCAATGCGGTTGGGGCGGAGGTGCCTGCGGGCGATCTGCTGGGCCGTCCCCGCGGTCACGTTGCCATAGAGCGCGACCGCGCCTTCGGGCGAGACCACTTCCACCAACGGCTCGCGATGGCACATCCCGTTACAGCCAACCGTCTTGACAATGCCGTTGGCGCCCGCTTCCTTCGCCGCCCGCAAGAGCGCATCGCGCACTGGCTCGGCGCCGCTGGCGACCCCGCAGGAACCGAGGCCGACCCGAATCTCGACTGCGCCGCGCTTCATGCCGTCAGCTCTTTCCCCTCGCCGAGCTTCAACGCGTCGCACGCACTGGCGGGCGTCAGTTTGCCGGCCGTGTGTTCATCCACCATCAGCACCGGCGCCAGGCTGCAGCAACCCAGGCAGGCTACCTCATCGAGCGTGAACAGGCGCGCGGCATCGGTATCTTCGCCATCGGGGATCGCCAGATAACGGCGCAGTTCTTCGGTGATCTGGCGCGCTCCGGAAACGTGGCAAGCTGTCCCGTGGCAGACGCGGACGATGTGCTCACCCACCGGCGAGCGGCGGAACCGGGCATAGAACGACGACGTGCCCGCGACCTCAGCCGGCGTGATCTCGGTGAGTTCGCAGAGGCGGCGCAGAGCCTCATCCGGTAAATATCGATAGTGCGCCTGGATAGCTTGCAGCAACGGAATGGCCGCCTCTCTGCCACGGCCGATTTCGGACACCATCCGGTCGACGAAGGTCAGATCCAGCTCGGCCGCAGCCAAAGTGGGGCGGACGCCCCTGGTCGCGCTCTTGCGCTCATTGCCATGCGCCGCAGGCGCCGCCGGCTTTTCCTTCCCTATCTGCCGCTTGGCAAACCCAATAAACGCGCTCGCCGCCGCAATCAGTGCCCACGCGACGGCGTTGTCCCGGCTCTTCCGCGCGCGCCGCGCAGCCGTAACTCTTTTCTGCTCGGCGGCCAGTCTGGGTGCGAGTGATGCATCGCTCTTCGTCTGTTGCTGCAATTCCTTGATGAGTTTGTCGTCGCCCGGCGCCCGCCGGCTGGCCACCACGTAGTCGGTGAGCAGAATCGCCACGCATAATGCCACCAGCCAACCGGCAATCCAGCTCCCGGTTCGCGCGATGGATGGTTGCCTGTCGCCGGTCATAATGGTGCGGCTCCCGATAACTGGACTAATCCCGCCTTGGCGCGAGCCAGTTCGCCGTCGTTGGGGCACGACGAGTAGCATCGGGCGCAGTACAGACAATTCCGGCCAACGGCCCGCATCTCCTCGATGGCGCCGTACGGGCAGGCCTCTGCGCACAGGCCGCAATCCAGTTCCCGGTTCGGCGTGATCGTCACACCGCGGCGGGCCAGCCGCGCGCACCACGCCAGCACTCCGCCATACGGGCACAGATAGCGGCAATAGGGCCGGCCCACGAACATGCCCACCACCAGAAACGCCCCGCCCAGCAGCAGCATGTGCGGCGTGCCGGTTCGCCGGAAGAAGCCGACAAACGGGTCGAACCGGCAGATCAGAAAATCGCGCCCCAGTGCAGGCTTCACGGCGAACAGGATCACGGTACCCAGGTACACATACTTCAACAGGCCCAGCGCCCGGTCGAGCCGCCGCGGCACCTGGACCGGCTTCAGCACCACCAGTTCCTGAATCGCGCCCAGCGCGCAAACGCCTCCGCAAAAAGCGCGGCCGAAAAACAGCGCCACCACCAGCGGCAAAACAAATGTCGCCGTCACCACGATGGGGATGGAATATTTTGGATCCGTGATGGCCACCACCACGTTCTGCAGCGAGCCGATGGGGCAGATGCAGCCCTCGCGGTAGAAGCCAAAATACCCGAGGCAGCCAATGGCGATCGCCACCAGCCATTTTCGGCTGCGCCGCTTCAGCACCAGCCAAACCGAGATCCCCATCATGGCAGCCAACGCCGCCACATCCACCACTTGTAGCCAGTGGTCCCGCGGTTTCGGCTTCTGCACCGCGGGCGTCTGGTAGCCGCCGCCAATGGCATCCGCCTGGGGAGCCGTTTCCACGGGCCGCTGGTAGTCGATTGTCTGGGCCGGCGCACTCAACACGGCGCCCAGCGCAAGAACGATCAGCGCAAGAGCCCATGCCCGGCGCCCGAGCTGTGGCAGCACGCTCATGCTATCCCGTTCGCTTGAGCACGACCGGCTGGAGGGCCTGTTCGACCGGCAGTTGCATCAAAGCGTTCTGCGGACACGCCCGCGAGATGGAGCACGAGTTGCAATTCACGCACTTGTCATAGCGGACCCGCAGTGTGATCGACCCCAAGCCCAGCGGATCCTTGCATTTCATGACACACTTTCCGCAGCCGTCGCACTTTTCTTCGTCGATGATGTACTCGTAGAAGTTGTTGGCCGGGTCCTCGGGATCGACCTTGCCGATCGGCTTGCGCGCGATCGCTTCGCGCGGACAAAGCTTCTCGCTGGGTTGCCCCTGTTCGTTCACCGCGCTCGAGATGTTGAAGTACGCCGGGCAGATGTTGCAGCGGCCGCACTTGGAATACTCATTGACCGCGCGCACCGCCGAAAGCGCCACCACGCACTCGGTGGTGCAGAGATTGCACGCCTCCACGCCGACCTCGCCCAGCCGGCTGTTGATGCAGCGCGACGCATTCACCTGCCACACCACCTGCCCGTTGGCCTTCTTGACCAGGAAGCCCGCGCCCCCGGCCAGCACCGCCAGAACCGTCCCGCGGCCTACCTTGGCGAACAGGTCCCGTCTTGTCAGGTCTTGGCTCATACGTTCACCGGTTCGAAAACGAAGATTTCGAGCTTCACCGTATCGGCGACATAGACGCGGTTGCGCGCATCCACCGCGATGCTCATGTTCTTGCAATTGGCGTCGAACAGGTCGGTCGCGATCACGGCCAGCAGTTTCCCCGTGAAATCATAGGACTTGACGCGCGGTCCGGCTTTTTCGGTGGTGAAAATGGCATCGCGGACCGCCACGTTAGTCGGATTGCAGCAACCGGTGAACCCCGCCGGATCGATCCCGTCGAACCGCCCGATATGCCCGAGCAACTCGCCGTCCGGCGTATACTTCTCGATGCGATGCTTGCCCGGGTTGGCTGCGTAAATCGTGTCATGCGCGTCGACGGCGAAATCCACCACGCCGTTCGGGATCAGCAGGCCCTTTACCTGGTTGTCTTTGCCGATGTTGTTGAGGAATTTGCGGCTGCGGTCGAAGCGCCGGATCGCGCGGTCCGCCACATCCGCGGCCAGCACGCTGTCCTTGGTGAAGCCGATGGCCGTCACCGGGCCGAACAGCTTTGCGTCCCGCCAGGTGTCGAGCAGCTTTCCGAGGCCGTCGAAAATCTCGATCTGTCCGACTTGGCCGGCGTATACCGCTCCGTCGCTGGCCACCGCGACAGAGTGCACCGGGCTCGTGGTCGGCCATCGCCGCTTCAGCCGGCCAGCGGCATCGAAGACCTTGATTTCGGAATCGCCGGCGGCATAGAGTTGCCCGTGAACGTCAACCGCGAGGCCGCGCAGCGTCGCGGTGAATCTGTCGGAAGCGGCGCCTTTGCCACCTATCGCCTGAACGTGCCGGTATTGCATGGCGCGATCTCCTTGTGCCCCTATCATCCTCTAACGTCAAGACATATCATCTGGTTCAAGTCTCGAACGACGAGCTTGCCATCCGACAATGCCATAGGCCCCCAGACTTCCTCTCCCGAGAGAACCGGGGCGATCGAGAGTTCGTTGTATCCGGCCGTGCTCGCCTCGAGCAAACGCAGCTTGCCCGTGTCGCCATCCATGACGAAGAACATGCCGTCAGCCAGCAGAAAGCTGCCCAGGCCGAACGAAGCTTTCCCCTCGCTGGTCCAGATTTCCTTGCCGTCGAAACTCAAACAAGTGAACAAGCCGCGCTTCTTTTTCCCGACCGCGAACAGGTGGCCCTTGTACACGATTGGCGTGTGCACTTCGGAGTTCCACTCGTTGTGCTGCATGTCGAAGACGCTCTCGGCTTGGAAGGCGTCTCCGGTGCGCCGCACCCGAACCATCACGCTGCCTGCGTCGTAGCTGGCGGTCATGAAGACTAATTCCTCGCTCACGGCGACCGGCGAAGGCGCCACCGCCACATTGAACTTGCGGGGAAACGCCCACAGCAGCTTGCCATCCTTCGCGGCAACCCCCAGCGGTCCGGCCAGCGTTCCATAGAGATACTGCCTGACTCCGCCAAGGACGGCCGGCATCACCGAAGCGTGCGACATGAAGAGTTGCCCCGGATTCGGCGTGCGCCAGATTTCCTTGCCGGTAGCCTTTTCGAGCGCGACCATGATGGCCGCTCCGCCGGTCGCGATAATCACCCGGTCTTCTTCTTGCAACGGATTCTGGCCGTTGTACCACGACGGGATGGTGGCCTTGTATTCCTCGACCAGGCTCCTGCGCCAGATCTGTTTGCCCGTCCGGATTTCCAGGCAATGCAGCACGGCTTTCGGATCGAGCGAAATCGCGAACCTGCCGTCCACCGCCGGAACCGTCCGCGTGATGGCGTGGTTGGGACGGATCTCGCGCGCCTCCCGGAACTGCCAGATCTGCTTGCCATCGGCCAGACCGCGGCAGTTCACGATCCACTCCGACTTTTTCGCGTCGTAATCGTGGTGGTAGACACGGCCCCGGATGATCGAGGCGCCGGCATACCCCTGTTCCAGCGGGACCGACCAGAGACGTTTCGGCCCGCCGGCCGGCCATCTGCGCAAAAGGCCCGTTTCCCTAGAGGCATTACTACGATCTGCCCCGCGGAACTGCGGCCAGTCTGTCCCTTGTGCCGCCGGCAGGAGAGCGGAAACCCCCATTGAGCCGGCACCGAGTATCCAGCCACGCCGCGTGAGCATATCTAGCTAACATTTTACAGCCTTTCAGACCTCTTTGTCGAAAAGAACAACAGTTTGTGCAGGCGTGGTACGGGCAACTTAGTGGTACGGGCGATTAAGCGAGTTCTTTTCAATCTGTGTTCATCTGTGTTTATCGGTGGCTGGTCGTGTTCTTGCGTTGTTCAGCAAGCTAGAGCGTGCCCCACCAATACTGGGCGTGCCGTTGGTGGGGCATGCTCTTAGCTTGCCCGCACTCCCCCTATTTCAGGTACTTCACCGCCAGCACGGCGTTGCCGCGCTGGTTATAGAGCAGCTCATCGACCAGGTGGCGGGACATGAGGATGCCGAAACCGCCGGCGCGCTGGC
>Ga0181518_10002927_pt1 | contig 16149 bp, 17 predicted proteins | sample PEATcosm2014_Bin_28_FD_119751 | JGI IMG/M metagenome (GOLD analysis project Ga0181518, IMG submission 119751) | Peatland microbial communities from MTU Mesocosm Facility, Houghton, MI, USA - PEATcosm2014_Bin01_60_metaG | ecosystem: Environmental > Terrestrial > Soil > Wetlands > Peat | place... | reverse complement strand
CAACAGCTTCGCTTCCATTGACACCACCCTTTGCGCCATGCCCATGGGCTACCTGGCGACAGCTCGAGTGTCAGCGATGTCCCGCGAGAGACCTGTCAGCGCTCTCTAGATACTCCACAAGAGTCCCTGGCAACGAGGCTCCAACGAGAACACGAACGGTCTGTTGCGCCAGTACTTCCCCAAGGGGACCGATCTCAGCGTCTACACCCAGCGAGACCTGAACGCGGTTGCTCGAGAGCTCAACGATCGTCCGCGAGAAACCTTGGGGTGGGACTCTCCGCTAGAACGGCTGCGAGAGGTCGTTGCGTCGACTCACTGACTCCGCACGCACTCATCCCACGCATCCCCTCGAAGGAGGTGGAGGGTTCGTCCGGCGTGTCGGCTACGGCGAAAGGTGTCCGGGATGCTGGACCGTGGCGTCGGGTCCGGGGAAGAACAGGGTCTCGTGATCGATGTCCGACCACCGCACCATGTAGGGCGGGCCTCCGGCCGGCCCCCGCACTTCGGTCACTTCGCCATCGCGGTCCGGCTGTCAGGTCCGATGTCCGTGGACCTTGATCTGGTCACCCACAGTCGCCTGCATGTCTCTCTCCCTTGTTCTGCGTCCATCTTCCACCGACCGGTGGCCGGGCGCTAGGCAGGACGAACCGACTTGGCCTGGAGACCTTTGGGCCCGGTTTCTGACTCGAACTCGACGCGCTGACCCTCGATGAGTTCCTTGAAACCCGAGCCCACTATCTCGCTGTGATGGACGAACAAGTCTTTGTCGGCACCTCCCTCGTCCGGCGTGATGAACCCATAGCCCTTATCTGCGTTGAACCACTTGACAGTGCCGGTTGGCATGACATTGAAGCCCTTCTCTCGCGCATCTCATCTTCCACAATGCTTCCCGGTCGGCGGCGACGGCATAGGTACCTGATGTCGGATTGTTCAGAGCGCGATCCGAATAATGGTGCCCTACACCTCGAATTGTCGGATCTTGTCGCACCTCGAATGCGCGCGCTGGCGTTCGCCTCTATAGCTCGATGAAAATGCACTCCCCCGGGCATTCCTCAGCAGCCTCGGTCACCGCGTCTTCGAGCTCCGAGGGCACCTGGGCCAGGCCTTCGGCACCGCCAGGGTTGGACTTAACGTCGGTATCTTTGACATAGGCGAGTCCATCGTCGAGCAATGTGAAGACTGCCGGGGCGATCTCCTCACAGAGCCCGTCGCCTGTGCACAGATCCTGATCAATCCAGACCTTCATGGTGAAATGTTCTCCCTTGGTGGCATCACAGGACTCAGGTTCGTCCCTTCAAAACAGCCCGAGTTCGAGACGGGCGGCGTCGGTCAACCGGCTCTGGTCCCAGGGCGGGTCCCACACCAGTTCGACATCGACCTCGCTGACGCCGAGGACCGTCTGCACTCGAGAGCGAGCGTCCTCCTTGAGTACGTCGCCCATCCCACAACCCGGGGCGGTCATCGACATCTTGATCTCGACACGGTGACCTCCTTCAGGGAGTGGTTGGGCGTCGCACGCATAGATCAGCCCAAGGTCGACCACGTTGATCGGGATCTCCGGGTCGAAGACCGTCTTCAGCTGTTCGATCACCTGCGCGATATCGAACGGGCCAGTCTCCGCCGGACCTTTGTCGGCCTCGGTGTCGCCGGTCGGGTCGAGGCCAAGCGCGTCCGCATCTTCGTTGCTAATCCGCGCGAGGTAGCCGTCACTGGTCTGGACCGTGAAGCTGCCCCCGAGGGACTGAGCGACAATGACCTCATCGCCCTGCGAGAGCGTCACGCGCTGTCCGCCCGGGATGAGCGTGGCTCCGCAGTCACGCCCAAGCGCGATCGGTGCATGGTGCTCCGGTCTGATCGTCACCTACTCACTCGAGACCAGCTCGTTTTTTCCTTCGAGGGCACTGCGTAGCGCGTGCCAGGCGAGCGTCGCGCACTTCACGCGCATGGGGAACGCCGAGACTCCCGAGAGCACCGCGAGCTTGCCCAGCTCCGCCGAGGGGAGCTCGTCGCTCGGGCTCTCCGTCAACATGGCGTGGACGAACCCGAACAGCGCGAGCGCCTCCTCGCACCGCTTGCCCCTGAGGGCCGTGGTCATGAGCGAGGCGGAGGCCATCGAGATGGCGCATCCCGTGCCCTCGAAGGCGATGTCATCGATACGATCGTCGAGGAGCTTCACGTAGACCGTGAGCAGGTCGCCGCAGAGCGGGTTCACGCCCTCGACGGTTCGCGTGGCGTCGCCGAGCCGGTGGAAGTTCTGCGGATGGCGACTGTGATCGATGATCACCTGTTGGTAGAGATCGCTGAGGTCGTTGCTCACTCGAAGGTCCGTCGCACCGTCTCGAGCCCGGCGACGAGCGTGTCGATCTCGGCGCGCGTGCTGTAGCAGGCGAGCGATGCTCGGGCAGTGGCGGATAGCCCGAGCCGGCTGAGCAGGGGCTGGGTGCAGTGGTGGCCGGTGCGGATGGCAACGCCTTCGCGATCGAGGATGGTGCCGATGTCGTGGGGGTGCACGCCGTCGAGGACGAAGGAAAGGATGCTCTGTTTGGCCGGGCTGGTGCCGACGAGGCGGAGGCCCGGGACGAGCAAGAGCGCCTCCGTGCCGTAGGCGAGGAGGTCGTGCTCGTGGGCGGCGAGCGCCTCGCGGTCGAGGCCGGTTAGGAAGTCGATCGCGACCCCGAGACCCACCGCGCCGACAAGGTTTGGCGTGCCAGCCTCGAACTTGTAGGGGGCGTTGTTGTAGACGGTCTTCTCGAAGCTGACCGACAAGATCATGTCGCCGCCCCCTTGGTAGGGGGGCATCTCTTCGAGCAGCTCGCGCCGGCCGTAGAGAACGCCGATGCCGGTCGGCCCGTACATCTTGTGCCCGGACAGCGCGTAGAAGTCACAGCCGAGCGCCTGCACGTCAACAGGGAGGTGGGGGGCAGCTTGCGCGCCGTCGACGAGGACGCGGGCTCCCGCGGCGTGGGCGATCTCGGTGACCGCCCGGATCGGGTTGACCGTGCCGAGCACGTTGGAGACGTGGGTGATGGCGACGAGCTTGGTCCGCTCGCCGATCAGCGATTTGAGCTCATCGAGTAGGAGTTCGCCGCGGTCGCTGATCGGTGCGACCCGCAGTTGTGCGCCAGTCCGCTCGCAGAGCATCTGCCAGGGGACAATGTTGGAGTGGTGCTCCATCTCGGTGATGATCACCTCGTCGCCCTCGCCGAGATGGGCCGCGCCGTAGGTTTGGGCCACCAGATTGATGGCCCCGGTGGTGCCGCAGGTGAAGACGATCTCCTCGACCTCGGAAGCGTTGAGGAAGCCCCGCGCTTTGGCACGTGCGCCCTCATAGGCCTCGGTCGCGCGCTCGGAGAGGTAGTGCACGCCTCGGTGGACGTTGGCGTTGTCTCTCGAAAAGAACCGCGACATCGCGTCGATGACGGTCTGCGGCTTCTGGCTCGTTGCCGCGCTGTCGAGGTAGGCGAGCGGTTTGCCATAAGGCCGCACAGTGAGGATCGGGAACTGCTCGCGCACCGCCTCGACGTCGAAGCGCCCGCCCGCCTGGCCGGTGGCCGCCGAGGTGGACAAATCCGGGTGGAGAACCATCGTCGGTTGCGCGCTCACGTCGCTCGCTCGTTGGAGCTCGTCGCGAGCCGGGCGGAGACCAGCTTTTCCACGCGGGCTCGGAGTGGCTCGAGCGGGATCAGATCCACCATCTCGCGCGCGAACGCGTAGGTGAGGATGCCACGCGCCATCTGCTCGGGCACTCCACGCGAGCGCAGGTAGAACAGGGCGTCCTCGTCGAGACGGCCCACTGCTGCGCCGTGGGCGCACTTGACGTCGTCGGTGAGGATCTCGAGGCGCGGCCGGGTGTCGATCTCGGCGTCGTCAGAGAGGAGCAGGTTCTTGTTCGTCTGGCCGGCGTCAGTGCCGAACGCGTCCCGGCGGACGACGATGTGTCCGTTGAACACGCCGTGCCCGTGTTCGTCCACCACGCCCTTGTAGAGCTGGCGGCTGGTGCCGCGGGGTGCGGCGTGCTCAACGAGGACTGGGTTGTCGTGGTGCTGATCGCGGCGGGGCATGTACAAGCCGTCGAGGCTCACGTCCGCCCCTTCGCCCTCGAGGTAGACCCGCACCTCGTGGCGAGCAATGCGCGACCCGAGTGCGAAGACGTGGGAAGAAAAGTGGCTTTCGCGATCCTGGCGAACGTCGAGCAGCGCGAGGTGGAACGCTGAGTCGGCCTCGTCCTGCACCTTGTAGTGCGCGACATTGGCGCCCCTTTCCAGAATGACCTCGGTGACGGCGTTGGTGCAGTAGACCTCGCCGGGGAGGCCGGTATGGGTTTCGACGATCGTCGCCTGGCTTCCCGGGCCCGCCAGCACGACCGATCGTGGGTTCGATACAAGCGGAGCGCCGTCGGTCTCCGAGAAGAACACAAGCTCGATCGGAGCCTCCACGACCGCACCGGCGGGGAGCGAGACGAACGCGCCGTCGTCGGATAGGGCCGTATTGAGCGCAGCAAAGGCGTGATGAAACGGCGCGAATGTGCGCGAGAAAATCGACTCGAGGCGCTCGTCCCCCGCGGTGAGCACCGATGCGAGGTTGGTCACCCTGGCGCCGGTGGGCAGCTCCTCGACGCGGGAGAGCTCGGGCGCGAAGCGGCCATTGACAAAGACCAGACGGGCGCCACCGAGACCGGCGCCGAGCCCGTTGACCGCCATCAGTGCGCGCCGGAGACTGGGCCCAAGCGACGCGCGCTCAAAGGGCACCGCGAGGATCGGCTCGAGGCGCGTGTAGCGCCAGTCCTCGTCCTTGCGGGTCGGGAAGCCGTGCGCATGCACCCAGTCCGACGCGGCCCGTCGTGCCCCGGTGAGCCACGCGGGATCGTCGTGGCTGGGCTCGGGCTCGAGCAGCGCGAGGCCGCCGGTCGGCGCAACGGCGACGCCCGCCGTAGGGTCGCGACCGGCCGTCATGGCCTCGCCGCCACCGGCACCGAGGGCTCGAGCGACACCTGGTCGAAACCGACGTACCCGTGCTCCTCGAGCGCGCGGGCCAGCTGCTTGTCGCCGGAGCGGAGAATCCGGCCCTCGGCCATGATGTGGACGCGGTCGGGAACGATGTAGTCGAGCAGCCGCTGGTGATGGGTGATGACCAACATCGCCCGGTCCTTGCTGCGCAGCGAGTTCACCCCATTCGCGACAACCTGGAGGGCGTCGATATCAAGGCCCGAATCGGTCTCGTCCAAGATGGCGAGCCTCGGCTCGAGGATCGCCATCTGGAGGATCTCGTTGCGCTTCTTCTCGCCACCCGAGAACCCTTCGTTGACCGATCGGCTCATGAAGCTCCGGTCCATCTCGACGAGTTCCATCTTCTCTTTGGCGAACTCGAGAAAGTCCATCGCGTCGAGCTCGTCAAGCCCGCGCTGGCGGCGCAGCGAGTTGAGCGCGGTGCGCATGAAGTAGAGGTTTCCGACGCCGGGGATCTCCACCGGGTGCTGAAATGCGAGGAAGATCCCAGCCGCGGCGCGGTCTTCGGGCGACATCGCGAGCAGGTCCTCCCCCTCAAAGAGGACTTGGCCGGTGACGTGGTAGGCCTCATGACCGGCGAGCACGTTCGCAAGCGTGCTCTTGCCGGAGCCGTTCGGCCCCATGAGCGCATGCACCTCGCCCGCCTTGAGCTCGAGACTCAGGCCCCGGAGGATCTCGTTGTCGCCGATCTTGGCGTGGAGATTCTTGATGGAGAGCATCATCCAACGCTGCCTTCGAGGCTCACGTTGAGGAGCCTTTGGGCCTCGACCGCGAACTCCATGGGCAGCTCCTTGAACACCTCGCGGCAGAAGCCGTTCACGATCATCGAGACCGCGTCCTCTTCGGAAATACCCCGTTGGCGGCAGTAGAAGAGCTGGTCCTCGCCGATCTTGGAGGTGGAGGCCTCGTGTTCGACCTGTGCAGTCGAGTTCTTCACTTCGATGTAGGGAAACGTGTGTGCTCCGGTGTCGCTTCCGAGCAGGAGCGAGTCGCACTGGGTGTGGTTCCGGGCGCCCTCGGCTGAGCGCAGGACCTTCACGAGCCCGCGGTAGGTGTTCTGCCCGTGACCGGCCGAGATCGCCTTGGAGACGATGGTGCTGTGGGTGTTCTTGCCGATGTGGATCATTTTGGTGCCGGTGTCGGCTTGCTGGCGGTTGGCGGTGAGGGCAACGGAGTAGAACTCGCCGATCGAGTTGTCGCCCTGGAGGATGACGCCGGGGTACTTCCAGGTAATGGCCGAGCCGGTCTCGACCTGGGTCCAGGAGATCTTCGCGTCCGCGGCGCACCGGCCGCGCTTGGTGACGAAGTTGTAGACGCCGCCTCGTCCTTCGGCATCGCCCGGATACCAGTTCTGCACGGTGGAGTACTTGATCTGGGCCCCCTCGAGAGCGACGAGTTCGACCACTGCCGCGTGCAGTTGGTTCTCGTCCCGCATCGGTGCGGTGCAGCCCTCGAGGTAGCTCACGTACGCCCCCTCTTCGGCGACGATGAGGGTCCGTTCGAACTGGCCCGTGTTGGCGGCATTGATGCGGAAGTAAGTGGAGAGCTCCATCGGGCAGTGCACGCCCTTGGGGATGTAGCAGAACGATCCGTCGGTGAACACGGCCGAGTTGAGGGTCGCGAAGAAGTTGTCCCGGTAGGGAACCACCGAGCCGAGGTAGGTGCGCACGAGATCCGGATGGTTCTGGACGGCTTCGGAGAAGGAGCAGAAGATGACGCCGGCCTCGGCCAGCTTCTTCTGGAAGGTCGTGGCCACCGACACCGAGTCGACAATCGCATCGACAGCCACGCCGCCCAGACGCTCTTGTTCCGCGAGGGAGATCCCGAGCTTGTCGAACATCGCCCGCACTTCGGGGTCGACCTCGTCAAGGCTCGCCAGCGCGGCCTTGGGCCTCGGGGCGGCGTAGTAGCTGATGTCCTGGTAGTCGATGGACCCGTAGGTGACGTTCTGCCAGGTCGGTTCGGCGAGAGTCAGCCAGTGGCGGTACGAGCGCAGGCGCCATTCGAGCAGCCACTCCGGCTCGTTCTTCTTGGCGGCGATCAGCGCGATGACGTCCTCGCTCAACCCCGGGGGAACGACATCGGTGTCGAGATCGGTGACGAAGCCGTACTGGTACTCGCGGCTCGCCAGCTCGACGATATCGCTCGATGTGCCGGTCACCGTGCACCGCCCACGGCGGCGTGCAGGGTGATCTCGAGGGCGCCCATCGTCGTCTCCTTTTGTTATCAGCGGCCGTGTTCCGTCAACCGGCGGGGACTCAGTTGACTCGCCGGCTCAGATAATACTATAAGTTTTACCTTGCGAATCTCGCATAAAGTGTCCTCACCGGGTAGATTGTCCTCATGGAGCGCGTACCGGTCAGCCTGATTGACCTCTCACCGGCACAGCGCCAAACCCTTGTCGCGCTGAAGAGACGGGGGGAGGCGTCGGTCGACGCCCTCGCGGACGCGCTGGCGATTACGCCGAGTGCCGCCCGCCAGCAGCTGGCTGCCCTCAGATCGGCTGGGCTTGTCGCGACACGTCAGCAACGAGGGCAACCTGGACACCCCGGGCGACCCGCCGACCTCTTCCACAGCACCCATCAGGGAGAGGCGCTGTTCGCCCAAGACTCCGGTGACCTCTCCGTTGAGCTGCTTGGTTACGTTGAGGAGGAGGATCCGAGCCTCCTCTCCCGTGTTTTTGAGCGACGTCAGCATCGGCGCGTCGAACAGGTCCGAGTCCAACTAGCGGGCAAGAGCCTCGATGAGAAAGTGGCAGCACTGGCCGGGATCCTCGACGCGGAGGGCTATATGGCCAACTTCGACAAGCTTCCTGATGACAGCTATCGGGTCACGCTCGGTAACTGCGCCATCTGGCCAGTGGCCTCCCGCTACGGAGCGGCCTGTGCCACAGAGCTCGAGTTCCTCCAAGCGGTGCTCCCGGAGGCCGAGATCGAACGGGTCGAGCACAAGGTTGCCGGAGGACACGTCTGCGGATATGAACTTGGACCCCGCTCGGCCAAGCACCGAGTTCCTCTTGCGCAAGCCCGTAGGGACATGGCGCCAGCCTGAAAAAGAACACTCGGTGTCGGGCGACGTCTTGCTCCGGCAATCGGTCGACATGCGCAATGATCTCGTGGACGTGCGGGCACCCTGCACATTCGGCAGGCCGGCGTGAAACGCATCGGGTCTGACGAGCTCGGTCTCGCTCCATTTGGGAAAACCGTCGTCGCCCCAGCGAGCGATGGAAGTCGTTCAGGCGTCGACGTGGGCCAGATTGCTCAGGACTCGCGCGAACAGGCAGTAGATGCCGGAAGAAGGCGCCGCTACGGCAGGCGTCTCAAGGACGCAACTCGATCAGGTTCGCGAGTTAGCTAAACGAGGATCCGCAGCCACATGTGCGGGTCGCGTTGGGGTTCGTGACGTGAAAGCCAGCCCCCTGGAGGCCGCCGTTGTAGTCAAGCGTCGCGCCCTTGATCAGCTCGGCGCTCTCGGGATCGACGACCACCTTCACGGTTCCCGACGCCCAGACGAGGTCGTTGTCGGCGATCTCGGTGTCGAAGAACATGTCATAGCTGTATCCCGAGCACCCACCCGGGCGCACGGCAACCCGCAATGCGAGCGAGTCGCTGCCCGCTCCGTCGGCGAGGAGCTCAGCGATCTTCCCAGTGGCAGTGTCCGTCAACGTGATGGGGCTCGGCCGACGGCCAATCTGCACCGGCGATGTGGCAATGCTCATCGGAAGACTCTCCTCGGGTTGCTGAAACACCACCCTACTAGTGCGATCAGCGGCGAATGAATCGCGGATCACGATTGGAATGCCAGGTCCTGTGCAGCGACGATCACCTTGAGGACCACTTTCCACAGAAGTCGAGCGGGTGGCGATTCGGTTAGGACTTCACGACTTGGGCTCCTCGGATCGACGGCGGGCGTTGGTGTATCGCATCGACGGGTTCTGCTGGCTGAACGAGCACTGGCATTCGCGGTCGTCGAGATGGCCGGAGGGCATGGCACATTACAACTAGGTTCCACGTTGCTGGGAATGTGGAGTGCGAGTGGCGGTCCTCGGCCAAACGAGAGAGTCAGGTTGACGCCAGCGGCGCCAGCTGTGCCTCGGTGGGCTCACTGCAACAGAACCAAGGCTCGGTGAGCCGGGCTCGCTCTCCCGCTGGTCCTTCCGAGTTGGCTCCCCTGGGCGGAGGGGCCCTGAAGGTCGTCGCCTTGTCACGGATCCGGGCGTCAATCTCTTCGAACGTCTGAGCCGCCGGCTGCTCGGCGCACCCTTCGACCAGCGCTGCCAACTCCCGCTGCAGTTGGTCGACCCCGGGATCGGGATGCGTCCAGGTCCAACTCAGCCGGGCCGAATCGTAAGGACCTAGATGAGGTGACATCGCGGCCCGGCCGAGCAGCAGGGAACCCTCCGGCAGCAACAAGCGCACGGTGTACTGCACCGGGTCGACGTTGGGCACGAGGTCGTGGGCCACCACGAAGTCAAGGAGATCGACCAAGTCGTTGATCGTGGTCCAAGGGGTGAACGGCAGCCATGACGGACGCACCTCGATGCCGTGGTCGCGAAGCAGCACCACGGCCTTGGATGCCTCGGCAACGGTGTGACCTTTGTTCAGGTGTTCGAGAATCGCATCGGTGGCCGACTCGAACGCAGAAACGACGAACAAGCAGCCGGCTTCCGCCAGCTCGGGCCACACCTCTTTGTGGCGCAGGATGTGCTCCACCTTGGTCGTACAGTCGAATGTCAGATGTGGGTGGTGCTGGTGGATGGCCGCAACGACCCGACGAGAGTGCAGCGGGGTGTTGAGGAAGTCGGGGTCAGCGAATGTCACGTGGCGGGCACCGGCGGCGACCAACTGATCGACGTCGGCCACGACTGCTGCCTCGTCAACGGCACGCACCCGGCCGTCGTACACGACCGGCACCGGACAGTGCCGGCAGCGGTGCGAGCAGCCCCGACTGGCCTCGACGGACCCGACCAGTCGCTCTTCGCCGTCGACCGCCAACCGGGCGTATCGATCGAGGGGCCCCAACAGGTGGCGGGCCGGCACCGGCGCTCTGACCCGGGTCAGCTGGAGAGCAGGGCCGGGGTCCCGACCGGCGACCCACGCCACTAGCCCCGATTCGTACTCACCGGCAATGACTGCGTCGGCGGCCGACCTGACGGTGAGACTCCGGCTCACCTGTGCATACAGCCCATAGAAGCACCGCGGGAGCTCGGGCCGCCGGGCTCCGATCGTCTCGGCGGCCCGCAAGGCCAGGCGCATCGCGGTGTGCATCGGCACGGAAAACGCGACCCGGTCGGCCCAATCGACGTCGGCCACATCGAGCGGATCGACGGCGACATCGAGACACCGGACGTCGTGGCCGGCCGCCAACAGTGCCGCGGCGGGCCTAGCCAACTGCAACGGCTGGTGTCCCAACTCGTAGGTCGAGATCAACAGGACCCGCATGACGGCGAGCCTAAGGGGTGCTGAACAACCCTCCCGCGGTGGTCAGCGCAGGCGCACGTCGAGAAAGGCCTCCGCTCGGCGGAGGACATCCTCGACGATCTTGGCCGTGGGGCCACGGGCAAAGAGGAAGCCAAGGTAGCGATCGCCCTCGGGGAGAGGAATCACCGGGCGCCCCGGCGCGATGCTGATCTCGACACCGACGACTCCTTCGATGGCGAGGGCCCGTGCCTGGCCCGACACCTTGTCCAGCACTCCGGCCGACCGGATCGGGAGCATCATCACCCCCGACGCAAGGGCCTCCCGGGCCAGGCCATCCAACCCCAGGCCGAGGGCGTGACGGACGATGACCTCTTCGAGGCTCACCCCGGCCCCGAACCGCAAGGCCCGGGCACACAAGCCGCCGATCGAGCGAGCGGCAAGTTCAAGAATGGTGACGACACCGGCCGCGCCGATCCGCAGTTCGATATGCACGGGGCCTTCCCGGAGCCCCAGTGCCGCGGCCGCTCGGGCCGCGGTGGCCTCGATATCGGCGATGATCGGGGGCGGTTGCCCCGACGGCGTGACGTAGATCGTCTCCTCGAAGAAGGGGCCGTCCATGGGATCGGGTTTGTCGAACACGGCCAGCACTTCCAAGCGCCCTCCGACGAGTAGGCCCTCGACCGCCACCTCGGCTCCGGGCACGAAGCGCTCCACGAGTAGGGGCTCTTGACAATCCCCCAAGATGGCGCGGATGCGGACGCCGGCCGCGGCGGCTTGGGTCGCGTTGTCGACCCGGATGACGCCCTGGCTTCCCGAGCGAGAGACGGGTTTCATCACGCAGGGATATCCGACCTCGCTCGCCGCCAAGACGACGTCTACGTCTCGAGCAACGATTCGGTAGACGGGCTGGGGGACCGAGGCAGCGGCCAGGCGGTCCCGCATACGAGCCTTGTCCCTGGTGGCAGCGACCGCTTCGGGCGGGTTGTGGCGCAACCCCAGACGCTCGGCTGCTGCGGCCGCGACCTCGAGCCCTTGATCATCGACGGCCAGGACAGCGTCGAGCGGTGTCCGCCGATCGAGGGCAATGATGGCCTCCACTGCGGCGTCGGCCGCATCCAGAGGCACGACCACCGCCCGATCGCCTAGGAACTCGGCCAGGGCCTGAGGATGCTCGGAGCCGACCACGACGTCAACACCCAGACGAGCCGCCGCGGCCAGGAAGTCCGTGGCCCGGTAGGTGCCGGTTGGTAGCAGCAGGAGGATCCGGGACACCGCTTTAGGATGGTATAGACGAACGCTTAGGCGAAGGCATCATGACCGATATCGATCCCAACGGCGTGCCTGTCCTGCGAGTGACCGACGCCGCACTGGCAGTGGTGCTGGAGGCGCGCTCCAGCGAGGACCGCGAGGAGTCACTCGCCTTGTGGGTAGAGATCAAGGGTTCGCTCGGGGGCGCGTACACCTACGACATGTACTTCCAGGCGGCCGCCGACGCCCGGTCCGAAGATTGGTCCGACGAGCAGGGCGGAATGGCGCTGGTCGTTTCGAGCGACAGCATCGAGAAGATGCGGGGGGCCGTCCTCGACCTCCATCAGGGCGGGATGGTCATCGAGAACCCCAACTATCCCCCGGCCCCGGCGGCCGCCAGCCCAGCGATGGCCGGTCCACCGGCCGACCTCAGTGGCGACGTGGCCCAGCGAGTCCTCCAGGTCCTCGAGCAGCAGATCAACCCGAGCATTGCCGCCCACGGCGGCCGGGCCGACCTGGTTGCGGTGGAAGACGACTCGGCCTATCTCCGCTTGAGCGGAGGCTGCGCGGGCTGTGGGATGGCGGCGGTGACGCTCAGCCAGGGGATCGAAGTGGCGCTGCGCGAATCGGTTCCTGAGATCACTCGGGTGATCGACGTGACCGATCACGCGGCGGGCACCAACCCGTACTACGAGGCGGCCAAGAAGTAAGTCCTAAGCACCGACGAAGCGGCGAGCATCCTGCGCCGCGTACAACGCTACCGTGGCGTCGATGGTGGCGGTCGCTTGAATCCGACCGACCAACTCCTCAAGGCGGTCGGCCGGAATAGCACAGATCATCTCTGCGTTCGGCATGGCAGTGCGAGTGCGGCTCAGCATGCAACCGACGCTGACCGCCACCTCCCCTTCTTGTTTGGCCACCGCCACGATGTGGCACTGAGGCTTTCCCTCGATGCGCAGGCCCGGCAGAGCATCGGCTAAGACCATGAGCTGCTTGCCGTTGATACGGATCAGAACGACGTCGGGGTCGACTGGCGTTTCCGCCAGCGGGCCATAGGTCACGAAGTCAGGTCGGTCAACCACGACGGGGATGCCCGGGATCATGGCCATCGTCACCCATCCCGACTTCAGCAGGGCTGCCACGTCGGCGCGGCCAGCCACCTCGTCAAGGGTCGCGAACCCGTGGGTCAGACTTCCGACACTGCAGTTACCGTGGTCCGCAGCAACCGTGCTGAAGGTCCGCTCGACTGCCTTGGTCCAAAACACGCAGCCCGCTGGAACCCGACCGGTGCGGCCGTCTGGAGTGGGTTCGGGCATGGGGCCATCGAACGGCGCCACCCCGGCCGGGGCTGATCCGGAGAACGTGATAGCGATCGGCGGCGTCCTCAGCTGTAGCGCTGCGCTGAGAGCGGCGGAGGTATCGGACCAGTGTTCGGGTTGGGACATGCGTGCAGTCTCGCTGAGCCACCGGCCCAGGACAACATTGGTCCGGCTCAAACGCTTGAGAGCTGGGCTCTGTGTGGACGGACAGCTCCGCGGTGACGCATCGGGGCCGCCGCAGACCAGCCGATCGACACCCTCGACACCGCGCGTATTTCGGCCATTCAGCGCAATCTGGTTCTGGCGCAGAATCTCTGTGTGCTGCGGGCCAGATCGGGAAAGCGAGACGCTCAGGCGTCGTCGGCGTCGCCACTGCGGCCGTGCTTCCAGTAACCGCGCACGGAGGCCTGAGCGCGAGGCAGCCTTCGGTCCTCGAAGAGGTGGCGGCGGATGCGCTGGGCAGCGGTCGCTTCGCCAGCGACCCACACTCGGTCATCCTGACCGAGGTCTGCGCTGCCGACGGCAGCGACGAGCGCCTCTCCGGGAGGTGCGCCGGGCGGCAGATCGCACCACTCGGCGCTTGCGCGTGGATGGTCGGGCAGAGCGATCCGAGCGTCAGGGTGGGCGATCTCGATGTGCACCTGTACGAGCCTCTCGGCGGGCAGAGCCTCGAGAAGTTGGCTGATAGCGGGGATCGCGGTCTCGTCACCGAACAGGAAGAACAACGGCGCATCGCGGTCGATTGCGTAGCCGCGGCCAGGACCTGAGATCGCCGCCGGGTCGCCGAGCTCGGCCGCCTCCACCCACTCGGACGCGACCCCGCTGCCGTGGATGACGATGTCAAGGTCGAGCTCGAGACTCTCGGGGTCGAGGCGGCGGGGCGTGAAAGTTCGGATAGCGGGTCGTCGCCCGCTGGGCGTGAGGAACTCATTGCCGTTCCAGCTCGGCACGATGAGCTCTTGCGATCCGGGAGATGGGAGCAGCAACCGCACGCTCGCTGCCGGCTGCTCGACGGTCAGACCCTCGAGGTCGAGGCCAGCGAACGTGACCCGGACGAGGCGGGGGCTCACGTGCTCGACTCGGCGCACCGACATGCGCCGAAACCGCGGTGGTTGACGCCGGGCGCGCACCGTCGTCGAGCTCTGTTCAGAGCAGCTCATTGCGAACAGCGTCCCATCTTTCGGAGCCAGCTGGTGGGCTCGTCTATCAGCCTTGTCGGGTATCGTCCCTAGTCAGAGCTTATGTCTCTCATGAAGTAGTCGAAGGTCCGGCCAGCTGGCCACCTCGACATACTCATGGCTGATGATGTAACAGCCACCCGTGTCGTTTCCGTAATCCTGAGCCAGAGATTCACCCGCCTTGTAGAGATAGCCTTTCGCCGATCTGGTCGGCGCTCTTGTGCCAAGCGAATGGACGGGGACCCTCGTTCCACCTCTCCATCCAGTTATTGATCAATACCGCGAGTTCGGTCGCCGATGGGCCCGACCCCTTGTTGGCCAGCGCGGCGAACCACCGCTCGACGAGGAGCATCCACCAGCCGTAGGTGGGGGCGGTGTCGAACTCGAAGCGAAGATGGCGGAGCCGCCACTGACGGAGCCCTTCGGTCATCTTGGTCGAGGAGTGCTCGACGACCACGTAGAGGTCGAGGCCTCCGGGCACCGATCGGTCGATCTGGCCCAAGAACCGTCGGAGCTCAGGGTCGCGACCCCGCTCGATCAACTGGGCTACTTCCTGATCGGCGACGACTCGGCCCGAAGCTCCCTCGAGGGCGCCGTGGAGCTCGGTCCCGCCATGGTGCTGGTCGTCGCTCCGGTGCCTGGCCGTCTGCGGGCCCGGTGGAACAATCGGGGGCCTCAGATCCGAAGCGCCGACGTTGGCGCTCTCGTCCACGCAGAGCACGAGCGCGCCCTCGGGCGGGTTCAGATAGAGCCCCACCACGTCACGGACCTTGCCCACGAACTGCGGATCGGCGGAGAGTTGGAAGATGTTGACCCGGCGAGGGTCCAATCCGAACTTCGCCCAGCTCCGGGTGACCGACGATTGGCTGCGGCCAAGGTGCTCGGCCATCGACCGAGTGGTCCAACGGGTGCCGTCTGGTGGTGACTCTTCCAAGGTGGCCGCGATCAGCGCCTGTTCCTGGTCGTCGGTGATCGAGCGGTGCACCCCTGCACGCGGCTTGTCGAGCAACCCCTCGGGACCCCGGGCCAAATAGCGCCGACGCCACTTGGACACCATCCGCGCACTGACACTGAGGTCTTCGGCCACGTCCCGATTGTCGTAGCCGTCGGCGCACTGGAGCACGATGAGGCGACGAAGCCCCAACGACTGGGCGTGCTTGGGGTGCTTGCGAACCAACACGTCCAGCCGATGACGGTCGTCGTAGGTGAGCACCAGTGCTGGTTTGGGTCGGCCCGGTGGCCCCATGGCCTTCCTATCGTCGTCGATGACCAGAAGCACCGGTGAGATGGACCGATAGCAGCGAGAATCTTTGACTCATCAGCCCCAGAGGCACTCATATCCGAAAGAATCTCTGACTCACAGCTTCGTAGAACCCTGGTATGTGAGAGAACCTCTGACTCACAGGTTCGTCGATGCCTGGTAACTGAGTGAATCTCTGACTCAGTACCGAGTCAAAAGCGGCGAAAACGGCCCCCCAGCAGCCAGCCGTAACCCCGTTAGGCGCCCTGACCTGCGGTTTCGTGGTTAGGACTTATCACTGCGGACGGAACCCGTACAGGATTCGAGCGTGGACGACCCGGGTCTTCCGTCGATCGATCTGAAGTCGAAGGGGGTGCCCCCCCCCCAGAGCGCATTGGTCGGGAAAAGTCAGGTCTCAGTTCCTGTAGAGAACAGGAACTGACCCGAGGTCGCCATCGGTCCTGGTCACGAGCACTTTCCCATGGGTCGGACCTGTCGGGACAAGGGCCATGACCAGGGCTTTTGCTGACCTGTGGATTCGACCTAGTGGACCAGCCGCCAAACCAGCGCCTTCCCGGCAGCGTCGACCTTCTCGATGAGGCCGTCGTCGGCTAAGCCCTCGAGCAGGGCTCGGCGAGCGGAGCCGTTCATGCGCAGACCAAGTGCCTGGACGATGTCGACCTGCTTGGCCTGGTGCTCGGGGCAGTTCCCGAGGTACTCGAGAATCGCTTGTCGTCT
>Ga0181518_10002922_pt1 | contig 16168 bp, 14 predicted proteins | sample PEATcosm2014_Bin_28_FD_119751 | JGI IMG/M metagenome (GOLD analysis project Ga0181518, IMG submission 119751) | Peatland microbial communities from MTU Mesocosm Facility, Houghton, MI, USA - PEATcosm2014_Bin01_60_metaG | ecosystem: Environmental > Terrestrial > Soil > Wetlands > Peat | place... | reverse complement strand
CGATCGACGCCGCCGGAGAGGAGGCAGCCACCGACGACGCCACGTAGGCTTCAGTCAGAGAACGGGTTGACGCGAGAGCAGTTGTAACTCACCGTCCGTTACACCACTCGTTGGGACTCAACCTGCGTCTCAGCCTCTTGAAGTAGTGCATGGTACGGATGTGCCCCAAACGTTTAGAGCGCCTCTGACGGGAGTCCTGCCGACACGGCGCACGCATCGAAGAGACCACGAACAGTCTGGTTCCGAAAGATTTAAGAATGTAGATGGCGAGACGCTCCGTGAGCCTCTGAGTCGTCTACTGATGCCGTCGGCTCAGTCACCATTCTCGGGCGGCTCCTGCGCAATCCTGGGCCGGTGTCAGACGGGTTTTGGGGGTTCACATCCTCCCCTAGTGACGGTTTATGCGGGAATTAAACCTCCGAATGTGCCCCCAAACTCCCACCCCCATCCCAAACCTACGTCCGGAAACCTACGCCCATGCCCTACCCACCTGAACTCCTGAAGACCTCATCAACCTTGCAGGGTCGACCTCAAGTGCGACGGCCAAGCGGACGATATTGCCAAGGTTGACCTTCCGCATGCCGGTCTCAACTTGTGAGGCTTCGGCGGACTCCCTCTGATGCTGCTGGATGACGACATCGACATCGTGGCCCTTTTGGCGACGGAAGGCGGTACGGCAATGAACGACACTGAAGGTCTTGCCAGCCCGAGGGCGGTGCAGCCAATGGTCTGTGCCAACGGACACATGCTCGCCGAAGGCCAAGCGTTCTGCCCTACATGCGGATCAGCGGCACGGACGAACACGTCCCGCATGTGTCCCAATGGCCATGAGGCCGAAGCAGGTGCCATCTACTGTTCAAAGTGTGGTCAGCCCGTAGCAGCTCAGCGGACGCCACTCCCGCCACCCCCATCGTCCCAACCGAAGCAGAACCCCTCCTCTGTTGGTGCATCGAGGTCGGATGCCTTGTCGGACTCAACGGCAGCCACGGAGCGTGACATGACCAACACCCTGACTCGCCCCGAATGGGACCTCACGCCGGTCCCGTACACGCCCGAGCAGAAGAAGCGGCAGAACAAGCTCGTGGCGCTCTGGACTGCTGGCATCGCTCTCGTGGCGGGCGTGGTAATCGCCCTCGTGCTCGTGCTGTCTTCGCACGGGGCTGGCGTCCAGACCAACTCGCAGTCCTATCGGGACGGCTACGCCAGTGCGAACGACTCCGCTCCCGGTGGGGGGCCTAACTCCTGTTCGGAGCTTTCCGTGTGGGACATTCCTGCGGGAGACAACGGCTCTCAATGGATGGCTGGATGTCAGGCGGGTCAGAACTCTGCCAACTTCAACAGCCAGCACCCCGGAGCCAGTGGCAACTCATGAACCTCTCGCTCAGTAACGTCGAGAAGCTGGACCTTGAGGTCGCCATAGCCGGTCGCATCGCCTCACTGAGCCGAGTCCGCCAGCATCTTGACGACCTGGAACTCACTCAGACCAACAACGAGATCATTTCGACGTGGACGACAGTTCAATGCGACTCTTTGGCGGGGCACTCATTGCCGTACCTAGCGTGGCTGCCCTTGAGCAGTTCGACCAGGACAACTCCGGCAACTCCGGCTACTCCGGCCGCTCCAAAGTGACACCAACGGGGTGAACTCCTGACATGAAGCTCCTCCGCAACATCCTTATCGCAGGCGCAGCTTTATCCTTGCCGGTCTTGGCGGCTGCCCCGGCTGGGGCTTCCACGTCCCACCCGAAGTTCATCAAGGCCCTGCACGCTTGGGCACCCGCCACCAAGCAGCACACGAACGAGTCTGAAGTCTCGACGGGCGAGACCATCTGCCACCGCCTGGGGCAGTATGCCTCTAACGAGGTGCCAGGTGTCGACGGGGAGAACGATGTCAACGGCGGGCTGCCGTGGGGATACACGCCCGTTGTGGCGACGTTCTCAGGCTTCGTAAACGAAAGCGGCCAAGTTCTCATCGGCAGCAACGGCACGTACAACCCACAGGGGCAGGTCCTGCTTGATGACATCTTCGGTGTCTCGGTGCTTGACCTGTGCCCCGGTTACGAACCTGCTGTCAAGTACATCAACAGGACAGGTGCGGAAGGTTCGGTTGGCACATTTCCCACGACGAACAAGGTCCCTCAGTGGGCCATAGATGCCGGGAGCGGGACTGTCGGGTACGCGTACAGCGCCACTCCGCCGGCACCCCAGCCGCCGACCGAATATGGCCTGCCCGGTGGTGGGGAGACAACCACGCCGCCGTCGACTGTTCCGCCCACCTCAGGCAATGCCGCTTACGGCGGACCGCCGCCGGGAGACGGATCACCGTGGCAGCCTGCTCCGCAGGCACTCGTGGCTCTTGTTGACAAGCAGTACGCCGACAACCAGTACACCAGTTCGCTCAAGGTGACTGGGGTCTACATCTCTCAGGACCCCAACTCGCCGCAATGGTACTTCGTGTTCGTCTTCATTCCATCGCCGCCAGGCTCAGAGGATGATGCGAGCGGTGCGGCAATCGAGGAATACACAGGCGGGACGTGGAATATGGCGTCACAACCAATAAACAGTGGGGGGGTGGGATGCAACTACGGCCCTCAGGGCCAAGTACTGCCATCTGCTGTTCCAGGGAACGTCCTGTCCGACTTTGCTCAGAGTTGCTCGTGATGGCTGAGGCACGAGTCACACTCGGCACGGCTGAGGGCATGGACCTGTGTTGGGCCTTGCAGACTCGCACCCGGGAACTGTCCAGAGAGTGCGTCGGGACCTGGACGGGCTGGAACTCACTCAGACCGACAACGAGATCATTTCGACCTGGACGGCAGTTCAATAGGACGGTGAGTTCTGCGACGTTGGGCGGATTCCGGTGCTCGAGGCGGAAGACTGAGCGGCTCATAAGAGTGGATCAGGACGGGTCGGTTCTGCTGGCTACTCATCCCTCAGGACGGTCAGAGTTCCCCTGGGTCAATCCAGTTTGTGTCAAAGTGCCGTTGGGTCCCACAAGCCGAAGCGACGTACTCGCCTAACAGGCGGCAGGTGTCAACTGATCGTTCGGCCAACTCTGCCGTCAGGGCCTCGGGATTGAAAGCTCCAAAGCGGTCTTCCAGACGACGCCGTGCCCGGGCGTCGCCATGTTGGAGAAAGTTGCGCCAGGCGAATAGATCCAGCGCCGCCTCCTTCAGTTCGGCGTCGATCGGTGGAGGCTCCGAACGACCAGATGATCTAGCCACTACACGTAGGGCCTCCTCGAATTCGTCGAACCACCGATGTGGAGGAACACCTGCTTGGATTTGCTCCCAGTGCCATGAGGTCTCGATAGCCGCATGCGCCAAGACAATCGCAATGATGCAGTCATCGGCTTCCCTCGCCTGGGGATTGGCGGCCCAGCTCTTATCGCCTGCCTTCGTTGCACCGGCTCGTGCCGCCGCAGCTCGTGCACGCCGATACAGGACGGGAGCAGCGTTGTAGTCCGAAGACACGTCCCATTGTCTCAGATCCACTCAGGTGGGATTCAACGAACTGATCTTGGAATCGGAGCGGGTTGGTGCGTGACGCAAACGTTCGTAATTGACCCACCGCATCAGCGTTGTCCCGCTGTTGTGCACTTGAGTCCAGTCGGCCCTATCTCAGTTTCCATCGTCCGTGTCAGTATCAGCAATCCTGGTCGAGGCGATCAGCCGGAGTAACCTGCGCCGATCTGGTTTTGGCGAACCTGGAGGTGGGCAGTGCGTAGCGGACAGATGTACCGAGTCGTCGTCCTCGGTGCCGTCATTGGGGCCATCTCATCACACGGCGGACTGCGCACATGAGCAATGCAGTTGCTGGCGGCGATGAACCGGAATGGCAGGACCTCTCGAAGAACCGAGCTGGCCTGTCTGCCCGCAAGAGAGCGGTGGAGCTGCGAAGTGAAGCACCGATCAAATCGGTTCTTGCTCGTCTGCTTGGAAGTCCTCGGGAAGAGAGGGATTGGGCGGTTGGGGCCGATGGAGAAGAGGAGGTCGCATGGCGACTTCGCAAGCTTGGCGACGGCTGGCGCGTTATCCACTCAGTGCCCGTGGGCGAAAAGGGTGCTGACATCGACCACGTCGTAATCGGGCCAGCGGGCGTGTTCACGCTGAACACGAAGAATCACAGCAAACATAGGGTGACCGTTACTCAGGGTGGTGTTTACGTGAATGGCCAACGGACGGAATACCTGAGGAACTCTCGGTTTGAGGCAAAACGAGCCAACAAGCTACTCACCGCTGCTTGCGGCAGCGTCGAGGTCCAACCAGTCATCGTGGTTATGGCCGCTGATTTCAAGATCAAGTCCGAACCCGTGGACGTAAACGTCGTTGGTCGCAAATCGATCGCACGGTGGCTAACGACACGCCCCGCAGTGCTCACGCCCGAGCGGGTCGAGGAGGTCTTTGAGCAGGCCCGCCGTGACACAACCTGGAAACCTGAGCTCAGCGCCTGAGCAAAGACCCCAGGTATTACACCTCGACGCTGATTTCGATGCGGGGTGGTCCGCTCACGCCCGCTCTAGCCATGGCGTCTTTCAGGTCGGGATCGTCGGCGAAGGCGTGAGCTTCATCGACCGAAGAGAACCAGTGCAACCCCGTGATCTCGTTCGGATCATCGGCATTCCGAAAGACGCTGGCGTCGGTGACCCGGTGCTTGTCACGTATCGGTTGCGCCTTGTCATATTCGATCCGCCAAGCGTCAAAGTCCTTCACGGGATGCTGCACAACCATCAATATTCTTGCCATCTGATGCTCCTCAATGTGTCGTCTGATCAGTCGAGGTCTCCGCTTCCGAGAGTAGCTCGGTCCTACCGCAGAGGCGCACCCCGGTCCGGCGGTCGGGGGCACCCAGAACCCTTCCGGTGTTGGCACGTCCCTGGCGTTCGATTTATCGGGCAGAGTTGACGATGTGACCTTCCCTCGGCGGATCAGCTACATCACCCTCGGGGTACGGGTTATGCCGACCCTCCGAGCCTTCTATGCCGAGTTGGGCTGGCAGGAGCGGCCCGGATCGAGCGACGACTTCGCTACCTACGAGGCCGGAGGCGTGCTCCTTGCCCTGTATCCGCTTAGGCAACTCCGCCAGGAAGCGGCTCCTGGGGAACCGATGCCCGAGAGGGCGTGGAACGGGATCACGCTTGGAGTCAATGTCGAGAGCACCGAGGCTGTCGACGAGACGTTCCGTTCGGCTTTGGCGGCCGGGGCTCGGGCGGTCGCCGGTCCGGTCAAGCGTGAGTGGGGCGGTTACTCGGGGTACATCGCCGACCCGGAGGGCAAACGATGGGAGATCGCCTGGGCACCCGGGTCGTAGCTGGATCGAACGCACGCTGTTGCTATTACCGCTCGGGTACGGGTGCCCCGGATGTGCTGCCGTTCGAGGGCAGGGTCGTCTCATCACCCGTGCGGCTATAACGGTCGTTTGTGACACCGAAGGCCACTGGCCCGGAAGGCCGGCGAAAGGCGGGTCGCAAACCCTGTGCCCAATCAATGTGTCATCGGAGGGAATTCCTGGGTTTCTGACACGGTTGCACCAGGCATGGGAGATCAACTCGGATACGCCAGAGTTTCGACAGAGGAACAGAACGCCAACCTACAGCACGACGCCCTCAAGGCCGCTGGCTGCATCAAGGTGTTCACCGACAAGGCATCTGGTTCGCTTGATCGTCGGCCCCAGCTCGACAGACTCCTCGATCAGCTTCGTCCCGGAGACACTGTCGTCGTGTGGCGGCTCGACCGCCTGGGTCGGTCCCTGAAGCATCTCATCCAAGTCATCGAGGACCTCGCCGAGAAGGGTGTGGGATTCCGGTCCCTCACTGAGGGCATGGACAGCACTACGGCTGGCGGGAAGCTCATCTTCTCGATCTTCGGCGCATTGGCCGAGTTCGAGCGGTCCCTCATTCGTGAGCGAACCGTTGCTGGCTTGAATGCCGCCCGTGCACGAGGCCGGGTTGGGGGTCGTCCGCCCGTTATGACGCCCGAGAAGATCAAGGTAGCCCGGCAGCTTTATGACGCCCAGGAGCTAACCGTCGAGGAGATTGCCAAGACGATCGGAGTCAGCCGGAAAACGGTCTACCGACACCTGGCGACGGTACACGGCGAAGGTTGACCGAATAACACAATTTCCGACTTTGCAGACTGGTCCGGTACCACCTCGTCCTTGCCGGACCCGACGACATCCGGGCCAACGACAACTTCGCCCGCTCGTGGGCGAGCCGCAGACCATGGCAACCCGGCCTCCTGTGGTGGGATGTCGTCGTAGACCTTCTGTGATCGGTGCGGGTGCTCGGTCGATACCGACCTCATCCACCCTGACGGACACGTCTACGCCGACCATGGGCGACTTCTATGGCGTCGACTGCTGGGGACAGTTGGATTGGGTCTCCTTGCTAGTCAAAGAAGGCCTTGTTGACATAGACGGTCGAAAGATACGGCGCTAACCATGCCAAGAATGCACTCGGCTGGACCCGCTCGTTACCGAATCGGTTGCACGAGACCAGCGTGCAGCTCTTGGTGGCTCGGGTGAGTGCGACGAGAAGACAGCAAACCTCCTCGTCAGTGATAGCACCGTTGGAGTGTGGAAAGTGCCCTTGGTTCACCCCGACTACGAAGACGTGGCTCGCTTGAAGGCCTTTTGCTCCAACGAGCGACATGACGACCACGGATGGCGCTGATTGATCAACCATCGGGTCCTCGGGGTCCTGCCCATCGTCCATGCCGAGGATGTCTCGGAGTTGCTGCATTGAGACTCCGACGGCTGCCTCTAAGGCAGCCAGCTCGGGCGGAGAGAGGTCGGCCCCATCTAGGAAGCCCTGCAGGAGGGCAACCACGGCCAGATGCCACTGCCTGAATTCCTCCGGGAGCAAAGTCTCCAGCTCCTCGCCTTCAATCAGTGCTCTTCGCAGAAGGTCATCGGCATCCATCGATGGATGCCGATACAGGAGGATGCGCCAGCCCAGACGGGAATTGGGGTTCCTCGCCAACCGTCTGTACGCATCTATTGGGCTGATTTCGACCGGTGTGCTGCGCTTGAACTGAACGTCTGAAAGTCGAGGGGCCAAGTACTCGTAGATACGAACGGCGAATTGCGTTGGGCCAATGACCAGAACTGTTGGGTAGCCCTCAGACCGTGATTCGGCGATGTCATCGGCAGAAATTGCTTCGATTCGGCCATGGATATAGCGCCCCATGTACGGAGCCGAGTTTCGCTCCACAGTGCAGTTCGCATGAATGATCTGCGGATGAAGGGCGCTGTCCGCTTGTTTCACTGGCAGGAAGCATTCGTAGCGCTTTTCGAGTCGACCATTTAGACGGCCAACTGCCTTTGCTCTCGTGATGACTGCGTGGGTGGCCATGACGAGAACTTGCGTGCAGCGAGAGCAGTACGGAAGTTCAAACCTCTCGTACGCCGAGTTCGAGGCGAGGCTCCGGATATAGTCCGCCGAGGCGTGCTTGAAGCCGTAGAGTGCCTGGTCATCGTCGCCAACGATCAGACTTGGACTATGACTCGTGACGATCTCGATGAAGTTGACTTCTAACAGGCTGAAGTCTTGATACTCGTCAACAACCACTTGGCGGTATGTCGGAATTGACCCAAGATTTGCCTGGAAGTGCCGCAGCACCCTGTAGACGGAATCGAGATGGCCAACTGCGTCGTAATAGTCCCCACTCCTAAGCGCTGCGTCAATCAGGCCGCTTGACTGGTCAAGATAGTGGAAATCGTGCTCGATATCGTCACCACTGACTCGCTCTCCGCTGAGCCGAGTGAGATCGTCAGCTTGAATTGCTACAAGCGGCGGGAAATAGTCCACACTCGTGGAGACTCCACCGATTGCATGCGTGTGAAGCATTCGGCGGCAGTATCCGTGGAAGGTATAGGTCTCGGCTAAATCACCGAGCTTGTCGCCGAGATCGGCGGCGAGTGCATTGATGAAGGTCAGTGCGAGACTCGGCCCGCCGGTGTGTTCTAACAGAGCCTTGAACGTGTGGGTCTTGCCCGTGCCAGGACCAGCGACGATCAACTTTCTCTGTGCTGATGAGTCAAGGATTTGCTGCAGACAGTCCCGCCGTCCTTCGTTCTGATCTCCGGAAGCGCTCATGTCCTACAAGTCCTGTTCCAGCAACTCTCCATCCTGGGACTCCCTTGGAGACCCCGTTTTCGGCATCACACTGAGGTGTGCCGCTAACAATGCTCGGAAGAGCGGACCGTGGTTCGGAACCTTGAGATGTAGCAGCTCGTGAACGATGACCTCACGCCGGAACGGTTCAGGTTGCGCAAGCAGGTCGGTAGCGAAGGTCACCCTGCCCCTGGTCGAACAGCTTGCCCACTTTCGGCTCATGCTAGTAAGGCGCACCTCCGCCGGGACGACATCGAGTCGCTCAGCCCACGCTTGTACCTCGCCCTTGAGAACATCCGGGGACACTGGGGTGGAAAGCGGCTCGGACGGTGCGAAGGAGTGCTGTCTTGCATCTCGTCTCACGGTCGCACTCTCCGGAGCGATTCGACGATGTCTTCGACGTAGTCGCTCGATCCATCCTTCGCTCCAGCCCGGATCAATGCTGCATGGAGCTTGATCCGCACCTGTCGTTCCTGATCCGATCGCAACCGCCACTGTGGACATTTATCGAAGACAGCTGCAGCGGCCTCAGCGACGGCTTGCGCCTTGGCCTCCTCCAGCCCCTTGCCCTTGAGATACCACAGTGCAGCGAAGGCTTCTGGACGAAGGCCCGTCGACTCTTGAGCCTTCTCTGCTTGGACCGCTTCCTTCCCCAAGTTCGCTAGGGCGGTCAGCGCATCCTCGGTCGACATCTGTCGGTCTCGGAATGCTGCTGCGATCTTCTCGGCCTTCTCCCCTATCGACAGGAGGAACGGCTTCGTGTCCCGCTCGTTGGCGACCATGTCGTGCAACAACTTCACGAGGTTGACAACCTTCACCGTATCCGGAGTGTCCATGAGCGAGAGCTGTTCGAGCGTCTCCTCGGTCAGCTTGTGGATGCCGCTGATCCCCCGGATCGGGGATGCTGTCGTGTGCTCCTGGACCAGCTCCGCAGTCTTCCGGAGAAACGATCGGTCGACGTCGATCCCCGGATAAAACGCCTCCCGCACGATGGCGTAGATGCGCATAATGGCGTCGTAGTCGTCAAGGTATGGACGGAGGAAGATGTCCGGCGAGATGATCTCGAAGAGGTTCTCTACCTCCGAGACGTACTCCTGGAGCGCCGTTCTCCGCTCCTCATCCCGGAAGTGCTCGACGATGGCCTCCACTTCCTTGTCGGCGTGGAGCCCCCGTCCAATCCCCAGGTATTTCTCTCGACCCTGGGCCATGAGTTCAGCGAAACGCTTTTGCAGGTCTGGGATGCCGGTGACGACGCCAGAGACATCCTTCGAGTCGAAGGCGAGCGCATCTTCCAGCTTCTCGAAAATGCCAACGAAGTCGAGGACGAAGCCTGCAGGTTTCGCTCGATCCTCTGCATCCTCGTAGGGACGGTTCACCCGGGCGATGGACTGGAGCAGCACATGATCACGCATCGGCTTGTCGAGGTACATGGCGTACAGGATCGGAGCATCGAAGCCAGTGAGCAGTTTCTCTGTGACGATGAGAATCTTGGGCAGGCCCTCCGGTTTGCGGAACGCCTTGCGAATCTCCAGTTCCTTCGTCTCGTCGTAGTGGAATCGCCGAAGTTCAGCAGGATCATTGTGTCCATGGCTGATGATGACCTCGGAGTACTCGGGTGGCAGGTAGCGGTCTAACGCCTCCTTGTAGAGAGCGCACGCTTCTCGATCGACGCCGACCACGAACGCCTTGTACCCCATGGGTTCGACGTTGCCCTTGATGTGATCGCCGATGAACTTGGCGATGCCGTCGACCCGCTCTCGGTTCTTCATCATGTTGCGAAGCGTCACCGCCCGCTCTAGGACCTTGTTCAGCGTCTCGATGTCTGAGACACCCTCCAGCTCAGCAACCTGAAGGAACTCCTGCTCCAGGGTTGCCCGATCTACGAGCAACTCGTTCGGGGCGAGTGCGTAGTTGAGCGGGACGGTTGTGCCGTCTGCAATGGATTCCCTGATGGAGTACTTGTCGAGGAACCCACTCTCGTCCTCCGAGCCGAAGGTCTTGAAGGTGCCCTTACCATGCTCCGTCTTGTCGATCGGAGTCCCGGTGAATCCGACGTACGTCGCATTCGGCAGGGCTGCCATGAGATAGGTCCCGAGAGCACCTCCAGTCGAACGGTGAGCTTCGTCGATGAGAACGAAGACGTTCTCTCGGGTACACAGGTTGGGAGCGATCCCGTCGAACTTGTGGATCATGGAGACGATGAGCCCACGCCAGTCCGACCGGAGCAGTTGCTCCAAGTCCTTCTTTGATGCTGCGATCCGGACATCTCCGAAGCCAAGAGCTTCGAGATTGCCTGCCATCTGCGCCTCCAGCTCGATCCGGTCGATGATGAGTAGAACGGTCGGGTGCTCAAGTGCCTGGTCGTCGATGAGGAGCTTTGCTGCCGTGATCATGGTGTACGTCTTGCCTGAGCCCTGGGTGTGCCAGACGAGGGCTCGGTGCTTGACTGGGTCCTTCGCACGCTCCACGACCCGATCCGCTGCTCTCATCTGGTGGGGGCGGAGCACGAACTTGTTCAGCTCACCATCGATGTCACTGAAGACGATGAAGTCCGAGATCACCCGGAGCACTCGATCTGGTGCGACGAACGCCTTGACGAGGTCCTCGTAGTTCCCGGTGACCTCGTCCCTCCAGTTGTAGAGCGACTTTCGGTTGGCGTTCCATGTCGCTCCGTAGAGGAACTTGTGAAGATGAGTGATGGCAAAGAGCTGCAGGACAGCCAGAGCCTCTGGGCCTTGTTCGTGGTAGCGGCGCACTTGGGCCAGGGCGTCAGCCATTCCGTCACGCTTGGTGGCTGACTTGGTCTCGATGAGCACAACGGGGATTCCGTTGATGAGGAGAGCGACATCGAAGCGGATTGCCTCAGTGTCGGGCCGTGGCCGGAAAGAGAACTCGTCTGTGACGTGGAACACGTTGTTCGAGGGGTCATCTACGTCAAGGAACCGAACGTCTCGTTCCCTGCTCTCCTCGTCGACGAACACCTTCTTCAGCCCCCGGAGATACTCCCAGACATCCTCGTTCCCCTTGATGTTGGGGAGAGCACGAACAACTCGGTGAGTCAGTTCGACAGCCCGATCACGGTTGACGGTTCCAGGGTTCAGTGCCTGGAGCTCATCCACGAGCGTGTCTGAGAAGACGATGCCCGACTCGTCTCCTCGAAGGACGAGTGCTTCCTCACGGGTGAGGTAGGTCCATCCGACCTCGTCGGCATACCGGACGAAGGGATTCTGGACAGCGCCACGCTCGGAGCCTGTGGTCACTCTGATTCCTCAATCGACGGCAGAAGCACCTCCAGCATCGAGTTGAAGAGTCCGCCAACAGCGGACGCCTGTCGCTCGACGGCCGCTATCTTTCTATCGATGTGGGCGAGGTAATTAACAATGTCGTGCTGCTCTGCGATGCTTGGAAGAGGAGTTGGCATTGCCTTGAGTTTCGTGCTGTTGATGCAGGCCAAATTGGTAGTTCTATGGGCAACGCCCAAGAAATAGGACTTGGCAAATGACGATTGAATGAGGTATGCGAGGTACTCGGGAAGGAGCCTTGACCGATCTGGACGAATGGCGAAAACATGGTTCTGGTGCACGCAAGGGGATATCTGGTTGCGCCAAATGAATCCACGACCGAGCTTGTCGGCGTCACCGCCTTCGGTGACCACCACATCACCGTCCATCAACATGTATCGGGGTACCTCGTGCTCGGCGAGAGATATGGTCTTCATGTCTCGCAGGTCCAGGTGCCCGTCTTGAACATTTGCAACACGAAGGTACGGGAGCGATACGGTCGCCTGTCCATTCAGGCGACGGCCCTTCGTCACACCAGTCTGAATGGTGGCGACTTCGCTCAACTCAATAAGGGACCAGTCTTGAGGAATAGACCCGTATTCGGTCTCAATGGCCTGACCCTCGTCGGTCAGCCCATTGGCAAAAAGATACGTGAGCATCGCATCCTTGAGTGATCGTGCTGCCGAAAGTTCTATTGCATTGGCTGTCGCTGCGTCCTGAATCGTTAAGAGCATCTCAGTCAGCCGTCGCTGCTCATCAAGGGGTGGGAGAGGAACTGTCAGCTGTCCTACGGATGAACCCGTGATGGATGGAAGAGGACCGGGTGCCGAAATGCTGGCCAAATCGACGGTCAGCAGCCAGTAGTAGAGGAACTCGGAAGTACACTTCTCATTGTCTGGAATAATCCCCATCACGTTGTTATCTATAAGAGAGGATCGAGACAACAGGCGCTTCTTGTTGGTGGCAATCGCCGCACCAACTTTCGGGAAGATCACAGTGCCCGCTGGGAATGGCTTGCCTTTAATCTCCCCTATCTGATGTGACATCAAGTAATGATTAGCCTCTTTCATTACGGTTTCGTTGCCGGGAAGGTTCATGTCCGACACCTTGTAGAACGGGAGATCGCCACGCACCTGACCCTGCAATCTGGGTGGGAAGGCAATGCCAGCCCGTATGGTGGAGAGTTCCGATAACTTTTGGCGCTGCCATGCAGTGCCTATTGCGCCAACCTGTGGCTTGACAATGGTCGCTTCTCTCATTTGAGACCTAGCTCCGCTAGGAGTCTCCACAACTCAGCGTCCGCCAGCTGGCGTTCTGACTCGGCCTCTCGCAGTCGCTTCACTGCGTCATCGAGTGACAGGGATGTCTCCGCAGCGGCACCAGTAACATAACGACTCGGAGCGAGGTTGTAGTCCTTGGCTGCTACCTGTTCCCGTGTGACTACGGCACACTGATCCTCTACATCGCTCCAACGCAAAAAATGTTCGTAAACTTGCCCTACCTGACTATCGGTAAGTTCATTCTTTGGCCTCTGCTTTACGAAGAGTCGAGAAGCGTTTACAAACAGAAGTTCGTTTCGATGGAGCTTCGCCCTGTTTATTATCATCACAATGCCGGGAGCGTTCGTATTGTAGAAGAGGTTTTCGGGAAGCAGTATCACGCCTTCAATAAGGTCGTCCTCAACGAATGATCTTCTAATGTCTCGCTCACGGTTGGAGCCGGAACTGCCACTGCCTCGGCTTGCAGCACCTGTGTCAAGAACGATCGCCATCCGCCCTGAAGGGTTTAGAGAAGCAACCATGTGTTGGACCCAACCCCAGTCCGCCGAGGAACTCGGTGGAATGCCGTTGGAGAAGCGCTCCAACGTGTCGTTGCGGTAAACCGTGTCAGCGAAGTCCTGGTTCCACATTGGATTCGCAGTCACAAGGTCGAACTGCCTCAAACGTCCGCTGCGGTCCGTGAAGGCTGGGTGTTGCAACGTGTCCCCAAGAGCGATCTCAGCATCCATGTCGTGGAGGAAGGCATTCATCCGGGACATGGCGAAGGTTGACGGGTTGATCTCTTGGCCGAAGAGCTTTAGAGGAGCGATCTCCGGAGGCAGTTCCCTGTGTTCGTTCACTGCCTTTCCGTGCGTCTCCAGGAGTCGGAGGTGACACTTGATCAGGAGTCCAGAGGACCCACAGCACGGGTCGTATACCGTCATGCCGGGTTGTGGATCGAGAATGCGGGCCATTACCCGTCCGACTTCGGCGGGCGTATAGAACTCCCCGGCGCTCTGCCCCTGGCCTTCGGCGAACTTTCGGATCAAATACTCGTACGCACGCCCGAGGAGGTCGGCCTGGACGTCTCGGAGACCAAGCCGATGTTGGCCGAGGGTCTTTACGAGAGCTGCCAGCCGATCGTTGTCCACGATTGGTTGTCCCGCAGTCGTGGCATTGAAGTCGATGGTGTCAATGACCCCCTGAAGCCGTGGATTCTGACGGGCCACAGCTCGGACGGCGTCTGTTAGAGCCTCGCCGAGGCCCGCCGTCTTCAGGGCTAGAGCGGGCCAGCGGCTCTCAGCAGGAAGGTAGAACCGGACAAGTCCATGGTCTTCGTCGATGATCTGCTTTGCTGTGCCCAAGTCGCCAACTTCGTCAGCAACTCGTAGCACTTCGTCGTCGAAGACGTCAGACAACCGCTTGAGGAAGATCAGGGGGAGGATGTAGTCCTTGAACTTTGGCGCATCAAGCGGTCCTCGAATCTGGCACGCTGCGTCCCAGAGCCATGTTTCAAGGGCCTTCACATCGAGCGAGTCGTTGCCGTCTGCAAAGGAAGTTGCCGGAGCTGTGGTGACCTTGCCCTTTGGACGACCTCTAGGAGCCACTGCTCGTTCCTCCCTGAGGGACGACTGTCGCTGATGTTTCTCGCTCGTCCCCTAATCGGACTCCTCGGGCTGGTTGACGGTGCTGTTCAATAAGATCATCACGAATACGGGAAAGCCGCACCAACCCTCGTACTGACTCTGTCTGCCAGAAGTGCCATCCGTTGCAGGAACGTGTTCCCAAGACAGTCGCACCCGCTGTCGAAGGTGACTCACAAATCACCCCGTCCGGAAGCTCGATCTGTCCCTCGGCAGTCACGACTGCCGAGAAGGTCTTCCCGCTCTGGGTACCAACGAGACTCTGACCGGGCCGGAGAAGCTGTGCATCAACCAGCTGCCGAACTGTCACGCCGTAGTAGCGCTGTTGTCCTCCGGTGACTGGATGTCCGGTCTGCTCTGGCACCTCCAATCCGAAGTTCGCTGGGTTCCAGACCAGTTCGCAGAGTGATCGGTACAAGAGTTGTCGGTCACGAAAGGAATCAACCGTAAATTCATCTGCAATTGATACGAACGGCAGGTCGGAGTCCTGAATGAGGCTGAGAAATGTCGGGTTGTGTTCGTAACACCGTGGGTGCAGAGAGCGAGCAAGAACGTTCTGCCCAAAGTAATGAACCAATTTATCCGGATAAGTGGCGTCCCCGTAACTAGCGTTGAAGTCTTTGGGAAGCAAGAGCAATCCACCGAACCTGTTACGAGTGTCGCTGAACTCCTGATCACTTGTGAACTCTGGATGCCGCTCAGGATGGTTCGCCCAGATGTGCTCAATCTCGAACGGATGTTTACGGTTGCGGCTCACCAGATCGGCGAACGTAAGTGTGCCACCGCACCGAGCTTCTAACCAGGCCGAAATGCGGGCTAGGAGATACCGGAGTTGGTTGCCGTTCCGTTGATTCAGGCGGAGATTTTCGACAGCATCCCAGCCGTCGTCCATGTCGGCGATCCGCCTGCTGAGAACGTCTGCAAGCTCGTTTGCGTCGAGGTCACGGATGTCCTTCATGAGGTTGAACATCGTGTAGGCGACAGTCTTGTATCCGAAGTTGCGGTAGTTGGCGATACGACGGGCTACAAAAATGTCAACCCAACCAGCAACCATTCGAGCCTTTAGTTGGAAGGTCTCGTCATTGTCTGCTGGAGAGAGGGCAGCAAGTATCAACGGAAATTGGAGGGTGAAGCCGTTCCAGGCGTTGTAGAAGACCTCCTCTAGTCCGCTGACCGGCTCTTGCGAAGCTCGGAGGAGTTGCAGGTATCGCCCTGACAGGCGATCGAAGTCACGCTCTACGAGCGCTGCGTAGTCGCCTGCTTTGCGCAGGCCAATATCTTCCTTATGATCACGTACCCACTTATGGGGAGCGGTACCGATGATGTCGAAGTCACCCGGAACAGCATCCTTCTTCCCTTCCCGGATGGTCTCCGCAAACTTGGCTCGAAGCCAATTCCGGATGAAGTCTGAGTCGCCCTTATCTGCAGTAGCAGCAAGCTCTGCGACTCGGGTCCGCCACAAGGCGTTCGCTGACTCGATTCGTTCTGGCATGCGGATTGCTGAAAGTAAGTAGCTCTTGAGCATGTCGGTCGTGGTCAGGCGGAGCCCACGATCGTTCATCGTCTCGAAGATTTCAAGGGCCATCTCCTGATCGGTCGTGGATATTTCCACGACTGCAACTCGTTCCAAGAGCCAGTCGATGAAGTACGGAAGAGCCTTCCCCTTCAGCTCCTGATAGAAGAATTGCGAGATGTCCTGGTAGCGAGCCCAGAGATTCTCAACAGAGTCATTTCCCTCTGGAATGATCGGTTCGGCACCCTGGAGAAGAGCCTCCATGCAGGTTCGGCGATCATCGACATCGAGGTTGAAGCTGTACCGACCCATCTTGGTTGATGCGACGAAGGACTTGATGTCCACCTGTTCATTCTCTGG
>Ga0181518_10002921_pt1 | contig 16168 bp, 15 predicted proteins | sample PEATcosm2014_Bin_28_FD_119751 | JGI IMG/M metagenome (GOLD analysis project Ga0181518, IMG submission 119751) | Peatland microbial communities from MTU Mesocosm Facility, Houghton, MI, USA - PEATcosm2014_Bin01_60_metaG | ecosystem: Environmental > Terrestrial > Soil > Wetlands > Peat | place... | reverse complement strand
CCGCACCGGCTCGCCAGCCTGGACGATCTACCCAGGCTGGCAGCTGCAGAGGGCATCACGATCGCGCCAAAGATCAAGACAGCGTGTTAATGCTCTGCGAGTTCTTACGCCCCCGTCACCAGGGCCGGGCACGACATCCCATCAGCGATCCACTCTCCCGGCTACCGACAGGGGCACGGTCTTTCGTCAGGACTCATAGTCCAGATCGAGGGAGTGCTCACCCGCCGGCGGCCACCAGGGTCCGAGTCTGCCGGACGGCGACTCGGTAGCTCTCATTAGATCGAGGCTAGGCGCCGGGCGCGTGTTTCTTCCAGGGACCGCCACGACCACAAGGACGCTCCATGACCGTCGCCGACTGCATCCTCGTCTGGCGCGTGGCGAGCGCCTGCCCAGATCAGCGGACTCACTGCCGCCGGGCGCGCGGAAATCATCCGTGCGAGGATCGGGCGGTCATGACTGACGGAGTCTGGCACAGCCCACGCCCAGCGTTACCTGCCGGCCTGGGTAGCCTGATTGGAGATTTTCCTCATAAGGCCAGCCGTCGCATACTGTTTCGGTACTGTCAGGCAATGCACAGCCGCTTGCGATCATTACCGACCGGCGAGATTCGCGCCGCTACCGGGTGCTCGTCGAGACCATGCCAGTCGCCTCCCGGAAGCGGGCAGCGGTCTGGACAGCGGGACGCCTGGTGAAACGACTTCCGTCTGACCCCTGGTCTGTAACTATGATCGGTGGCCTCATCACAGCTGTGATCGGCGGCGTTATCGTCGCGTTGGTCCTGGGAGGCGGGTCGTCTGGCGGGCCGACATCTAGCCCAAGCCGTTCACGAACGAGCACGAGCGCGCCCAGTCCAAGTGAGTCCCTGCCCCAGCCTTCTGCATCCGTGACCGGGTTCTCCTCGTTGCCTGAACAATACATGCCAGTGTCGTTGGCACAGCTATGTGGTGCCCCTGGAGCATCGAGCCAATTCGATTCATGCGGCCCAAGCGATGGAATAACGCAGATAGGCTCCCAGGTATTCCCATACATGGCTATTTCACCGGTGTATAATGATACTCCCGAAGTGATGACATTCCCGAAGACGACCTGCCGAAGCTTGACACTTAAGTTTGCTTTCAGTGCGTCAGAAGATAACACCGTTCGCGCTCTTACGAACACCGTGTCTGTTGCACAGACCGCTGTCGGCCCAAAACAGGCTACGGTTTCCAGCAACCAGGTTGGAACGTTGACTGTGAAGCTGGATGGCGGACCATGGGCCATCGATGCTGCTGCTAATGCCCCGGCCCCAGGAGGGAATTGGGCTATCTTTCTGAGCGGCTCGGCCATGTGCTTGACTAGTAATGGGGAATAACTACCGTGACATCTTAACACTCGTGAGCAGCGGTGGGTTCTACGACACGGCATTTATGCGGAATCATGAAAGCGCGCGCATGTCAGCACTTGCATGAGCTTAAGGTGCGTCCGGGCCGCGCGGCTTGCTCATCCCGCGATTGTCCAAGTCCGCACGATAACCGCGTACCTACCGCTGTTCTCATCTGCCGCGATTAGGTCTATGCGGAGCTGCTGGTCGGCCGGGAAGGGTGCAGGCAGTGTCACCACTTACCGCGCGGCAGCCGGATTGCCACTACGGTCCGTACAGGCCGTACCCGAACGAGTGAGCTAAGACTGGCTGCCGGTAGCGCTATGTAGGCGATCACTACTGGCCAGTCGAGGTGCTACAACTCGCGTACCCGCTAAGGTAGGTGCTCCAGGTTCCCGGCAGATTCGTTGTTATGGATATATCCCAAGGGCCCCCGTCCAGCTTGACGAACAGGGTGTAAACCTCGTCCTGCTTGGTGTTAACGCTGACGGGAGCTGCCGACCCCTGCGCCACGGCAACTGTGATCCTGAGGCTTGGTGCTGGCCCCCCATCAATATAGTCGTTGAAACCGCTCTTAAGTGTGAGGCTGCGACAGGTCGTCTCCGGAAAGGCCAACACTTGTACTGGCTCTATGGAGACAAAGGCCTGCGCATCCCAGTTCTCGACGTGATCACCCACTCGTTCGACGCTCGAAGAGCATCCGTTGAGGCCGAGGCCCTGAGTCGAAACGCCAGGAGCATTGCATAGGACGAGGAAAGACACATTGCTGTAGGTGACAGTTGGCGTTGGCGAGGGGGTCGGACTTGCAGACGTCGTCGGTGTCGTCGTGGACGGGGAGCTTATCGGCGACTTTGAACCAGCAACCGGCGGACGTGAATTCGCGTTGCTGGTCCCGCCATGGAATGCGCTCCAGATCACAAGGACTAGTAAGCCACCTACTACCGTGGCAATCAACCCCGCCCACAGAGGATGTTCTGAGACGCGCTTCCACCAGTTCAGCTCAGACGATGAGCGTTCATGAGTCAATGCGCGCTCCCCACTCAAAGCCTGCCGCGCCCGCTGCCGCTTGCGTCGTGGAGCGATCCTATGCCGCAGGTGCGAGACCACACGTGTGTTGAGCGGAAATTCGCGGCTACCTGCGATGCCGCGCCCCACGCGTGAGCCGCTCGACGACGCGACGGCCAAGGCACGTAGCGAGCATGCAGTAGATAAGCATGTGCGTCTCTCTCACAGCTACCTCCGGCCGGCAGGTTAAAGCTGAGTTGCCTGCGTATTGACTCGCGGCGCTGGGCATCCCGCTCCGCAGCCCAGCCACTTGTCATCCTTCAGCGCGCGGAGCCAGGACTGAACGTAGGCCGCCGACTGCTCCACGGCGTTCTCCCGCATCACCATGAACTGGCGAGGCAGGCCCCTGACCAGCCATGAGGTCATCGTGGCCGCCATATGCGCCACCACCACCGGCATCGGGCTGCACGTCCGCGCCGAACCAGCTCATCACCGCGCTGACCCTCCCCTACCAAGCCCCCATCTGGTCAAGTCCGGGCCCTGCAACTCCTCCATTCGGTCAGGCAATCGCTGACGGCCAGCGTTCCCGGCTCCCAGGTCGTCGGGGCCGGTGCCGCAGGGACGTGCTCATTGGTTCGGTCCGGGGGCGTGGAACGACTCAGGACCGGCGGAGGCGAGGTCTAGTCGGCGACGCACCCGTCGCGCAGGAACACCACCCGGTTGGCCCACGACGCCGGCTGCGCGTCGTGGGTGACGAATCCGGGGTCGCAGGCCGCGGCGGCAGCGCGGCCGGGACCGGCTACGGGATCACCGGCATGCGCGAGCGCGCCGCGCTGCCCGGCGGCGACTTTTCCGCAGGCCCGCGCCCTGGCGGCGGCTTCCGCGTCGAGCAGACACCCGGCATCGATGTGGCCGGCGAGGCCGGAACGGGTGCCGAGGCGGTACAGCTGGTCAGGGACACCAGCCCCGATGTGGTGGTGATGGACATCCGCATGCCGGGCATGGACGGCATCGAGGCAACCCGGCTGATCACCGCCGGCGATGGCCGCGCTCGCGTGCTCGTGCTCACCACGTTCGACGACGATGACTACGTCTACGGCGCGCTGCGGGCCGGGGCGAGCGGGTTCCTGGTCAAGGACATGGCGCTGGAGGACATCCTGACCGCGATCCGCGTGGTCGCGGGCGGCGACGCCATCATCGCGCCGGGCGTCACCCGCCGCCTGATCGGGCAGTTCGCCAGTCAGTCCCGTCCAGATTTCAAGCTCCGGGAGCTCACCGGGATCACCGACCGCGAACGCGAGGCCGAGCAGGTCAAGGCACGGCTCGCCAGCTGGCTGGCACCCCGGGGCCTGGCCTTCAACGAGGACAAGACGCGCATCGTCACCCCCGGCCAGGGCTTCGGCTTCCTCGGGTTCAACGTCCGCCGGTATCACGGCAAGCTGCTGATCAAGCCCAGCAAGACGGCGGTCAGGCGGATCCGGGAACGGCTGCGCACCGAGATACGGTCCCTGCGCGGGGCCAACGCGCAGGCGGTGATCGCCCGGCTCAACCCCATCATCCGGGGCTGGGCGGCCTACTACCGGACGGCGGTATCCAGCGAGGTATTCGCAGCGCTGGATCACTACCTGTGGAGGCTCACCTACAAGTGGGCCAGGCATAGCCACCCGAACAAGCCGGCCCGGTGGGTCATCCGCCGCTATTTCGGCACGTTCAATAAGTCCCGGCAGGACCGGTGGGTATTCGGCGACCGCGACAGCGGCGCCTACCTGCTCCGGTTCGCCTGGACGAGAATCGTCCGGCACCAGATGGTCAGGGGAACCTCGTCTCCCGACGACCCAGCCCTGGCCAGCTACTGGGCCGACCGGCGGCGCAGGGGAATACCCCGGCCGATGGACATCGCCAGCCTGCGCCTCCTGGAGGCGCAGCACGGCTGCTGCCCATCGTGCGGGGAACTGCTCCTCGACGCCGACCGCCCGCCGCAAAGCCCGCGCGAATGGGAACAGTGGCTGGCGGTCACCCGCAAGGCGATGATCCGCAACGCCATCGCCATGCGGGCGGACAAAACACCGGACGAGGCTACCCTCCGCCTCCTGCACGCTCACTGCCACCGGCAGTATGCCCGGAGCAGCAAGAGCCCCGCGCTTCTGCCCGCCAGCCAGCCCCAGGGGCTTGCTTGAGCCGGATGCATGGAAATGTGCACGTCCGGTTCTGAGGGGGGCCGGGCGCAGCAATGCGCCCGGCCTACCCGGCCGGCGGGTGCTTTACAGAGGGATCGAGTCGGCGGCTACCAACCTGGACGAAGTTTGATACGGGCTGGCCGCGAGCGATCGATGGTGATCACGGCTGCCTTCTCCAGCACGACTGCCACCCAGCCTGCGGTTGCCCGCTTCTGGTATTTCTTCAGGTGCTCATCGAGGCTTCCCCGAGGGCTGTCGTGGGAGTACACGCTACCGATGAGCACCCAGTCGCGGCCCCGGAGCAGATCGGGTATTTCTTCGAGCGCGCGCCACGGCAGGCGTGTCGGCCACTGCTTGACGCCGAGCAGAAGGACCAGGGCGTCTGTCGTGTAGCGCGCAATGGTGAATTGCCCGCGCCCGGAGGGAGTTGCCAACGGCATCGCCGCAGGCACGGCCTCGCGGACGGCGTCCTGGACTTTGCCTGTCACGCTGCGAGCATGGCGCAGTTCCGGATGGATGTCGATGCGCGGTCATCGCGCGGCGGGTTACAGCGTGCGCTGTGCCAGGTGGTCGAGGCGCTGCACCAGCTCGAGGTCGCAGTGTCCGCCGATATGGTCAACGTTCCACAGGCCCGAGTCGCGGATCTCTGGCCGCACGGCGTATCGGCCGAGCCAGCCGCTGCTGGGCGTATCCGTTCCGCCGGCTAACCTCGATTCCCGGTCAGGTAATTGAGTTGAGGTTCCCTGGGGGCCTGGTGATCATCGTGGCGGGAACCGGAACCGCAGTGTGCGGCCGCCCCACCAGGGGATGGGGACTTGGAGGTCGGCGAAGCCGGCGTCGATCAGGGCCGGGTGGTGACTGCGCAGATTGAGTGCGCAGGTGACGTCGCCTTCGGTGATGTGCAGGGTGCCGGTGGCATCCAGGAAGTCCCGCCAGATCCGGTCGGGGGTGGCGGTTTCGTACCGGGAGAGCTTGAGGGCGAGCAGCCGGTAGAGGTTCCCGGCGACGACGGTCAGGGTGGTGTCCAGGTCGACGTTGAGCGGGACGCCGGAGGTGAGGGCGTCGAGGTGGAACCCGCCGATGTAGGCGTCCAGTTCGTTTTCCACCATCATCCGCTCGGCATAGCGGGCGAACAGGTCGCGGGCCGGGGTAGACAGGTCGTGGGTGATCAGCAGGGTGGGCTCGTCGCGGCCGATGTTGGTCACCGCGATCTGGCGGACCTTGGAGCTGACTTCTTTCAGCTTGACCATGTCCTCGTGCAGGCGGGGCCGCCGGTAGCGGCCGGACCGGGCGATGGTGACGGTCTTCCACGCGGAGGCGGGCAGCGCGGCGAGGCGCTCCAGCTCGTTCTTGCCGCGCTGGCGCAGGGTGAGCCAGTTGATGCCGCGGCCGGTGAGCTCGTCGAGGATCTTGTAGGTGGTGAGCTGGGAGTCGAAGACCAGCAGGCCGGGGTCGGAGCCGGTGGCTTGCTGCCAGTAGTCGGCGAAGGCGATGATCTCGGCGGCCTGCTCGGCCTTGGTGATGTCGGCGTTGGCGTAGACCATCTCGGCCGAGGCATGGTCTTGGGCGAAGAATGTCAGCACGGCACGGGTGCGCACGGAGCGGCGGGGCACGTAGTGCTTTTCCAGGACCGTCTCGGTGCCGTGGTGGCGGATGGCGTGGAAGTCGCAGTTGAACCCGTCCTTGCCGGTGGCCAGCCCCAGCGGCCGCAGCGCCCGGATCAGGCCGGTGAGCAGTTTCTGGTTCGAGTCGCGGCGCACCCGCCAGGAGTAGCTGCCCAGGTGGGTGGCCTTCGGCAGCGCGGTGAGGCCGAGGGTGAACGCCAGGCCCTCGTCGTCGGCGAGCGAGTCGGCGTGGTGGATGCGGGCCTTGCGGGCGCACTTGGCTAGCAGCAGCGACCCGATCGACTGCCACGATGACAGCGCCCGGGTGGACGGGTAGCCAGCCGACCGGGCCAGTTCATGCAGGCCCAGCTGCGCCATCGCGGGGAACAGCAGCAGCAGCCCGGCATGATCACAGCCCAGCGCCGTGTGCCCGGCTGGCCAGCCGGGCAGTTTCGCGGCCTTGACGGCATCGAGCCGGGCCGGCGGGCCGCGGCGGCCCTCATCGCGGCGGGGCAGCCGGCCGATCCCCTCGGCGTCCAGGATCTGCCACGCTGTCTGCGCCGAGATGGGCAGTCCCTCGGCGGTCAGCGCGGCCGCGATCTCGGTCACCGAGTGCCCGGCCGCCCGTAGCCCCAGCACCTTGGCCCGCAGCTCGCCGGTGACCTTACGGGGGCCTTTCGGCCCGGGCCTGGTCTCGGTGAACAGGGCCAGCCTGCCCGTGCGCAACAAGGTGGCCATCTGGTGAACGCTGGCGGTGGAGTAGCCGAACCGGTCGGCGACCTCGGCGGCGGGCATGTTGTCGAGGAAGTAGGCGCGCAGCGCCTCGTACCGGCGCTGCGCAGCGCCGGCGGGCGCCGTGAAGTACTCCGCGCCTTCTCTCACCCAGGGCGTACCTCAACTCGTCTTGCTGAGTATCTATCCAGAACGGTAGACCTATATCTGCCCGATACGACGACGGCGCGCCCGTATTGAGGCACGTTGTTGCGCTAGCGGCTGATCCCGGTCTGGCAAGCCGGATGTGCTAGTTCAAGTTAACTCATTGATGCACGGCAGGGCGCGCTGGCAAATGTGGCCGCCTACCAGCAGAAACAGCGCCTGGGCGCAGCCGACCGCCTGACAGGACCAGGCTCAAACCGCTCGCCGGGAATCGAGGCTAACGGATGATCCCCGACCGCCGTGGATAGGACCTGCAGCTGAACGTCATCGCCGCTTGGCTGTGACAATGGCTGCAGGATCGCCACCCATCCGGGGAAGGTTCGGTAGGCCGGCAGCCCGTTCAGCGTGAGTGACAGCACCACGTAGCCAGCAATGCTGGCGCCGCTGACCAGGAGCACCAGGAGTAGTCCCAGCCGCCGGAGCCGCCTCCCATACCGCTGCCGTCTAGGTGATCCGGCGTGGCTCACGGGCACCTGGCTCCTCAACTGTCCGGTCAGTTCCGGCTCTCATCGTGCATTGTGCGGTCGAGTGTCTCAGGCGTCGGCTGCCGCCGATCGTCCCGCTCCTGACTGAGCCCAGCAATGGCGGGGTGCCGCTGGCGGAACGCTGCCGATGCGACCGCCACGGTACGTGGTCAATGCCAACGACGATGGCGCCTTCTATCGGTAGACGCGGGAAGTTCCGTATCCGCGTATAACGGCGGTTATCTCAAGTCCATCTGCGGGAAGCCCTGCGGGATAAGGGGTTCTGCGTCGTAGACATGTCGCAGACGAGGGTCCCGCGGCAGGAGCAAAACCAAAGAGCCGCATCGAGAGGGAGCGTTGGCGCAGGTCACGTAGGTGACACCGCTTCGGCTGCGTCGTGGACACCGCTGAAGATAACGTGTCTACGACGCGGCGCATACCCGACAAATACCTCTCGTCAGTTACATCGTAGACATCCCAAAGCGGGGCTGCAGATAACGAAGGCGTCTCGGCGCGCGGTTATCCAGAGCCCGCCTGGCGACGATCCCGGCCACGGCCAAGGAGGTAGGGAGGCCGTATGTTCATCCCCAAAGCCGGGCGTGATCGCTTGCATCTGCCGCTGGTGGTGCGGGTTCCATCACGCTGCATGCGCACAGATCGATTCGGTTCGCTGTCTGAGGCCCGGAACGGGATGGCCTCGGCCACGCGCGAACCGAAGAATCGGCAGGCGCAACGATCCGACCGACGAGATATCGTCCTCGGGAGATGGGTCCTTGACCGACATGGCTGAGGCCTACGAGCGATCGGGGTGCCGACTCTCGAAGATCGGAGTTCGGCAGTGGATGACCAAACAGCCGCCGGCGCGGGCGGTTCCGAAGCACTGCCGGAGCCGGCGCGTGCTGACCCGATAGCGGGCGAGCTTGTCACCGAGACGTTGGAGTACGACGGTGGGCGGCAGGTCACGGTGTACGTCCCGCCGGGTCCGCCCGAGGCAGTCGTGTTCGCCGGTGACGGTCAGGGGATCTCGCAGTGGGGCGGGTACCTCGAGGCGGCCGACGTACCGTCCACGATGATCGTCGGTGTACATGGGCTGGCCGATGAGATGCCGCGGCTCCAGGAGTACTCACCGGTCTTTGACGCGGAACGGTTCGCGGCACACGAGAAGTTTTTCGTCGAGGACGTCGGCCGATGGGCGCGGTCGCGGTTCGGAGTTGCGCTGCCGGCCGAACGCACTGCGGTGTTCGGTGTCTCGGCGGGTGGAGAGCTTGCGCTTGCTCTTGGGCTTCGGCATCCGGACGTCTACGGTGCGGTCTTCTCCAGCTCGCCGGGCCGGGGTTACAAGCCGACGGGCGTGATGCCGAGTTGGATTCCGCGCGTGTACCTCGTCGCCGGCACGCTGGAGTCGTTTTTCCTCGAAAACGCGACCCGGTGGGCGGTGGCGCTGCGCGATGCAGGTGCCGATGTCGTGATGAGCGAGCGGGTCGCGTCGCACAGCGGGGCGCTGTGGCGAGGAGAGTTCCCGCTGATGGTGGCGTGGGCGTTTGGACGATGAAGCACCGCGGTGCTTGGCTGGCGGTCGCGCGCCTCGAGAGCGCCATTTCGACGGCCCGACGCGCGGTTATCCAGAGCCCGCATGCCGACGATCCCGGCCCTGGCCAATGAGGTTGCGAGGCTGCATTTTTATGCACCGCCAGCGCCGGGCGTGATCGCCCGCTTCTGCCGCGGACCGAGCGTTCGCGAGCTGGTCACGGAGCTTCGTGGCGGAGCCGTCTGTTGGTGAGCGCGCGATATCCGCCGTTATCTCTAGCGGGGCTGGGCTGTCTACGACGTAATCGACGCGAGTGTTTTGTGGGCTTTTTGCTGCGTCGCGGACACCTTACCTGAACAATGTAGCCGACGCAGACCCGATGCCAATCCCCTTGTCGATGCTGTTTTTCGAATTTAGCTGCCTCCGCGTGAACGGTGTTCAGCTACATGTCAACGACGCAGAAACCCTCCTCTAGCAGGGCTTCTCGCAGGCCGACTAGAGATAGCCGCCGATCTGCGCGGCATTAACATGTCCGTTAGGGACTATCGGCGTCATACCGAATGGGCGTTATGGCGCCGCGGATGGAACGGTACAGGCGACGTAGAGCGCTTCCTTTCAGCCCTTGGCGCAATCTGCGGATCAGAGCTCGTGCCCGTCATGTCCGGCCCGCACAATCGGGTTCCAGGGACCTTCAGCCCTGGTAGCCGACCCCGCCGCTGGCCATGGTAGATGTCACGGTGACCGGGTTCCGGCAGCTGACGTTGCGCAGCCCAGCGCACCGGCCCCAGGGCTCGCCCTGGCGGCGCTTACAGCGGGAGGAAACGATGGAGACCACAGAGGGCCTGCTGGAAAGCCACCCGTTCTTCGCCGGGCTCAGCCCCGACGCTGTGGAGCTCATCGCGGGGTGCGCTTCTAACATGCACTTCGATGAAGGCTCCCGCATCTTCGACCAGGGCGAACCTGCCAGCCTCTTTTACGTGATCCGTCACGGGAGGGTCGCCCTGGAGGTGCATTCGCCCGCGAAGGGGCCGTTGATCATCGACACCATGGACGAAGGAGAAGTACTCGGGTGGTCGTGGCTAATCCCGCCCTACCAGTATTTTGCCAGCGCCCTGGCGGTGACACCGGTCCGCGCGACTGCGCTCGACGGCGCCTGCCTGCGCGGTAAGTGCGAGGCCGACCCGGATCTGGGTTATCAGCTGCTGAAGCGGGTAACGACGGTGATGTACCAGCGGCTGCAGTCCGCGCGCATCAGGCTGCTTGACCTGTACGGGTAAATGGCGTTCGCCGACGGGACCATCGCCCACCAGTAAGACTCCCGGCAGACCGACGTCCCTCGATGAGGCACGCGGCTTCCGCTGGCAGATCGGCTCAGCCGACCCGTGTACTGATCAAGCGGAGAGCGCCACCTGGACAAAGTCGGCCGCCGCGATACGGATCGCTCCACACAACATGAACAAGAATTGGGCGTTCTGCAGGAAACGCGCGGTGCAGCAGTGCGATTGCCATCCCGAGCCGATTCGGCGCTCGGGTGTGACTTCTGGGAGCGCCGCTTGTTCCCATTGGGATAGGGCGCGGTGACCTTGCGTGATCGCCGGAGTCGGTTGACGGTGAATTAGTCATCATCGCTGGGTCCTGGGCGGCCCGAGCTCCGGGTCTCAGCCCGAACCCGCAGGTGCCCGATGACCACATCCACCCAGTCCGTCGCCCTCGTCCCCGCGGCGCCGGTATTCACGACCGCCGAGCGGCTCGCTCTAGCCGGGTTTCTGGCCGGCTGCACCGGCCTGACCCGCCAGGCGTATGAGCTGGACCTGCGCCAGTTCGCCAGCTGGTGCAGCCAGCATCACCTGCACCTGTTCCAGGCCCGCCGGCCGGACATCGAGTGCTTCGCCCGGGACCTGGAAGCCCGCGGCCGGGCCCGCGCCACGGTCACCCGCAGGCTGTGCACGATCGCCGGGTTCTATAAGTACGCCGTCCAGGAGGAGCTGCTGGAGCACTCCCCGGCCGCCCATGTCCGCCGTCCCCGGCTGGACTATGAGTCGCACGCCACCGGCCTGGACCGCAACGAGCTCGGCGCCTTGCTGGTCGCTGCCGGGCTGGGGCCTCCTACGGATCATGCCCTGATCTCCCTGCTGGCCCTCAACGGGCTCCGCGTCTCTGAGGCCATCGGCGCCGATATCGACGCCTTAGGCCTGGAACGCGGTCACCGCACCCTGGTCATCACCCGCAAGGGCGGCAAGGTCGTCACCATCCCGCTGGCGCCGCGCACCGCGCGGGCGATCGACTTGGCCATCGGCGAGCGATGCCAAGGACCGGTCTTCCTCGCGCCTGACGGGCGGCGGCTGGATCGGCACGGCGCCGGGCGGATCGTCCGCCGCGTCGCCCGCCGGGCCGGGATCAACAAGAACGTCGGGCCGCATACGCTGCGGCATGCGTTCATCACCGCCGCCCTGGACGCCGGCGTGCCCTTGCGGGACGTGCAGGAAGCCGCTTCCCACGCCGACCCACCGACAACCATGAGATACGACCGGGCCAGGGCATCCCTGGACCGGCACGCCACCTACATCGTCGCCGCCTACGTCGCAGGAGCCGCCCGCTAGGCAGGTGCAGGCCTTCCGCCTGGCTGCCAGCGTGCCAGCCAGGCGGAAGCCGAGGTCACGCAACGTGAGCCGGGGAAATACGCGCGAACCGCCTTATGCGCGGGGGAGAGCTCAAGTACGCGCGGGGACGTGACCCGTCCCGATCGGCCACTATGTGCGGCGTGTCACGCCACCGGGGGCGATCGACGGGGAGCCCGCCCGCACGTCATTCGATCCCGGTGCGCCTTCTATCTCGGGCAGGGGCCTGTCCGATGGACGTGACGGCCAGTCCGGGTGGAGCCCGGCAGACGTGCCCCGGCTCTGGGTGAGGCGCGGCCATGCCGCTGTCGATTCCTGCAAGGCTGCTGTCGCGGCCGTCGAGGAACTGTCGGCGGCACAGACAATGACGAGAACGTGGTCGCGCGTCCTGGCGCCGGGCGGCCCGGGCAGAAGCGGTCCGCGGGTCAGCAGGGCCGTGCCGATGAGCGCATCCGGGCTGTGCCAGCCGGAACCCTAGCCAGTAGCCTGGCCAGGCGGCGTCCGGGGCCGGTGCGGTTGCGCTCTGCTGTTCCCGACCCGGGAGGTCAGGGCGGTACCGGACGGAGCCCGCGCCGAGCCCGCTGCCGGGCACCCACATGTTTCTGGGTGAGGAGGCTGAGTGGATGAGACTGCGGTCACGGCTGCCCCGTGGCGTGCTGGTCGCCACTGGGCCGGTTGTGCTGGTCGTCGTCGGGATTGCGGGCTACCTGAGCTTTGGCTATTCGCCGTGGGTGGCGGCAGCCATGACTCTGCTCACGTTGACCACGGTCGGGTTTGCATCCGGCGGTCATCTCCCAACCGGTGTGCTGGTCTTCACCGCCGGGCTGGCCTTCCTCGGCGTCAGCCTGTTCGTCGTCATCCTGGGCCTGGCCGCGACCTCGATCGTGGAAGGCCGGGTGAGCCTGTTTTCGCGGAGCCGCCGGATGCGCCAGCGCGTCGATGAACTACGCGGACATCTCATCGTCTGCGCCTACGGCCGGGTCGGCCGGGCGATCGCCCGGGAGCTGGAGGCCGCGGGCGCGCCGTTCGTCGTCGTGGACAGCAAAGCCGACCTGGAATCGGACCTGGAACGCGACGCGCTGTGCTACCTGATCGGCGACGCGTCGGACGAGGCGGTCCTGCGCCAGGCAGGGATCGGGCGGGCACAGGGGCTGGTCTGCGCGGTGGACTCGGACGCCGAGAACGTCTTCATCACCATCGTCGCCCGATCGCTCCGCCCCGACCTGCTCATCGTGGCGCGGGCCGCGCGGGAGCAGTCGGCCGACCGGTTGTACCGGGCGGGCGCTACCCATGTGGTCTCACCGTATGTGACCAGCGGAAGGCGGATGGCGAATCTGGCCGTCCGGCCCCACGTGGTGGAGTTCTTCGACGTCGCCCGCGCCGGCCAGCCCGACCTGCGACTGGAGGAACTGGCGATCACGGAGGGGTCTCCGCTGGTGGGCCGCAGGCTGCAGGAGCTGCCCGGACCGGCAGTGCCCTTGCTGGTCCGTCACCCCGACGGGCAGCTGATCGCCAACCCTGCCCGCGAGCTTCAGCTACAGGCCGGCGACGTGCTCGTCGTCTTTGGCGAGGCCAGTGACCTAGACCCGCTCGACCGCGAGTAGGACACGGCATTTCATCCCCGGCTCGCCACCCTTTGCCTGGTCGCGGTTCACGTCATCGAGCCTGACATGCCAGGCTCAGACCCTTAGCTTTGCCCGCGGCTCAGCCCGGAAGCGTCCGGCGGAGCAGATCGCCCTTCCGGGCGTCAGGCCCGTCGCCCTATTCGGCGAAATGGCGCTCCGGATCAGCCTCGGGGCACCGGGTCAGCCCCCAGCACCCCGTCACGATCTGTCGCCGTGGACGACGGCGGGCTGACGAGCCGTATCCGCCGATCTGGCGCCGATCCCACCCCGCGCTGGCAGGGCGTCCCGCCCGTACCGAACAGTAATTCCGTTGCCATTTCAGTCACGGACGCAGAGTTCTTCGACGGCATGAGGTTCGCCAGAACCGGCTGGCCTGGCACCCACGGTCCTTGGCGGGTATGCCGCGCCATGTCCGGGCATGCGCTTGAAGATGGCCTTGAGGCTGTCGAGCCCGGCGAGCACCGAGGACAGCGTTGAGGTTTGCGGCTGGCGACGTGAGGGGCTGGTCGGCTGCCTGCAACGGGCCAAGGTCCTTATGTGCTGGGACGTTTGGCACTGGGCAGGGACGCCCCCGGGGGGCAACCGTAAATGCCCGCGCTGGTGCCCGCAGGATGAGGGGGGTGCGCGATGATCACTCAGATTCCCCGAGCCGTAGCTACGATGGCCGGGCCGGCGGGTGCCGCCGAGTCAGATGAGGACCGGGTGATCCTTCGCGATGGCTCCACCGTTGTGGTCCGGCCGCTGGCCACCGGGGATGTCGCGGCGATCGCCGCGTGGTTCGAGGGACTGGGGCCAGAGACGCGGCATGCGCGCTTCCTCGGCAGCGTCGCAATGCTGGATGACCGGACACGCTCGCAGCTCGCCCAGGTTGACCACCGCGACCACGAGGCCCTTACAGCGGTGACACCCGACGGGGCTGTCGTCGGGATCGCGCGGTATATCCGGCTTCAGCAGTCCTCGACGGCGGAGGTGGCGGTCGCCGTGGCTGACCACTGGCGGAGGCGGGGAATCGCGAGCCTGCTCCTGCAGCAGATCGCAGCGCGAGCTCGCGCGGCGGGCATCGACTGCCTGACCGCGCTATGCCTTGCGTCGAACACCGCAGTCCTGGGCCTTCTCAGCCGGCTCGGCCAGATGACAACCACCCCACCGGAAGCGGAGGTCATCGAGGTACAGATTAGCCTGTTGCCGCGTCGCTGAGGGCACGCCCGGCGCTGCGACGAATTCTCGGTTCGGGACGCGGTCGCATCCAGGTCCGGATATCCGCGTAACCCAATCACCCGGCATTACTCATCCATAACAGGATGATCTGGCGTCCGTGTGATCCACAGGCCGCTGATTACTCACCCGCCCGTATTCGGCGGTCGGGTGCGGGTACTGGCTTCTTGCGTTCGCCGAGGTTGTGACCTGGCGTAACTGTCGCGGCCGATTTACCGTGGGGTTCTCATTGTCGTGCTGGGGCCTCGGCTGGCCCAGCTCTGGGGTCTCAGCCTGAGTCCCCGGAGGTGCCTGATGGCCACCATTCCCTCGTCCGCTGCTCTCGTCCCGGTGACGCCGGCGTTCAGCAACACTGAACGGCTGGCGTTAGCCGGGTTCCTGGCCGGGTACAGCGGCCTGACCCGGCAGGCTTGCGAGCTGGACCTGCGCCAGTACGCCATCTGGTGCTCCCAGCACCAGGTCCGCCTGTTCGCCGCCCGCCGCGCGGACATCGAGTGCTTCGCCCGCGACCTGGAAGCCCGAGGCCGCGCCCGCGCCACCATCACCCGCCGGCTATGCACGGTGGCAGGCTTCTACCGGTACGCGGTCGAGGAAGATCTGCTGGATCATTCCGCGGCCGCGCATGTCCGCCGGCCGCGCCTGGACTACGACTCCCACGCCACGGGGCTGGATCGTAACGAGCTCGGCGCTTTGCTGGTCGCTGCCGGGCTGGGACCGCCCGCGGAGCATGCGCTGATCTCGCTGCTCGCCCTCAATGGCTTGCGGGTGTCGGAAGCTACCGGCGCGGACATCGAGGCCCTGGGCATCGAGCGCGGCCACCGCACCCTGGTCGTCACCCGTAAGGGCGGAAAGATCGTCACCATCCCGCTCGCGCCGCGCACCGCGCGGGCGATTGACCTGGCTGTCGGCGAGCGCGCGGAGGGCCCGGTCTTCCAGTGTGCGGGCGGGCGGCGGCTGGACCGGCACGGCGCTGCCCGGATCGTCCGCCGCACCGCCCGCCGGGCCGGGATCGTCAAGATCATCGGCCCGCACACGCTGAGGCATGCGTTCATCACCGCGGCGCTGGACACCGGGGTGCCGCTACGGGATGTGCAGGAAGCGGCCTCGCACGCTGATCCGCGCACCACGATGAGGTATGACCGGGCCCGCACCTCGCTGGACCGGCACGCCACCTGTATCGTCGCGGCCTACGTCGCCGGCGCCGCCCGGTAATAGCGGGCATCATCCGCCTGGCCGGTGCACAGCCAGGCGGATGACCGCGCGGCGTCATCAATATCACCAATCGTGCCGACAGCACCCGCTCGCGAGCCGCCGTTATGATCGGCCGCCCCACCGTCAGATGACCGCTTCGGCTGCGTTCCGAACTGGTCGTTATGGCACTGGGTGGGCAGGGCACTGCGCCAGGTCCTGGCATGCCTGGCGCACCGGCACGCCCGCCCGGCTGGCGGCGGCGCGGATGCAGGCGACCGCCGCGAACAGCGCATACTGCCAGAAGTCGTCGCTCTGCCACCAGGCAACCTCATCCAGCAGATCCGGTTCGGTCCCGCCATGGAGGGCTGCTGCGGCCAGCACTGCGTACTGGAGCTTCGTGTTTTGCCGGCCACGGAAGGTGCGCTCGGCCAGGAACCGCTCGCGT
>Ga0181518_10002918_pt1 | contig 16169 bp, 17 predicted proteins | sample PEATcosm2014_Bin_28_FD_119751 | JGI IMG/M metagenome (GOLD analysis project Ga0181518, IMG submission 119751) | Peatland microbial communities from MTU Mesocosm Facility, Houghton, MI, USA - PEATcosm2014_Bin01_60_metaG | ecosystem: Environmental > Terrestrial > Soil > Wetlands > Peat | place... | reverse complement strand
GAAAAGTGCACCTTCTGTGTCGAGCGGATCGACGTCGGAGAGCTGCCCTTCTGCGTCGAGGCCTGCCCGCTCGGGGCCCGGATCTTCGGTGATCTGAACGACCCGGACTCACAGGTGAGCGAGCTCGTCAACAACGGTGGCGGCGAGCAGCTCCACCCCGAGCTCGGCACCGACCCGAACGTCTACTACCTCCCGGTCGCCAGGCGCGTGCCGGGCGAGAGCTGAGGAGACGACCATGGCCACAACAACCGCAGCCATTCCCGTCGGCTCGACGCGTACCTACCGGCCGATTTGGGGCTGGTACGCCGCGCTCGTCGTCCTCATGGCCTGGGGCCTGGCCGCGTGGATCTATGAGCTCCACTACGGCCTTTCAGCGACAGGCATGCGCGATGTCGTGTCGTGGGGGATGTACATCTTCACGTTCGCGTTCTTCATCGGCTTGTCAGCGGGCGGGCTCATCATGGCCTCGAGCGCCGAGGTGTTCGGCATCAAGGCCCTGAAGCCGCTGTCTCGCCTCGGCGTGCTGTCTGCCGCCGCGTGTGTGACCGTCGCCGCCCTCATGATCATCCCCGACCTCGGCCAGCCGTTCCGGGTCATCAACATCTTCATCCACCCCAACTGGACCTCGCCGCTCATATGGGACATCTTGATCATCACGGTCTACTTCGTCTTCTCGGTCGTCGACCTCTACGTCCTTCAGCGTCACGCCACCGAGCCGAGCCGCTGGCGCAAGCTCACACGGGTGCTTGCCTACGTCGGGCTGCCGACCGCTGTCCTGCTCCACTCGATCACGGCCTGGATCTTCGGGCTCCAGATCGCACGTAGCTGGTGGAACACCTCGCTCATGGCCCCCCTCTTCGTCGTCTCGGCGGTCCTGTCCGGCACGGCGCTCGTGACCCTGCTGGCACTGTGCGCGGAGCGCTTCGGAAAGGTCGAGCTGTCCGAGGACACGAGGAGATGGCTGCGGGGCTTCATCATCGTGAGCCTCTTCGTCGACCTGTTCTTCGTCGGTGCCGACTACATAACGGTGCTGTGGGGCAACGTCCCGGCCGACCGCTCGGCACTCAACCTCGTGATGCCGGGAGGGCCCTGGGCCTGGCTCTTCTGGGTCGAGTGGATCGTCGGAGGGGTCATCCCACTTGCCTTCCTGCTGGTCCCCCGCCTCAAGAAGATGCCCGGGGCGCTCGGGCTCGCTTCGGTTCTCGTCATCATCGGCGTGTACGCCTTCCGCATCGAGCTGGTCGTGATCGGCTTCGTCAACCCCCTCACCCAGTACCCGCCGGGGAACGCCGTCGGTACCTACAACGCCCAGACGACCTCGTTCCAGTTCATCGGTCGCTATCACCCGACCTGGGTGGAGTACGGCATCATCGTCGGCTTGGTCGCGTTGTTCGCGGCGATCGTCACGATCGGCTACCGGGCTCTTCACGTGATGGAGCCATCCCCAGCCTCAGGTCAACGTCGCGGGCGGGCGGACGTCGAAACGAAAGCAAGCTCATGACGAGCGAGACGCCCGCTTCCAACGGTGCCGGCGAGCATCGGGGGACGGCGCCTCGGAAGCCAACGTCTGAGGCCCGCTCGGGTACAGACGAGACGGGGCCCGAGACGATCGTCGCGGCCGTCGACCTGCTCGCTCACTTCTGGAGCCGGCCGGTCAGCGACGAGGTCGCCAGCTGGGCGGAGGCCCGCGACCTCGAGGCCGAGACGGACAGCCGAATCTCGTCGGACCCTTTGCGCGAGCCCGTCACAATGCCGGGCCTCGAGGAAGTGCCCGCATTGCTCGACGAGTACGAACGCCTCTTTGTCGGTCCTGGCCAAGTGCCGTGCCCGCCCTATGAGTCGTTCTGGCGCGAGGACGTCCCCGTCGACATCCGCCGGACCCTGATGGGGCCCTGCACGGCCGATCTCAAGCGGACGTACCTAGAGCTCGGGCTCCAGGTGTCGTCGCGATCAGGCGAGTTGCCCGATCACATCGCCATCGAGCTCGAGGCCATGGCCTACGCGTTGTCGTTCGACGAGACCGGACCGGTGGCTCGCCAGATCTTCGAGGAGCATCTCGCCCAGTGGCTGCCGCGCCTGTGCCGCGCGGTCGCCCACGAGGCCGAGCAGAGCTTCTACCGCAACCTCGCGGTTCTCACGCTCGACTGGCTGGCGGCGATCAGGGGTTACTTCGCCGTTGCCGACGCGGGCTGATGCAGTCGCGGGCGGCGCCTGTCGTCGTCATCTGTGGCGACGTGGGCGCCGGACCGGTGCCGCTTCGCCTCGGGGAGCTGGCCGCCCAGTTGCGCCGCGAGCAGTCTGGCGCCGCCCCACTGCTGCTTCACGAGATCTGTGAAGCTCCGCAGGCCCTAGTCGAGGCACTTGCATCTACTAAGCCGAGCCGTGTCGTCGTCGGCTGCCGGGCAGCCTCGCAACGACGGGGGGAGTTGCTCGCACACTTGCGACGAGCCGGTGTGCCGGCTGCTGGGGCGGTGGTCGTCGACTTGCAAACCGCCGATGGATGCACTGAGAAGGTCGCCCTCGAGCAGTCCGTCGCTCTTTTGAGCGCCGGCGTAGCGCGCGTTGTCGGGGCCGACGTCGAGGCGCCGGTGAAGGAGCGAACCAGCTTGTCGGCTGGTGGAGTGTCTCGTCGATCTCTGCTACATAGGGTCAACACGGCGCGCCGTTTCGTCGCAACTTGGCGACAGGACCGCTGCTCGGGAGGAGTCGCCTGCACGCCCTGCTTGCTGGGTTGCCCGCACGGCGCATTGCGCCGGGAGGGCCGTCGAGTAGTTGTCGACGGCGATCGTTGCAACGGTTGCGGCGTGTGTGTGGCTGCTTGCAGGAGCGGGGCTTTCGCAATTCCCGGCGCCGAGGTTGAGGGGCTGAGTGCCGCGGCGGCCGTTCTCGTCGCGGCGATCCGGCGTCTCGGGTCCGCCACCGGCGTCGCGATCGCCTGCCAGCACTCGAAGCCGGTGCCCCGAGTGGGCGAGCCGTGGCTGGTGCTTCGTGTGCCGTCGATCGAGATGGTGACGGGGGGGTGGCTTCTCCAACTGGCCGGTGCCGGAGCGGGCGTCAAAGTCATCGGCTGTGACGACGAGTACTGCGAAACGCGCGTAGCCGACCTCGAGCAATTCGTTCGCGACCTCGGCGGAGTGCTCGCTTTCGCAGATGGGCGAGGGGCCGGGGGAGAGGCGCTGGCGAACCATGAGCCAGTGCCGACCACCTTGGCACCTGGAGGCGACTGGATCGAGCTATGGGAGCCCGAGGCGACCATGCGGTCGCTGGCGGCTTTCGGAGCGCTGGGACCGGGTCGGACACCGTGGCGTGCAGAGGGCCCCGGCTGCTCGCTCGGAGTGGTGACCATCGACCCAGCCGGCTGCTCATTCTGCGAGGTCTGCGTTGGCATCTGCTCGACGGGCGCGCTGCGAGCCGAGGGGAACGGGGCTGGATCGCTCCGCCTCAGTGTCGACCCGGGGCGCTGCACTGCTTGCGGGGCCTGCGTGACTTCCTGCCCCGAAGCAGCGGTCACCCTCGAGAGGGCAGTCGACGGCGCTCTGCTGGCCGCGGGACGCCGAGTCGTGGCAAGGGGACCGGCAGTTGCCTGCGAAACATGCGGGGCCCCGCTCGTTGCCGGTCTCTCAAAGGCGGTGCTGCGTCGTCGGCTGGGTGAGTCGCACCCTACCTTGACAGCGGGGACGACCATGGTCTGCGCCGACTGCCGTCTCGGCGGCCGGTCTGTGGCGGCGAGCCACAGGCGGGCTACTTAAGGGTTGAGCTCTCGGGCCGCGGCCACGCCGTGGGCTTCACCGGCTGGCTGTCGGCGATCCGGCTGGTTGTCAGCGATCCGGCTGGTTGCCAGAGGCAAGGACTTCCTCGATCCAGGAGTACGACGCCACCGCCGCCGGGAAGCCCCGAGTGGTCACGGTGAGGGCGACTACATGGAGCAGCTCCTCGGGTGTCGCCCCCGCCCGAAGTGCACGGCGGGCGTTCGAGCGAACAGCGCCCTCGGCCATGGCCCCGATGGCGATGCCGAGCTTGACGAGTCGGCTTGTGCGTTCGTCCAGCGGACCCGCGTTTGCAGACTGAGCAAGGGCCTCGAGGTTCTTGGACAACTCGGGGAACCTGTCGCGAAAGCGCGAGTAGATCTCAGGTAGGTACTGCTCGGTCATAGGTTCCTCCCCCAAAGGCTGCGCTCTTTTCGATCTCCCCGACCGCAGGCAACATGGAGACTACTTCACCAACTTCGCCCACCCCACCGAGCCCAGCGTCGTCGAGGTCCGCGCGAGCTCTCGCAGTATCGGTCTGACCGGGCTCGGCGTTCTCGAAGCCGCGCGCACGCTCGCCTCCCCGTGAGCTCGAAGGCTCCTTAGACTTGACACGACGGTTTGTCCGCCATCGCGGCGATCGTGCGTCACAGTGGCGACCGCGCCTGAGGATCGAGGAGACTTGCCTGCAAATTTTGAGGCTTGGTTGCGAGGACTGCCGCGCTCGACTGCGCAGATGAACGCGGTCGACTCCATCTTCGGCGCGCTCAGCAGGCGAGCACGAGGATCTTGACCTCGCGGAGGCCGGCGGTGGTCACAAGCGCTCTTGTCGTGGCGCTCGCCGCCTGCGGTTGGTTTGTTGCCGCGATGCCTCCCTTCGGTGTCGAGTCGAGTGCCGCCACGTTCTCTGTGGCCGCGGCGATGCTCGCTGCGAGCGCGGTCCTGACAGATCGAAGCCGCCCAGCATTCGACTTGCGCGTGCGCGAGCCGAACCTCGGCCAGCCCCTCGTCCCGGCTCTTGAGCGTGCACCCGCCCGTGCACCCGCCTGTGTCCCCGGCGAGACGATCAGTGATACCTCGTTGCGCTTGCGGGGCATGATTGCGTGGCTGCTCGCGGTTCTGCTTGCTCTCGCAGTGGAGCTGTGGGAGCTGTTTCACGCTCCGAGAAGCTCCTATCCGACGCTGAGCTCCCTCGCGAACGAGGTGCTCGGACCCGGTCATCGAATCGCACGCGCCGCGGCGTTCATGTGCTGGGGTGCTTGCGGTCTGGTTGTCGCCTCTCGTCCTAGGCGGCGCGCATGAACACCGCCCTGTGGGTGGTCGCGGCCGTTGCGCTCGTCATGTGCGAGGTGGCGAGCCGCACGTTCAAGCGTGGTTGGCCCACCGCGGCCGGGCTACTTGGCGGCGCGCGAGGACACGTCGCGGGGCGGCTCGTTCTGGTCATCGGCTGGGTGTGGCTGGGCTGGCACGTATTCGCGCGCTGAGCAGCCGACGAGCACTGCCTTTCGTCTGCTGGCGCCCCCGGCACCAGTGGGCGCGCCGGTTCCAACCGGATTTTCGGCAGGCAGGGCTCAGTTGCCCGTCGACCAGAGGTCCTCGGGCTCTTTTCCACGCGTCTCGGGCAACAGCGCGAAGAGGCCGACGGCGGGAATCGTGGTCGCGAATACCACGACTGCGGCGAGCCCGAAGCGATTGCCGACGTCGGCTACCGCACCGAAGGCCAGCAACCCCGCGGTGGCCCCGAAGACGCCCACAGCGATTTCCCACCCGATGACCGAGGCTCGGACGGAGGTGGGGAAGAGCTCGTTCGTGAGCGCTCCTGCCGCGGGAGCAAAGACCGACGCGGCAAGTACTGCGAGCAGATAGCCGACAGCCGCACCCGGTCTTGTCCCGCTGTAGGTCAGCATGCCGAGGAGCGCCATGGCGATCATCGCGCCACCTGCTGCAAGACGACGCCCGACTCGGTCGGCGAGGAAGCGGCCGAGCAGTAGCCCGGCGAGCCCGGTGACCCCGGCGGTCGCGACCAGCAGTGCCGTGGTCGCACCGGAGAAGTGCAGGACGTTCTGCGCGTACAAGAAGAAGAAACTGTTAGCAGGCCCGGTCACCACCGACAAAGCGAAGGTCAGCGCGGCGACGATGATCAACCGGCGCCGGAAGAGCGGCCCGACCGCCCCGAGCACGGGCAGCGGGTGTTCTTTGGCGGCTGAAGCGATCTTGAAGCGGTCGGGCTCGACGACCCATCGCGCGATGAAGGGCAGCCCAGCCAGGGGGAGAAGTGCAAGGAGCACGACCCCGCGAAAGCCGAGCGTGCCAGCTCCAAGGCTGTGCACGATCGCGATCAGGCCCGACCCGATCCCATAGCCGGCGGCAATGAGCGCGACCGCCTTGGCTCGCTGCGATGATGCCGTTTGCTCGGCGGCGGCGACCTGTGCCACTCCAGAGGTGGCGCTGAGCAGCGGCCGCCCCAGGGCGAAGATAGCCACGAACCACCAGTAGGTAGGGCTTATGGCGGATACGGCAGTGAGCGTCAGCCCGATTGCGCACGTCGTGAGAAGCATCCGGCGGCGCCCGAAGCGGTCGGCCAGCCCCGCGAGTGGCAGGCCGCCGAGGGACGCAAGTCGGATAACAGCCAGGCCGATCCCGAGCTTGGTTCCCGACAAGCCGGCCTGCTCGGCGATCGTCGCACCATGGGTGATGTGGCCGAAATGCTTAGCGACGTCGCCGAGCGCCGCGACAGCTCCGAATTGTCCGAAACCAGCTGCCGCGGCCAGCAACGCCGCGCCCACTACGGCCGGCTCGCGCCAGCTGTGGAGATGCAGCCGCGACTCGAGCTTCGCGCTGTCAGCCATGACGGCGGCGGTCGAACCAGAAGGGGAGGTCGAGCACGGCGAGCAGAGCGAGCGCAACGCCCGCGGCGCTGACGATGTACCAAGGCCATGGTCCGAGGAGCTTGAGCAGGGTCCAGTTTCCGGGTGGACGTCGCAGGAACATGTAGTTGGCCCCGCTGAGCGCGTCCACGAGACCGACGAAGGCTGTGTAAGCGAGCGTGATCACGAAAGTGGTGGCCACCGATCCGGGACGAGGCGCGATTCGCAACCCTATTACGAGGTAGAGGGCCGCAAGGACGATCCCGAGGTGGCCGCCGAGGTACTGGAAGAACACCAGGTGGGGGAATCCGGCATTGAGGTCTGGAGTGATGACAGCCTGCAGGGTACCGGCCAAGCCCCAGAAGTAGGTGAGCTCGACGAGGCGCGGCTTGCGCCACCAGCACGCTGCGGCGGCTACCAGAACGGCAGCGTCGCAGAGAGCGAAGGGGAGGTCGGTCTTTGGGGACCAAGTCCCGGCCACCAGTTCTGAGACGACGAAGCTGATCGCATCGGAGACGAGCGCGAGCGCGATCAGTCGAGCGGCGACGACAGTCCATCGTCCTGGCTTGCGCCGCGCACCGACGCAGAGGGCAATGCCGGTGGCAAGTGCGATCAGTACGGCTGCAAGATAAGGCACCGGGGTGACGAGCCCCAACATCGGGCCTCCTCTCTGTGCTCAGCATTGCCCAGCAGAAGGTGCAGATGGTGTCAACGCTCGAGATCGGTGCGGTAGGAATGTGTGCGGTCTACGCTCGCTTGACAAAGCAGGTGGTCAGCGTCTGACCGGGGCGGTGCGGGAGTGCACCCACGAAGAGGTGGTCGAGCATGGATATTCTGTCCGCTGCATCCCGAGCCGGTGGAGGTGCTCTTCTCATCGAGCTCATCTTCCTCGTAGTGGCGATCGTGGCTGCGGTCAAGATCCTCCCCAAGGCCGGCTACTCAGCATGGTTTGCTCTTCTGCTCTTGATCCCGCTCGTGGGATTCGTGATGATCCTCGTGTTCGCGTTCGCGGACTGGCCGGTCGACAAGGAGCTCCGGCACTATCGCCAGGGCGGTTACGGGCCTCAATCGGGCGGATACCCCGAGCCGCCATGGCCCGGACAGGCGTCCCCCGGTTACCGGTCCGGCGGTCCCCAGTTCCCTCAGTCCGGTGGCTGGCCACCACCGCCGCCCGGAGGTTCGGCGCCACCACCACCACCGTCCGGAGGTTGGGCGCCACCCCCGCAGCCGCCCGGACTGCCGGGTGACTCGCCTGCACCCTGGCCAGGTAGCCCCATGCCCCCTCCAATCGAATCGACGCCGCCCTGGCCGGGTGCCCCGATGCCACCGCCGCCAGAGGAGTCGCCTCGCTAGTAGCCAGATGGCTCGCCACTACGGTGCTGTGGCTAGGTGGTGTAGTAGCCAAGTGGCTCGGCAGGCTCGGCGCGGCCGGGCAGCTGACACAGCGGCCGTTCGATCCAGCACGAGCACGAACCATGGATCTTTTGACGACGGTCGAGTGTTCTGGTCTGCGCCTCGCACCGACGCGGGCGCTCAGCCCGCGGTTACCGCGTCGTGCGGGCTACGCTCGCCCTGTCGGGGCGGTGGTCGGCGCCTGAACGAGGCGGTCCCGGAGCGCACCCGTTAAGAGGTGGTCGGGCATGGTTATCCTGGCAAGCGTGATCGGGCCGGACGGTGCGATCCTCGTCATCATCTACTTGGCGATTGTCGTCGCCTCGATTGTGGGCACCGCCAAGATCATCTCGAAGGCCGGTTATTCGCCATGGTTTGTGCTCCTGGCGTTCGTCCCGCTTGTGAACCTCGTGATGTTCTTCGTGTTCGCGTTCTCGGACTGGCCGGTCAACAAGGAGCTTCGGCGCTGTCGCGCGGGCGGGTACGGACCGGGGTACGGCGGGTATCCACCGGCCCCGTGGGCAGCCCAGCCGGCTCCTGGTTACGGCTCGGGCGGTCCCCAGTTCGGGCCGGGCGGGTGGCCGCCCCCGCCATGGCCAGGAGCCTCGCCGCCCCCGCCAAGTGGCTCGCCGCCGGCGCCTTGGCCAGGAGCTTCGCCGCCCCCGCCAAGTGGCTCGCCGCCCGCGCCGGGCAGCTCGCGGCCACCATCGCCAGGTGATCTGCTGCCCCCGCCGCCAGCGCCCGGCGACTGAGTCGGCCGTTCGTCGACGAGCTGATAGCCGACACCTGGGTTAGTGCGCAGCAGCGGGCCGCCCTCGTCACCGAGCTTGCGGCGCAAGCGGCTCGCGTAGACGCGTAGGTAGTGCGTCTCGTTTCCGTAGCCGGGTCCCCAGACCTCACGCAGAATGGTCCTGTGGGTGCAAACCTTGCCGGCGCTGCGGGCCAGATATGCGAGCAGGTCGAATTCCCGCGCGGTCAGCTCCATCGGGGTCCCGCCGACCTTGACGACGCGTGAGGCGACGTCCACATGAATGGGACCCACGGTCAAGGCCGCGGGCGCCGCCGACGGATCGCGGGCCGCCGCGTGCCTTAGCGCGACCCGAAGGCGTGCCTCGAGTTCCTGCATCCCGAACGGCTTGGTGACGTAGTCGTCGGCGCCGCTGTCGAGCGCGAGTACTTTCCGATCCTCGCTGTCGAGCGCGGACAGCACGATCACTGGCACGTCGGTCCACTGCCGGAGCCGCCGACAGACCTCGACACCGTCGATGTCCGGGAGCCCGAGGTCGAGCACGACGAGGTGAGGCATACCCTGAGCTGCGCGTGACAGGCCTTCGGCGCCTGTCTGCGCAACGGTGACCTCGAAGCCTCTTGCTTCAAGGCCGATCCGCAGCGCTCGCAGCAGCGCCGGGTCGTCGTCGACGACGAGGACACGCGTCACAGCGGGACCTCGTCCTCTGCGGGAAGCTCGGCGGCGAAAGAAGGGGCCGCCGGTGCTGTCAGCATGAAGCGCGCGCCCCCTCCCCGGGCCGTTCCGACTCCGATGTGGCCACCATGGGCCTCGACGAACGCCTTCGCGATCGCCAGCCCGAGTCCGGCCCGCCCGCCATCGGCTCCGCGGTGGAACAGCTCGAAGATCCGTTCGCGCTGCTCAGGCGGGACCCCTGGGCCCGAATCGGAGACCGCGATCTCGACCTCGTTCGCCGATCCTCGCCGGCGCGTCGCCTCCACCAGGATCTCGGCGTCGGGAGGGCTGTGTCTGGCGGCGTTTTCCAGCAGGTTTGCCAGTGCTTGAGCGATGAGTGCCGGGTCCACCTCGAGTGGGGGAAGGTCGGCTGCCACGACCCTGCGTAGTCGCGAGGTGTCGAGCGAGCGCTCGACGAGTGCGGCGGCTTCGTCGATGAGGTCGTCCACCACGAGAGGCTCACGTTTCGGCTTGAGCGCGCCCGCCTCGAGTCTCCAAAGGTCGAGGACGGTGCTGACGAGGCGCGTCAAGCGATCGGTCTGCTCCTCGATCGTCTCGAGCAGGTCCCAGCGTGCCGCGTCGGGGAGCACGATCGCCGGTTCTCGCAAATCGGACACGGCGACCTTGATCGAGGCGAGCGGCGTGCGTAGGTCATGCGCAACGGAGCTGACCAGTGCCGCACGCCACTCGTCGACCTTTTGGAGGAGGTTTGCCTGCAACGCCTGGTCGCGGAGCTGGGCCCGTTCGATCGCGAGGGCAGCGTGATTGGCATAGGTCGCGATCAGGCCACGGTCATGAACGTCCAGCGCCCGGCCGCGCAAGACGAGCAACCCGACTGGACGGCCCGTCGCCGTCAGCGGTATTTGTCGCAGCAGCGCGCCGGCGACGACGCTGCCGGTGAGTGACGCAGGGGTGCCCGGGGCAGGCAGGAGCCGGTCCAGCGACTCGTCCCCGAGCTCGGGCCCATCGGACGCGACGATCTCGAGGTAGCCGGTCCCGGCCGAAGGCAGCAGGAGAGCAACGGTCTCGAGATTGAAGGCACTCCGGACGCTCGAGGCGACGACGGCGAGCATCTCGCGGACCGGCTTGTCTGCGACGAGCAGCTCCGACAGCTCGAGGAGCCGCCGCGAGTCGGCTGCGCGCCGCGCCGCGTCGGTTCTGAGCTGCTGCAGTCGCGATACGACGGTCGCGACTAGAAGGACGACCGCGACGTACACGATGAGCGCCAGCCAGTTCTGGCCGCTGCCTACGGCCAAGGTCCAATACGGCGGGATGAACGCGAGATCGAGCACGACGAAACCGAGAACGATTCCCAGCAGTCCGACTCGCGTGCCGCCGACGAGCATGGATCCGACGACCGGTAGGACGAAGACGAGAGCAGCCGCAGCGAAGCTCAGACTGCTGCGAAACGGGAGCATCGCGCCTGTCGCAGCTCCCATGCTCACGACGAGGGCGATGATTCCTAGCCTGAAACCACGCCAAACAGGAGCTTGTTGCACGCTCGACAGAGTTTAGGGCCTGGTCGTGGCCGCGGTTGGCGGAGCTCTCCGCGGGCAGGGTGGGGGAGAGATGCAGGGTAGGTAATATTCGTGATGCGCTTGGGTGATGATGCGCTAATTCGACAACGGCCAGGAGGTCCAGGTGACCCGTCTCGGCACGGTCAGTTGAGCGCGTCCGCATCGAGCCAGGTGACTGGCGCCGGCGGGAGCGCTGGCGCAGCGGTGCAGGCGCGACGGCTGACGAAGTGCTTCGGCGAGTTCACCGCTGTTGACGCGGTCGACTTCGACATCCACGTCGGGGAGGCGTTCGGGTTCCTCGGCGCGAACGGCGCGGGCAAGACCTCGACGATGCGAATGATCGCCTGCCTGTCGCCGATCTCGGGTGGAACGTTGCAGGTGCTCGGTCTGGACCCGATGCGCGACGGCCCACAGATACGGAGCCGGATCGGCCTTGTCCCCCAGGACGACACTCTCGATCTCGAGCTCACCGTGCGGGACAATCTCTATCTCTACGGGCGCTATTTCGGCCTTCCCAAGAAGCAGTTGCGCGAGCGTGTCGACGAGTTGCTCGAGTTCGCACGTCTGACCGAAAGGGCCGATGAGCGGGTGGACCCTCTGTCGGGCGGTATGCGTCGCCGGCTCACGATCGCCAGGGCACTCGTGTCGTCACCGAGCCTCGTGATACTTGACGAGCCGACAACCGGTCTCGATCCCCAAGCGCGCCATTTGCTATGGGACCGTCTCTACCGTCTGAAGAGGGAAGGGGTGACGCTTGTCATCACCACCCACTACATGGACGAGGCGGAACAACTGTGCGACCGGCTCGTGGTAATGGACGCCGGGCGCATCGCGGCTGCCGGCTCACCTCGCGAGCTCATCGAACAGTGGTCGACCCGTGAGGTCGTGGAGTTGCGTTTCGAGGCCGAGGGTCACCAAGTTCACGGCGACAGGCTCGCGGACCTTGCCGAGCGCGTCGAGGTGCTGCCCGACCGGCTGTTGCTGTACACCGACGAGGGAGATGCGACGCTCGACGCCGTGAGGTCCCGCGGGGCGTCCCCGATCGCGGCACTGGTGAGGCGCTCGACTCTCGAGGACGTCTTCTTGCACTTGACTGGCCGGAGCCTCGTCGATTGACCTTCACACCACCGCCGCCGGATGCTGCGAACGTGTCGCCCGATGCCGTACGCCCACCGCGGCGGTTGCGCATGTCGCCCGCACTGAGGGCATACCAGTACAACCTGCTCGCCTACAAGCGAACCTGGAGGGGATCGCTCACCACGACCTTCCTGTACCCCGTGCTCTACCTGGCCGCGATCGGCGTCGGTCTCGGCCACTTGATCGATCACGGATCCAACAAGGCGGTGGGCGGGGTGCCCTACCTCTGGTTCCTCGCGCCCGGGCTGCTGGCGGGGACGGCGATGCAGATCGGGGCGAACGAGTCGACGTTCCCGGTGATGGCGGGGATCAAGTGGCTGAAGACCTACTTCGCCATGCTCGCCACGCCCCTCGAAGTGACCGACGTCCTGTACGGCCACCTGCTGTGGATCTTGACTCGTGTCACCCTGGCATCAGGCGTCTTCCTGGCTGTCATGACGGCGTTTCACACGGTGCCTTCCGCTTGGGCGGTGGCGGCGTTCCCGGCCGCAGTCCTGACAGGCGCGGCATTCTCTGCTCCGGTGATGGCCTTCAGTGCCACCCGGGAGACCGACCGGTCGTTCGTCGTGCTCTACCGCTTCGGCATCGTCCCGCTCTTTCTGTTCTCGGGGACGTTCTTCCCCGTCACCCAGTTGCCCGGATGGCTGCAGGTCGTCGCCCGTTGCACGCCGCTTTATCAGGGCGTGAGTCTTTGTCGAGGTCTCGTGCTCGGGCGTCCGGGGGGCTGGGATGCCTTAGGCCACGCCGGGTACCTCCTCGTGATGTTCGCCGGCGGTGTGCTCGCGGCGAGGGTCTCCTATCGCCGGAGGTTGGTGCAATGAGGCGGCGCTCGTGAGCACCTCCGGCGTACCGGCATTCGCGCTGCCGCTGCGGGTCCTCCCGCCGATCAAAGTGGGTCGCGGCCGGGCGCGCCTCTTGGTCGAGCGCAATGTCGTCGCATACCGGCGCGGATGGATATTCCTCGTGTCCGGCTTCTTCGAGCCGCTGTTCTACCTGTTGTCGATCGGTCTCGGGTTGAACCATCTTGTAGGCCACCTCCCCATTGATGGTCGTTCGATCCCGTACACCGACTACGTCGCACCCGGTCTGCTCGCTTCCTCGGCGATGAACGGCGCCATCTTCGACGCGACCTTCGGGATCTTCTTCAAGCTCAAGATCGCGAAGACCTATGACGCCGTGTTGGCGACGCCGCTCGGGGTTCGCGACGTCGCGATCGGGGAACTGTCCTGGTCGCTCATTCGTGGCACCGTCTACTCGATCGCATTCCTCGTGGTGATGGCCGCGCTTGGGCTGATCGCCTCCTGGTGGGCTGTGCTCTGCCTGCCCGCCGCCATGCTGGTCAGCTTCGCGTTCGGAGGGGTAGGGATGTTCGGCACGTGCTACATGCGAAGCTGGCAGGACTTCGATCTGGTCTCGCTTGCGATCGTCCCGTTGTTCTTGTTCTCGGGCGTGTTCTACCCGCTTTCGTTGTACCCGGGCTGGCTTCGCATCGTGGTCACGCTCACGCCGCTGTACCAGGGCGTTGCTCTGCTACGCGGCCTCGACTCGGGGGTCCTCGGTCCTGTGCTCCTTGTGCACGCGTGCTATCTGGGATTGCTCGGCGCGGTCGGCCTGGTAGGCGCGTCCCGTCGGCTGGGTCGTCTGCTGCTTCCGTAAGGGACATCCCGAGCGGGCCTCCTGAGCAGGCGGGTCGTGCCACTGCGGTGGCCCGCGGCCAGAGCTGGCACGGGCCGGCACACCGCCGAGGGTCGAATGGCTCTCGCTGCTGGTGCGCCCAGAGCGCGCCGGTCGCGGGGCTGTGGTCAGGATGGATGAGCCGTCCGATGGGAACGATCGCGACTACGTCAGCGCCGCCACGCGCCAGCGCAACCGCGGCGCTCTGGGAGCGGGCGCCGGATGTGTAGGTGTCGTCGAGCACCAGCACTCGCCGGCCAGCCACGGGGCCGACCAGGCGGAAGCCCCGCCTGCTGGCGTGAAGATGCCCGAGCGGCTCGGCACCCTTCGCGATCACCGGTGCCAGCGCCAGCCCGGGCTCAGCCACGAGGGCCGCGGCGATGAGGCCGATGAGAGGGTGCTCGCCACCCCAGGAGGGGCGTTGCGCGGAGCTGGACGGCACAGGCACGGCGAGCGTGGCGGCGTCGTCGTTGAGGATCGGTCCGAGGAGGCAAGGGAGGTGGAGCTCGAGGAACTCGCCGAGGAGCCTCGACAGGGACGCTTGTCGCTCATCGCGCGCTCGACGTGACGGCGCGGCCTTGTAACCGACCAGGAGCTGGTGCAGCGGCGAGTCCGGAGCGAAAAGCGAGATCGGAACGGTCCGTGTGAGCTCTGTCCCGAGTTGCCGGCGGACCACGTGACAGCTCCAGCAGATCGGGTGCCCGCGGGATGTAGCTGCGTGACACACGGTGCAGACGCCGAATCCTGCTCGACGGCCGGTGGCTGCCCCAGGAAACGGGACCGGGATGGCGACACAGCTGAGCGCGACACTCGACACGGCGCTCAAGCTAGGACGCGGGTGCGCGCCGGCGGCCGGAAATGGTGCTGGACTCGTCGCAGCTCACGGCTGGCTATTCGGTCGCCACAACGGTCAACTGGTACGAGGGCGAGGACGTCATCATCGTGAGGCCATAAGCGAGGAGAACGCCAAGGAGAAGTTCCCCAAGGGCTCCAGGGCGGTCAAGCTTTACCTGCGCTACACGCCTCAGACCGGCCTCTGAGCAGACGACCGAGCCCACGCAAGCTCACCCACGTTCGTGGGGCTGACCTTGTGCGCTCCCGTCGCGTCGGGCCAGCGGCCCGATACGCTCTGAAGAATGGCCGCGATCACGGGCAGGTTGCTCAGCTGGCGTGATCGGCTCGTTGCTCTCTCGGTGCTCGAGCAGGACGCCCTCCTCTATCTGATCGCGGCGATCTTCGCGTTGGGCACGATCGCCTTGGCCGTCAGCGACGACTACCGCCAGTGGGCAGAGATGGCACTTGGCCCCTATCTCGTCGCGGCGGTCGTCAGCTGGGCGGTGAGTCGCCGCCGCGCCCGGCGCTCCAATGCGAAGGCGGGCACGGCCGGCGACCGATTACGCCGCTATCTGGTACTGGGGCTTCTCATCACGGTGGTGCTGGTGCCGCTCAGCGTCGAGGTGATCCTGCGCGCAGAGTCGAAGCCGGGTGCGCACGTCCAGAACGAGGTGACAGTCATCGAGGCCTGCGCGGATCGGGTCGCGCACCATAAGAACTGTTACCTGTCCAACCCGAAGTCCATCGGCACATCGGTGACGAGCCAGTCAGAGAACTCGTTCTTCCCCTACCTGCCGGGGATGATCCCCTTCGGCCTCGTCAATGCCACATCCGGGCCGCCCGAGTTCAAGGACGCGCGGCTGCCGCTCACCGGCTTCTCCCTGATCGTGATCGCCGCGGCGCTTCTCGTCGCGGACACGACCTCACGGCGGCGCTGGCGTATCTTCCAGGTGGTTGCCATCCTGCCGAGCGGAGCCCTGCCGATGGTGACCGGCGGCGACGACCTGCCCGTGATCGCACTGATGCTGCTTGGCCTCGCTCTGGCGACGCGTCGAAGACCCGTTTCGTCGGGATTGGCGATGGGGCTCGCCGGCACTCTCAAGTTCACGGCGTGGCCATTGCTGATCCTGCTCGTTCTGGGCGAGTGGGACCGGCGGGGTCGCCGTGCCGTCTGGCGGTACTCGTTGGCGGCCGCGGCGGTCGTTGTCCCGGTCCTCGGCGTTGGCGTCGGCCTGGCCCCGCACGCGTTCATCCTGAATGCGATCAGGTTCCCACTAGGGCTCACGAAGGTGAAATCGCCCGCGGCCAGCCCTCTCCTCGGCCAGGAGCTGGTGACGCTGTTCCCGGCGGCCAAGCCGGAGCTGATCACGATCCTCGCGCTCATAGGCCTCGGCGCCGTGGGCTACGGCCTGTTGAAGTGGCTGCCTTCGAGCCCGAAGAGAGCGGCGGGCTTCAGCGGTCTCGCCATGCTGTTAGCCACACTTCTCGCTCCGGCAACGCGCTTCGGGTACCTCATCTACCCGCTCGACTTGCTGACCTG
>Ga0181518_10002909_pt1 | contig 16184 bp, 14 predicted proteins | sample PEATcosm2014_Bin_28_FD_119751 | JGI IMG/M metagenome (GOLD analysis project Ga0181518, IMG submission 119751) | Peatland microbial communities from MTU Mesocosm Facility, Houghton, MI, USA - PEATcosm2014_Bin01_60_metaG | ecosystem: Environmental > Terrestrial > Soil > Wetlands > Peat | place... | reverse complement strand
ACTGGGACCAGCTCGCTCACGGCAGCGCCGGGGATGCCTTTTGGGATCCGGTGAACTTCCGGCCCCTGCTGGCGGAATGGACGGTGCCGACGCTGCTCGTCGACGGCTGGCACGATTACCCGCTGCCCGGTGTGGTCGAGGACTACGCCGTCCTGCGCGCCTCGCCCGCCCCCGTGCATCTGCGCATCGGCGCCGGCGGACACCTGGGCGGGGGCGGGGAGGGCGGCATGACCGACGCCCCATTGGACTGGTTCGACACCTGGTTGCTCGCCCGGGAGGGACTCCTCGACCCCACCCCGGTAAAGGTCCACATGCAGGGCGAAGGCGCGCACTGGCGCGACCTGCCGGACTGGCCCCCTCCCTCAGAGCCGACCCGCTGGTATCTCCATGCCGGGGGCCACCTCGCGCCCATGCCGCCGGAGGCACCGTCGGAGCCCGACCGCTATCGCTACGACCCCGCCGACCCGACGCCGTCGATGGGCGGCATCGGCATGCTTACCGGGGGCACCGTAGACAACCGGCCTCTGGAGGCCCGCCCCGACGTCCTCGTCTACACCTCCGACGAGCTGGGCGAGCCTCTCGAGCTCGTCGGTCCGGTGGAGGCGGAGCTGCACGTGGGCTCGAGCCTGGACTACACGGACTTCTTCGTGCGGGTCTGCGACGTGTCACCCGACGGCCAGTCCGTCAACGTGTGCGACGGACTGCAGCGCTTCGACCCTGCGTCCATGCGCCGGAACCCGGACGGGACGTTCACGGCGGCGGTGGCCCTGTGGCCCGTCGGTCACACCTTCGCCACCGGTCACTGCCTGCGGGTCCAGGTCTCCAGTGGCGCCCACCCCGTCTACGCCCGCAATCTCGGCACCGAAGAGCCGCCGGCCACGGCCACCACCCTGCGGGCCGCCGAGCAGGCCGTGTACCACGAGCCAGGCCGGCTGTCCTGGCTGACTCTCCCGCACTTCTCGGGCTGACGTCGCGGGCCACTTGGCGGCTCGGCGAAACGGTGTGGGACCGCGGCCTGCCCGCCGTCCCTTCATGATGACTACGGCATGATCACAAGAATGCTGCGTGGCCACGACTCTGACCTCTCAGCAGTTGCCACCACATGGCTCGCCACGCATCCGGCAGACCGATCGAGGGGCAGCCTGGTCGGCCAAGAGCCGCTCACAATCTAGAGCGCGTCCCCCAAGAAGTGCCCCGGTTCACCGGGACGGTGGGTGCTGCCAGTCAGCTTCGGCTCACGAAACCAGGTTCTTCATGATCCCCTCATCGAGTGAGCGATATCCTTTTCCAAGGAGGCCCGGTTCAAACGGCGCACCTGGGGGAGATGGCGATGCGACGCTGGGGGAAATCGAGAGCAAGGCGAAGATTGCTGAGAACCGGAGGGGCCATCGCCTTCTTTGGGAGCACGGTGGCGCTGGGCGTCGTAGCCCCGTCGGGCGCGACCAGTGCCCCGACTCCCGTCACCAAGGCCAGCACAAGCACACGGGGTGTCTCGGCAAGCGCCATCAATGTGGTATTCCCGCTCATCTCGTTCTCTAGCATCGAGGGGGAGTTCGAAATCGAGTCGGACGCCGAATACGGCGAGCAGTCGAAGGCCATTCACCTCTTCGTGAACCAGATCAACGATGCAGGGGGGATACACGGTCGGAAGATCAATCCGATGATCGTGAGCTTTGACCCGACGAACGCGGACGGTCAGCGATCGCTGTGCAAGCAGTGGACCGAGGGCAACCCGCCCGTGTTCGCCGTTCTCGATGGGCTCGGAACATTGGAAGGGGTCAATCAGCTCTGTGTTACCCAAGAAGGTCATACGCCGATGCTCTCCCAGTGGACGACGACCACCAACTGGACGGATCTCGGCTCCCCGTACTTGTGGTGGACGGGGGCGGATGACGCCCCCATCCTCGCGGCTACCGTGCGCTGGGGCCTCAGCTCGGGTCGCCTTGGCCACGGTAAGAAGGTCGGTGTCGTGGTCTCGGACCAGGCCAGCGACCAAGGTGCGCTCAACTCCTACCTCTTGCCCGACTTGAAGGCAATCGGTGATGTGCCCCTGGTGGTGACCATAGCGGCGACCCCGGGTGAGACAGCGAGCACCGACTCGGACGCCACGCTGGCGGTTGAACGGCTCAAGGCGGCGGGGATCCAATCGGTCATCCCCCTCCTGCCTGACAACGCCTTCACCCCCTACATCGGCGCTGAGACTTCGCAGGACTTCTTCCCCAAGCTCCTCCTCAGTGATTACCAGTTCGAAATTGAAGTTGCTCTCGGGCTCATCCCCATCCCCTACGACAAGGCCCTCAACGGTCAGGAGGGTGTCACTGCAGAGACGCTCGGTGGGATCGACCTTCCGATCCCCGAGTCACAAGGTGGATACGATCCGGGGGTGCGGAGCTGCTGGGATGTCTGGCACAAGGCCTACCCACAGATTCCCAAGGGCAACATCAATGATGATATCGAGGAGCAGGGGCCGATTCAGGGCTGGTGTCAAGAGATTCGCCTCTTTGCCGATGCGGCCACGATGGCGGGCAAGAACCTCAATCGCCGGACCTTCGTAGAGGCAATGTCGCGCATCACCAACTTCCCGGGCGGTTACTCTCCGGTCCTGAGTTACGGACCGGACAAGTTCTATGGCCCAACGGAGTACCGGGTGGTCGAGGTCCATGACAATCACCCGCCGACGAGCCTTTGCAAGCACGGCCCGGTTGGGTCACCCCCGGCAGGAGTCTGTTGGGTCGTCGTGCAGAACTGGACGCCGCTACCCAACAAGGATTAGAGGTGGGCCACAGACCGATCGGGTCCATGACGGGGGAGTGGTGACCTCGTGGGCCTGTCCCCACACCGGCACCATGGGACCGGGGGAAGTGGCCGTCTAACGTCATACTGCACGTCCGGTCCGGCGATGGGCCGATTCCGAGGGACGCGCTCAGATGGATGGCGACTTGCCCTCTTGGAGTCTGAAGGTCGTGACCTCTGTCGCATCGAGTGCCCCAGTACGCCGGACCGAGGGCGCACCAGGCTGACGCAGCACCAGTGGCGAGGTAGTTCAGAGTGATGCCAGAGGACGACCTCGACGAAGCGCAGACGGCAGTGGATACCTGCTTGGCTCGGTTCGGCGAGAGGAACCGGGACACTCTCGATGCCATGTCCCGTTTGGCAAAGGCTCATATCTCATTGGGCGACCTTGCTTCTGCTCGTACCGTACAAGAGAAGGTCTTCGCCATCCGCCGCGAACTTCTGGGTGCCGACGACCATTCGACCATCTGGGCGGCCAACGACTTTGCCAATACGTTGCAGAAGCTAGGTGAACTGCAACTGGCCAAGAATGTTCAGCAGGACAACCTTGCTGCGGTAGAGCGGATCTACGGGCGAGACGAGGAAGAAACGATGATCGTGCGGGAGAACTTGGCCTCAATCCTCTGGCGGATCGATGACTTCACGGGTTCAGTCGAACTGCAACAAAAGAACCTCGATGGACTTCGTCGGCTCTACGGAAATCTCGACCCTCGAACTATCCGGGCGTTGGCCAATCTGGCGAGCACGAAGCAGCACCAGGGCGACCATCTGGGTGCGATTCCACTCCAACTCCGGGCCATCATGGCGCAGATCCGGATTCGGTCTCGGTTCCCCCGTTCGGGCTAGTTGGAACCTCGCTTTGGTTCTCACGGGGTGACCCAGTCCGCCGGATGGGGGCGTCATCGTCATCTCTTTACGAGGTAGCAGGCAGGTTACAAGTAGGGCGTGTGGAGAACGCTGGGCCACTACGATGGAGGACACCCTCGCCGGGTCCTGCTCCGACTCTGTAGGGCAAACTGGCGTCACTCCCCGGAGTCGGCCGTACGACGGTCGCCGTGGATACCAGGCTCTTGAATCTTGCGTCGCTCCTCCATCACATCGTCGCTGCTGAAAACATGGCTAAAGACGTGATCGTCAGACAGGCGACGTAGACGGTAGCCACCGGCAAGCACCTCAGCGACGGCAAAACCGCCCGTCCAGCGGCGGAGATAGTAGTTCCAAACACAGGCCGCCATTCCGACTGCCAGCTGTGCCTCGGAATCGTTGCCCTCAGCTTCGTGAAGGTCGCCTTCTGACTCTGGCGTGCTCGTCATATGGTCTCCCTCGGGTTAGAGGGATCGGACTTTGTGGCCGTGAGCTTGAGCGGCGGACTCAGGCTGCCTTGTAGCAGGGCGACCGGGATGCCGATAGAAGGTACCTCCGTTCGCCGGTTAGGAGCACGACCAGGGAGACAGTCTCCAGTCGGGGTTTGTGGCCGTCCCCCCCACGGTTAGCGAGCAGTGGTCCGACCCCCCCCGCTCCCGCCAAGGCCCCAAGGGGCAGTGGCTCGGGGCAAGATCCGGCCCCGCACCCAACACCGGCTTCGCCGGCATCGGGTCCCGGAGCGAACCGGATCCGGACCACTTCGCCCTGTCCCAGTGTCCGGCACCATGGGGATAGTCCTGGGAGCCAAGGGAGTCCCACTCGGTAACCACAGGCATTACAGGATGGCGGACAACGAGCGGCCACTGAGCCTGTGGCGGTACCTAACAAATGATGCTTCGCTTTGAGGATGGTCCGCCGAACTCCCGTTCTGCTGCTGACCGCACTAGTCCTTGCAGCTTGCGGTCACGGACCTCAGGCGCCCCAAGGTCAAAGGTCGACAGCGTCGACATCAGCTACTTCGACCATTCCATCGTCGGTTACAGCGTGCGTAGCGTCAGAGTTGGATGTCTCAGGATCGTGGCAGGGTGCCACCGGGTCACTGCTGGGTGGCATCTGGTTCACCAACACCGGTCAGGAGCCTTGCTTTCTGGCGGGATATCTAACAATCGGCCTCGTCAATCAGCGGGGACAATCGTTGACGGTCGAACACCGGCAAGGACCCCCGGCGGCAGAACTAAACCCGCCTGCGACATCTCCGCCGGTCGAACTCAGTCCAGGAAACCCGAAAACAGCCTTCGTGGCGTTGCAATGGTTCAACTGGTGCGGCGCAAGCCCTGGAACCGTTTCAGTGCTCGTTACGTTGGCCAACGGCGCCAAGCTTGGGCTCGAAGCTATGGGCGTGGGGAGCTCTCGATGCGATGATCCCGCAATGTCATCGTTCATCACTGAGAGTCCCGTTCAGAATCCTCCCTCGTAGCGCAGAAGTGCCGATACCGGCTGGTTCGGGTAATCCCATACCGGCGGTTAGGGGCGTGACCACGGCAGCAGCCTCCAGTCAGGTTCTGTGGTCGTCCCCACTCCGACACCACCAAACGGCAGGTCAGGAGCTATGCCCCCGTGGCATTGCCACCCTTCTACCGATCTACCGCGGTGCGGCTCGATCCGGGCGAACTGGGGTCACTGCCGATCTCGGGACGGCGCAGACGAGGCGATGGGCGGTCCTTGGCGTCACATTCCTGGCACTGTCCGCTGGATGCAGCCCTGCTCTGCCGCCTGGGACTGCATGCCCGGCAACGCATGGCTGTCGACGTTCATCGTCGTCGCGATTTGACGTGTGGTTGGGACGCTCCCGCACCACCCTTGGGTGAGCGCCCACCGCCGGGGCAAGCGGCGCAAGCCGAAGCCGAAGCCGTGGCAGGGGAGTTGTGGGCTTCAGGCGGTTGTAGGTCGCCTGGTTTGCGGTCGAACTCCCATGAGAACCGCTCAGGGTGGTACCCAGGCCCGTCTGGAGAGTGAACACGATTCTCAGCGGCGCAGAGGATGTCGTTGAATAGGACCCGCAGCTGAGACCCTTGCAGCCGATCGGCGGACCTACCGACACCGAGGCCATTACCGCGACCACTCCCGCCTACAATCAGATTCCGGTGGCGTAATGCCCCGCAACCGACCGGCATGGCCAGGTTCGCCCCCAGCCATCAGGCTCGCCGACACGCGACATCGGGTCATTCGAGGCCAAGCCGTCCGCTCCGTCGACGCCCACCATCTCGGTGGTCTCGCGCTATGCGGGCCCGGTTGCCGAGGGCACTTCGGTCACCATCACCCGGGACCGGCTTCATTGCCGGGGCCAGCGTGGTCATCGGCCATGGCAATGGGCGATTCGCCGGCACCATCTCCGCCACCAAGGTCACCCTGGTCTCCCCGACGGAGATCACCGCCACCACCGGTGTGGGGCCAAGGCGGGTACGTTCACCCTCTTCGTGTCGACGGCGGGGGCACCAGCGCCGGCACCGCTGGAGACAACTTCACGTACCACAAAGGGTGCGACGCTACGGGCTTAACAGTGAAGGTCAACTAGAGGTTGATGCCCTGGTACAACGGAGGCGCCGGGGGAGGCTGTCCCCATTGCCGCCCGGCCTCAACCGGACAAGACTCACCACCCTCAGGCGCCGTGACCGGGTGGAACGGGACTGGGCAGATGCGGGGCCAGCTCTGTGAAGCGGCCTGGGCCTACCAGCACAGCCCGAACGTCGGGGTCGGCATACGTGAGCGTCAACAGGGTGTGCCGCCCGAGACCGTGGCCCGTTCGTGGGCCGCGCAGGTCCCTCTGTCCCGGCGGTTCCGCCAACTCGCCGGCCCATACGAACGTGCGCTCAGTGGTGGCCGCCGCCATTGCACGTGAGCTCGCCGGGTTCTTCTGGGCCGAGATGGTGGCCGAGGTCTGAACATGGTGATCTTCCCGTCGGTCAGCGCGCGATCGGCGCCGCGTCTGACCGAGCCCTCCACGACGCGCCGAGGCACCGCCGCAGCAGTTCCGATCCTCGCCGGCGTTGTGCCCACGATCGCTGTTCTTGAGGATGTCACGGGCGCTCCGATTCAGAGGCAATCACCTGCGAATGGCTTTACTGCGATTGCGACTCGCGTACATCATCGTGGCGGTTCTCCGATCCACTGCGCTCCGGCGCGTCGCTCCGTGTTGACGCCGGGGCCCCACCGACTGCTCAATGCCGATCAAGCGACCACCTCTGGTGCGTCGCGGTCAAAAGACAGTGAAAAGGACCCTTCGCGCGGGAGGTTGACAGGCCGTTCCACATCGCCGGGAGCACGGCCCAGCAAAGGGCCCGAGTCGACGGAACGTAGTGACCTCCGAGGACCCGCAGACGAATACCCGGTTCGCTTGGTGAGGCCCGTCGAGACTCGCCGCCGGCCGCGCCTCTCACATGCTGTCCTCTCACAAGGGAGACAGAGCACCCGGTCCCGGGTCAGAGGGGTGCGACCGTCCTGCTGGGGAACTCATGGGATTTCTTCGCTAGCGTACAGGTATGTCGGGCTGGCCAGCGGTTTCTTACGAGCAATGGAATGAGACCTGCGACACTCTGCACGCGCATTGCCAGGTGCTTGGCAAGTTGGCGGTGAGGCTCGCGCCACCCGAGCATCAGCTACAGCACGCGGCGTTGCGCCTGACCGCTCGGGGCTGGGAAACCGCCCCGCTGCCAGCACCCGACGGTTCAGGGTCATTTGTCGTTGTACTCGATTTGCATGCCCACGAGACTGCGATCGAGCACAGCAGCGGCCGGGTCGAGCGTGTCGCGCTCACACCCAATCGAGCGGTCGGAGATGTGACGCGTGAGGTATTGACCGCGGTTCGCCGTCTGGGCGGCCGCCCGGTCGAGATTGACCCGACGCCGCAGGAGGTTCCGTGGAGCGAGCCGCTTGACGAGGACAGCCAACACGCGCGGTATGACCAAAGTCAGGTTGCTGACTATTTCGCGGCAGCGACCCAGGCAGCTCTCGTTCTCGGGGAGTTCCGGGCGCCTTACCGCGGGCGATCAACACCGATCAATGCGTGGTGGGGTTCGTTTGATCTCGCCGTGAACTTATTTTCCGGCCTGCCGGCCGAACCTCCGTCAAGTGATTTCATCATGCGCAATGCTATGAACGCACAGGAAGTAGCGGTGGGTTGGTGGCCCGGCGATGTGCGGTATGGGAAAGCGGCGTTCTACGCCTATGCGCACCCAGCGCCAGAAGGCTTCGGCGGTGCGACGCTTCCTTTGCCACATGCGCGTTGGGACGGAACCCTGGGTGAGTACATCCTCGACTGGGAAGATGTCCGCGCAAGCCCTGACCCACGAGCGCTCGCGACGGAGTTCGCCCGCACTGCGTTCCGTCATGCCTGCGCGATATGCGCGTGGGATCATGGACTAGCTGTTAGTGCTGATGGAATCCCTCCGCCGGTCGTGTGAAGCCCAGCAACTTCGCTGCTGGACGCGTGTCCGATTTCGTGACAGAAGGTCAGGAGCCCAGATATCTGCACTTGCCCCCGTCAGCCGGATCGGTGGGGGAGTTCGGCGTGGCTGGATCACGCTCAACGCGACGGAGCCGCTGACCATGTACGCCTTGCTCGGGTTCGGGTGTGGCCCGGCATCGACCAGCTGGTGACCGTAGGGCGGTCGACCGCCGAGACCGGCCCTCACGCTGAGCTTGCGCCGCCACGGCCGAGCGCACGCGGACCTTGATCCTGTTTCTCTCGCCCTTGCTCATTCCGCCCAGTAGGTCGTGGGCGTCGGAGCCAGGGTCCACCTTGCCGCCGACCTCTGCCACCCACAGTTCGACGCCGTAGTGCGTCCATGTCGACAGCAAGAAGCGGGCCCCATCCCCTCCGGCGGGGGCTGGTGGTCAACGGGCGAGAGGCCGAGCGGGGTACTGGCACCGATGACCATGACGACGTCTGCGTGATAGATCCACAGAGCGAGGTGCTTGCAAACTCCGGACCCCCGACTCGGTGAGCGGAGTCAGGGAGCTAACCGGCTCGTCCCGGTTGGGAACGCGGACAGGGGAGCGGGCTCGATGCCCGCTCCCCTGTCGTGTTCGTCCAATGCCCCGACCCTTCCCCGGGAAAAAGTGGGGAGGATCAGCGCATCAGCCGGAGTGGCTCAGCTGCAAGGAGCGTCCGCGACGGCAGCTGGGAAGTTGGTGGTGCAGTCGCCGCTGTACGGCGACGAGCCCTTCCCGTTGACGAGGTACCCGGTGCCGGTCGTCGTGGAGACGCCACTGCCCAGATTCTCGATGCCGCGCACGGCGGCGGTGCCTGGGGTGCCGATGCCTGTCGCGACCTTCTGCTGCGCCAGCGTCGTGCCGTTGAAGGAGAACGACGAGCCGATGCCCAGTGCCGGGGTTCCGCACAGCGCCAGGCCGGTCGGCACGAACGGCAGGATGATGTCGGTGTGCGCCGCTGTGTCCTGCTCACCCGGTGTGCTGGCGCCCTCGTTGACGACGTAGCCGGCGAAGGAAACGACCGACGTCGGGTAGAGGATCTCGCCGATCGTGTCGGTCGGGAGACTTGCTGGCCCGGGCGCCAGCGAGTTGGCCTGGTAGTCGCCTGGGTTGTACCAGCCACCCTCGATGGTCTCGCCCGCGGGTTCCCCGGCGGAACAGGGTTGCACGCCCTTGACGAGCGTCGGGTTGAGCGTCAGCGTCGACCCGATGGTGGACACTGCGTCATCGTTGGCCGGCGCCGTTGGAGACGGCAGCCCGATCACCGCGGTGACGCCGGGCGACTCGGTGAGGCTCACGCCCGTGGCCGTCGCGGTGGCCTTCGCGGAAAGAACGATGGTGGTCGCGTTGGTCACGCTACTGATGTAGGCACCGGCCGGGATGCCGGCCCCGGCGATGGCCTTGTGGTTGTCACAGGCTGCGCTGAAGCCGGCCGAGGCCGAGGTGACCGTCGTGGACCCGCTCGTGGTCACGCCGTCGCTGACGGCGATGGGCCGCGTGAGTGTGGCCGCGTTCGACAGCACCACGTCGGACGCGTCGGTCACCGAGGAGATGTAGGTCCCGGTGGGAATGCCGCAACCGGTCACCGGGAGCTGCGCGTCCGAGGCCTGGAAGTTGGCGCTGGCCGACGACAGCGTGGTGCTGCCCGAGGTGATGTTCGCGTCGGTCACCTCACGGGTCGACGAGACCTGCTGGTTGGCGTCGATGGTCAGGCTCTGTGCAATCCCGGTCGCCGTCGCCGCGGTGGTGAGCACCGCCGTGTAGGCGTTGGTCACCGAGGCGATTGTGTCGTAGAGCGGAATGTTGGTGCCCGTCACGACCCCGCCCACGTCAGCGGAGGTGAAGTCGGCATTGGAACCGAGATCCACGAAGGTAAGGGCCTGCGCGATCCCGGTCGCCGTCGCTGCGGTGGTGAGCACCGCCGTGTTGGAGTTGGTCACCGAGGCGATCGTGTCGTTCGCCGGGATGTTGGTGCCCAGCACGGTGGCTCCGACGTCAGCGGAGGTGAAGGTGGAACTGACGCGCACGAAAGTCAACGACACAGTCGTCCCGGTCGCCGTCGCCGCTGTGGTGAGCACCACCGTGGTGGAGTTGGTCACCGAGGCGATCGTGTCGTTCGCCGGGATGCCGTTGCCCAGCACGGTGGCTCCGACGTCAGCGGAGGTAAACGCGGCCGTGGCCGATGTGATCGTCGTGGAGCCATTTGTGGTGTGGCCGTTGGTTACCGTGCGGGCGGCGCCCGAATAGATCGTCGTGGAGCCATTTGTGGTCACGCCGGTGGTCACCGCATGGGCGGGGCCCGAATAGATGGTCGTGGAGCCATTCGTGGTCACGCCGTTGGTCACCGAGCGGGTGGAAGAGTTGTCGATGGTCAGCGTCGTCCCTGTCTTAGTCGCGGCCACCTTGTTGTTCAACGTGACCGAGGTGGGGCTGTTCACGGCGACGATGAACGAGTTGGCCGGGATGAAGGTCGAGCCGGCCGGGCCTGAGACGGTGTCGTTGATGTCGCTGGCGGCGTTGAAGTGCCCCGGAGCCGCCGTGACCGTCGCGCTCCCAGAGGTGGTGGAGACGCCCGTGGCCATCCAGGACGCACCGTCGTGCCAGACGGCCTGAGGGAAGTCCTCGATGGTCTCGTTCGACGACGAGCCCGCATTGGTGAACGTGCAGTTCACCTGGAGTTGGCTCTCACCCCCCGGTACGTTCGGGTACTGCCCGAAGCTGCACCCGTTGGTTACAGCGGCGCCCGCCGAACCGGATGGGATCCCAGCCGCCATTACTGGCAACCCCAGCGCCAACACCGCCCCCGGTGCCAGCAACGCAAGTCTCGAACGATGCATCCTGCCCTCCCCTTGTCCCCGTGTCCGGTGCCTCCGGACGTTGACGGTCTAGTGTGAAGTTGTTCACCACGTCAACCCGTTGTCAATGCGTTGTGAAAACACTGCGGCCTTCTTACCGGTAAGAGCGGTCGTCGCTACCGGTGATCTGGACCTTTCCCGCGGAAGAAGTCGCCGATGCGGGCTGCTCCGTTCGGGCGCGTCGTACTGAGTAGTCTCACGCGCTCATGCGACTCCTCCGATCCCCTGCCCGCCGCGATCTCCTCGGCCTCGTCCTCGGAGCGCTCGGGCTCCTCGGGCTGGCGTTGGTGGCGGCGCCGGCGGGCGCCCAGTCGCACCCCACGAGCAGCCCGACGACCAGCCATACCGGCGGCCAGCCCTCGCTGAGCCAGCTCGCCCCAGGGCTCGAGATCCTCGACGCCAGCGTCACCGGCAACGGCCCCGAGTCCGGACGTACGCTCGACAGCAGCCAGGCCACCGCCTTCGTGCAGGCCTGGCTGCCCGAGTCGGTATTCGGCACCCCCCCGTTCGAGGATCCTCCGTCCACTCTGCCCGTGTACGAGGTCGATGTGGGCTACAAGTACCTGGGCACCCTCGGCTCGATGACCATCAATTACGCGTCGAACGGCACCTCCGCGTGGGTGTCGATGCCGCCCCAGGCCCTTTGGCCAGGGGTGGTCGTCACCCAGCAGCGTTGGATCTTGGCCCCCGACCGGACGGTGGCCGGGTTCGAGGGCCGCTTGACGCCCGCGCCTGTCCCCACCGCGCCACCCACCTCGCACAAAGCAATCGCCGTAATGGCGTCCCAGGGCTCGTCCTCGACGGCACAATTGCTCATCTTCGCGGGAGCACTGGTCCTGGTCGCAGGGATCGCAATCGTGGTGATCCGCCGACGCGGCGCGCGCTCCACGAGAACCCGGACAACGTGAGAGCTGGCCGGCGCTCACTCTCGGCCCTCTCTCAAGGAGCAAGGGCCGGTAGTCCATCTCTTCCCTGAGCCCGGTCGTCACAATGGCCCGTGACCCGCGATCGGCCGCTGCCCGCCCTTGACCACGCGGCCCTCCGCCTCTCCACGTCCATCTCGAGGAGGCCCACGAGGTACGTGACGATGTCGCCGAGGGCGAACGTCAGCACCGCCCACGCCGGGATGGGCCAGCATGGTCGCGGTCATCGACGAGACAGCCGTTCGAACCGACGTGCGTGCAGTAGGACGTGCGTGCAGTAGTGGGCCCAACCCGTACCTACGTCGGCCGCCACGGGGACGCCCTTGACGTTGTCGACGCTGTTGAGCCGCAGGGACCACGGGAGCCACCGTCAGTTCTCGGAAGTCGGCTGCCAGGCCCACGCCGCACCGACCCCTGACCAGCCGAGCGATCAGCAGCGAGTAGCCGAGGTTGGCGTCCGCGGCGTTGCAGAAGAGCTCGATCCCGCCGACCGTGCACCGCGTCCCTTCATGGACCGGCGGTCGTCATGCTGGGGAGGTGGGTCGGCACGCCCGGCCCCACCGGACAGCGCCGCGCGGCGCGGCCGAGGGGGGGCCGGCTGGCGGGCGCTACTGGCCCCCAGCCCGATCGGCGCACCGGGCATGGTTCGAGCTCGTGCGAGACTGATGAGAGGTCAGTGAATGCCCAGCTCACGAACGCACACATGTCCTAAGGACGATTTGCCCGAGAGCTGGTCACCGCCAGGCTCGGCGTCTACCGTGGGCTTGGTGTCCGGCTTCTTCAAACCCCTCCCCACCGAGCAACAGGTCGCCGAGGGCGTCATCACCATGCAAACGCCGTTGTGACATGGGGGTTTTGCATGGTATCCAGCACTCATTGACCGATGGGGCGTTCCAGTCGGAATCCATTCTGCGGGCAGACGGGACATGCGTAGCCCTTCTCAGGGACCAGACTGGTGGCAAGCCTCCGATGGAAGGTGGTACGCGCCAGAACTCCACCCTCACTACGCATCCGCACAGCTGCCAGCTGACCCTCCAGCGCACATGACAGAGACACATATTCCGGGTGAATCGGCTTGGAATCCTTCGATGCCCCCTGGTTGGTGGCAAGACCAGAACGGCGCATGGCATCTGCCCGAGGTCGCACGTTCCGGAGCCCCGCGCCACGCTGTTCCGGAACCGGATATGGGATCGTCCCCAGAGCTGGCGAATCCTTCGATGCCCCCTGGTTGGTGGCAAGACCAGAACGGCGCATGGCATCTGCCCGAGGTCGCACGTTCCGGAGCCCCGCGCCACGCTGTTCCGGAACCGGACCTGGCCTCCACTGCGGCGGCTACAGACGATCCCCCTGCGCAGGAATCAGAATTGCGCTCAACCCCGGAATCTTCGGCGCGTCGGCGCCGTAGGGCAGTGCTTCTCGGATTCCCGGCGTGCCTGATTGCACTCATTGCCCTGGTCATCTTCCTCGCAACGATCGGAAACGGGACGAGTAACCACCTGTCCGCTGACCGGGTGAGCCTCCATCGGACCGCACCGCCCACGACCGCACCGCCCACGACTGCGCCACCGACGACCGCGCCGCCGACGACCGCGCCGCCGACGACCGCGCCACCGACGACCGCACCGCCCACGACCGTCGCCGATACCGCCGGCAATTCTGGCAATTCTGGTAATTCCGGTGCTGGATCGACGCTCGATCCCAATGCTCTGGTGTCATTCACACAGTGCGCCAACGATCCGACCAATCCCGCCACCAGCGCCGGCGCCGGTGGCACTGACATTGCCATAAGCGGAACCGTAACGAACACTGGATCCACCGCGAATGACTACGACATCACGATCGCAATCCTGGGCGACCCCTCTGCTCAAGGTACGGCGGACGTGCAGGTGAACTCGGTGGGTCCTGGCCAGACCCAATCGTTCACAACGACTGGGTCTGTCACGAATAGTCCGACCCAAGCCCTTACATGTCAGGCCATCGAAGTGATGTCCGAACCGGTTTGATGGACGAGTTGGTTTCGCCACACCCCGTCTGGGCGAGAGGCGCACCCCGCCGCACTTGGCCCGGCGCAGGTCGGTGGCGATGCGGCCTTGTCCGAATCCCGGGTACCCGAGGGCAAAGGTCCGGCACCCGCTGCCTCGACGAAGACGGGGGTGGTGTTGGGCATCTTGGGTGCTCGGCGCTCTCACGTAGCCGCAAGATTTCCGGCACCCAGCTCTAGTAGGAAAAACGCGTGACAAGCTGCCGGGCGGCGTTAAGTCCGGGGACGCCTTTGACTCCTCGTGGATCGGTGAGATTCAACGAAGCTGCGCTTGGGCAACCCGTGACGTCCGGACATCCCTCAACCAGCGTTACTTGACTATTCCGAGCGATATAGTAGGATTAGCCAACAGAACTCATGCACCGACCTCAGACCTTCAAGCCGTCGGGACCATGCATGGAGCCTCGGAGGAACTGATCATGGAACTTACGAAGTCCAAGGAAGCCACTGAGCGTCCATCGGACCACGACTCCTCGCCCAGCCCTAGCTGGGGCAGACAGAGTTCCAATCGCATGGATGATTCCATAATTGACCTGCACGATGAGATCATCGAGCGCGCTTGGTTGTTGAAGACACAGATGCGGTGGGTCCGAAATGACCGCAATCCACTCAACGCGTTCCGTTGGTTCGCATGGGACCGCTTGGGCATCGGCGATCCACCTTCGAGGGTAGAAAGAGCTACTGCCGGCGAGGTGACGAGGGTGACGGATGCTTCTGTGTCGATTCTGCCGAACCTGCGGCTTCTAAGGGCCAGCTGAAGGTCGCTAGCCGCGACCCCACGGGGGGGTGGGATCACCCGAAGAACCCGCGCCATTTGGCGTGCCAGCTCTTGCCCTTCGGGTCGATCCTGATCCCCTTCGAGGCCGGTGTCCCGCGGCAGTGGGTCGCTTGTAGCAGTCGGGATTGGACCATGCGGAAATGTCGACCCGGCTGCAGGCTGAAGGCGGTAATGAGGTCGCCGGGCTCGGGCATCGCGCGCAGGGGTCGTCCGTAGACCGGGGCAGGGTCACGCGGCGTGCCATTTCTTGTGGAGAGGTTGGCGGCCAACGGTCCGAACGGCTCTATGGAGCCTCGGACGGTTTCGTCAGAATCGCTTAGGACCAGGCCACGCGGCCGGCCATTGATCATCATGGATAAAGAACGAACCGCAGAGCTCTGGTTGATCAAAGCTGTGCCCGTCCTCGGGCGCGTGACGGCCGCCGTGAGTCGGTTTTCAGTATCGATGCGAGTGAACGAAGTCACTATGTTGGCGGCGGCGGACGAGCTCGAGGCGGCCACTAGGGAGGCAACGTGGTGGATGGTGGCCAACGCCTGCCCGGGTCTGGATCTCGGGGGACGTGTCACTCTGATGCTGAACACATGCACCGAGCTCGCACTCACCGCGCAGCGGGCGATCGCCGGCCCATACGCCGACCTCGAGGCGGCTGCCGGGCGCCTCGGCGACCTTCTGGCGATCATCGACTTCCACTCGCAGACCCTGGACGTCTAGTAGTACCTGGCAGGTGTGTGAGCTTGGCCCACCGACGAGAGCGCCGGGAGCTCCGCTGGGCGCGGGGGCGTAGGGCTCCATCCATGGTGAGGGGCGGTGATGACGAGTCCGTGCTCCCCCCGGATGACTCACCGCCCCTCAGTGACGATGTTGACAGCGCGGCTAAGGCGCGAAGTAGAGCCGACCGGACTGAACTGGCACAAGGGATGGACAACAACGGGTCCTCCCGCGTGACCGCGCCCGGCCGTACCCTCAGATGTCGATATCGACCTACTCGCCGAGGACCCACGCCTGTCGGGCTCGGACGCTGACGGAGCTAGAGGACGCCCGGGCCGGCGTCGAGCTGGCACGACGGCAACCCTCGAAGGGCTGATGGCGTCCGATGACGTGCCCGATGTCGAAGTCCTCCTCGTCGAGCTCGTAACAGGTCAGCGTGGCGCCGCTTGGCGGTGTACAGGGGAGCGGACTCGGATCTCTGTCCGCCTTCGGCAGGCGGCTCCGGCCACACCGCCTCCACCGCCTCCACCTGGAGCGCCGCCCTACCGAGGACCACCTCCGGATCGCCCTCCCAAAGGAAGCCCTTGGCGCGCAGGCGGTAGTGAAGAAGCCGGGTCTGATCGGCGGTGGGGGAGCGGTAGGTCAGCACTCCTCGGAGGCACGGGCCCAGAGGTCACCAGCGGCGGCGAGGACCTGATCGGGCCTGTAGGGGTCGAAGTCGACCAGTCCTT
>Ga0181518_10002903_pt1 | contig 16202 bp, 21 predicted proteins | sample PEATcosm2014_Bin_28_FD_119751 | JGI IMG/M metagenome (GOLD analysis project Ga0181518, IMG submission 119751) | Peatland microbial communities from MTU Mesocosm Facility, Houghton, MI, USA - PEATcosm2014_Bin01_60_metaG | ecosystem: Environmental > Terrestrial > Soil > Wetlands > Peat | place... | reverse complement strand
CGGCGCGCCCTGGTGGTGAGGCCCGCAGTGGTGGCCGGCGCGCGTGGCCAGTTCCCCGGTGAGCTTCGCAGGCCTTCCACGGGTCCGGGCCGATCTCCAGGCGGGGGTCTTTGCATGTTCCGGGGCGGAGGGTTTATGCTGATTGCGATGGCAAAAGAGCGCGTGCCTGAAGCGGTGAGGGAATATATGGCCCAGATCGGCAGTAGGGGCGGCAAGGCAAAGCCCGCAAAACCGCGCGGGCCGGCGGCGCTGAGCACTGAGCGGCGTATCGAAATCGCCCGAAACGCAGCGAAGGCACGGTGGGGCAAGAAAAAATCTTGACTGCATCAAGCCGTTTGAGGCATACTAGATTTCGGAACTGGAGGTTCCGAGGTCTATGTCATCCGAACGGATAAAATCCAAAGCACCAAAACAGGTCACCCAAGCGGAACTGCGTCGCGCGTTCAATATGGCAATGCGCGCCTACGATTCCCCACGGACCCTTGCGTTTCATCGGGCCATCGCCAGGAGGCTTGACGCGGGCGCGGAAATTGGGCAACCGGGGCCGTTCAAGGCACATGCCTGCAAGAGCGCGAACGGCTCATTCGGGTTGAATGTGGAGCGGACTTACACTACGAATCCGTGCTCTCATTTGATCCTGGCTTTGCAGTTGGTTGACGAAGAAATAGCGCTCCTTCGGGACGCGCGTAAGAAAATCGAGCTTCAGGCCGCACGCGCGAAAGTGGAGCGCGCGTGGCTGAAAGGCACAGACCGACATCAACTCGGGAGCGAGGTTCGGCCGGCTATGGTCAGAACCGGAAAAAGCACCAAGATGGAGCGCGAGTACATCGGCCGCCTCAAGAAATCCGGGTATCAGGAGGCCACACCGGAACATGCTCGCCAGTCCATTGCAGGTAAGCGAATTGTCGCGGGATGACGCTCCGCCGATGAAGTCGGGGCACCTATTTAAGTGCGAAGGCTGCAAGCGGAAATTCCACAGTGTGAGGCGGGCGCCTAAGTTTTGTTCTAGGGCTTACCTGTACGCCCACCATAACGTTTCTAGGGCCGGGCGTCCCACGCGTGAAGCGGCGCTTATCGAAGATGCTAAGTGGGAGCGGGTCTTTCAACGGCTCGTGGACCCCGACTACTACGCCCCGCGGATACCGAGCGTCGGATCGTCATTTGGGGCGTTCAGTTCCCAGGTAGAGATGCTCTGCCGGTGGTGAAGTTCGCACGGATGGACGGCTCCCGTGGCCAGTTTCCCGGTGAGCGTCGGCGCCGCCCTCCACACCCCATGGTACTGGCCGGGGAGCGGCTTCGCACGGTGCGCCGTTGAGCTACGGGCCGGCGCTGGTGAGTTTTGTACGTTTAATTGAGGTTTTTGAATCTCGGAACCTATACTGGGATCGCGCCGAGAGAAGTCTGTGCGCTCAGTGGGCGGAATCGCGGTTTCGTCTGGATTCTCTAACCGTGCGGGCAAAAATATCTGTGGAAAAGTGGATTAAATCAAGCGAAACCCGATTCTCGTTTGTATAGTTAGGGTAGTAGGCGCGCGGGCGTAATAACCAGAAGGCCCGGCGCGCTCTTCCAAAACTTCAAAAATCAGCAACTAAAACCTGGGGGGTGAAGTGTGTTTGTGGAGCACGAAGCTCCGTCTTATAACCCGAGGCCGGATGTCAAGTACGGTCAGGATGACCGAAAAGCCTTCCTGTCAGAGGTGCAATCAATCGCGGCGGACCAACGTGGTCTGTGCGCGCCTGGTTATTGGCGTTACGCGCGTTATATGCGGCGTGCTGAAGCCAACGCGCGGATGGTTGCGGCCGGCGCGTGTGCGGAGTGGTTCCAATCGCCGTTACCGAAACGTTCCACGGAACGAACGCGACGGGTTCCCGTAACGCCCCCAGAGCAGAGCAGATACAGAGCAGAGCATATCCGTACTTTTGACGTAGTGGAATTGCTGCCCATGGTACGTAGGGTAGTGAAGCGGATTAAGCGAAGTCTGCCTTATTGGGCTGAAGAGGATGAATTGGTGGGCTGCGCTAGTCTTGCGCTTTGGCAGAAAGGTACTCGAATGACGGCTTCCCTTGCCAGAAAGATTACGGAAAACACCATTATCGACGTTGCTCGCAAAGAAGAGGTTCGGCACCGTGATCGATACGAACCTGAATCTAGCCGTGAAGCGCCCGAGCCGGGCGATTCAGATGAAGTTCTTGATATCAACGAGAAGGCGCCCCCGGCTGGCGGCTGGTTCACGTTATGGGAAGCTGTCAAGGCGCTTCCATACCGTCAACGAGAAGCGGTGATGTTGGGATACTGGGCTGGCCACGACACCCAGGAGACGGCGGCGTTGATGGGAATCAACCTCCGTGCGGCTCAGAGGTTGATTACTCGGGGCATCGAAGGCGCAAAAGATTTCCTGAACGATGTTCGTTTTAAGGGTGCCTCAAACGACTATACAGACGTGGAATGGTTTCGAGTTTACGTGACACTGAAAGACGATCCCAAGGTTCAATTGATACCGGCCGCCCTTTTCCGGTTCCTGGTGAATGTCTGGTGTCTTGCTCGCCAGAATGATGGCCTACTGCCGGATGTGGGTACGCTTGCGTTTCAGTTGCGCGTATCCGAGGCTGAGGCGTCGGACAATCTCCGAACGCTCCTGGACTGCGGGCTTATCGACAAGACCAGTTCAGGCCTAACACCTCACAACTGGAATGAACGACAGTACGTGTCCGACAATTCAACGTCGCGCGTCCGACGCCATCGGGGTAAGGTGGCAGCGTTACCGAAACGTTTCTCAAAAACGGATACCCCCGTTACGATTCAGGAGTGGGATGAGTGGCGGTGCTTCGTGCTGTGGGTGGCCGGCGGGCTGAACCCCGTGGACGGATCAATGGCCGCCGAAGTGAAAGACGCTCTTGACGCCCGTTGCCAGGGATTTCTGGAATCGGAGACGGCCTACTTCACGGAAAGCCACAACGCTGGAGAGTACTACGATTGGCCGCTTGACTTCATTACCGGACTGATGGAATGGGGTTGCTATCGGGTGTTTGCCGGGCGCGCGGTGCCCTCAGCGCTATCCGTAGTTCCTGAATATCTGGCAACTATGCGGTACGTTCTGGGCCAGAACATGCCGGGCGGTTTGGATGAATGGTGTAATCACGTCGAAAACTATCCGAGTCTCAAGGAATGGAGAGAGGCCGCGCGGCGGTATCTCGCTGAACAACCACAGCGATAGTCTACGGGACGGGGTAAAGGGCGGGTCCTTCCCGGAGGTCTGAGCCGGGCGGATTACTTAATGGCACGATGCGGCCAGCGGTGCTCGTTTTGGGTGAGTTGACGCATCGTTTGGACTTGACGCTCTCACTTTAAGTTATGAGATCTAAAACGCTGAAGGGATTGACTTACGGCCAATACGCGAATCATCGAAAGACCTTGGGGTTGACGGGGCAGACCAAGCAATCCGTGGCGGCGGCCGTCAAGTCAAGACGTATCGCTACTCTACCCGATGGTTCCATCGATCCGCAACGAGCTGATGCGCAGTGGCAGGCCCGAACGGACCCAGGCAAGCAACGGAATCGGCCGGCCAATTCGGAGAAGAGAGCACCAAAGGCGCCGCGGCGGGTGGAGGATGGGAAGGTCGAGTCTCAAGGTGCAGGGATTGAAGACGCGATACACGGGGCGCGCGTCTCTGCGTTGGCAGACATAACGGCCGTGGCCGACGTACTCGCATTTGCGAAGGACTGCGCTCGCTTGGGATGTTCACGCGAGGTTTCCTGCGCTCTAGCGCAATGCTACAGCGTGAGGGCCTCTAGGGCGCTTCCTGACCTTGAATGCGACGATTTTGACGCGGAACGATTCGGCGATCCGACTCCCGAGGAGTGGCGGGCGGTACTTGGGGATGTTGATCTATCCGAAGCGGAGCAATTGTGCGACTTGGTAACGCTCTAAGGAGTCTACACCGGGTCGCGGGATGCATCAAGTTTCTTGTTTTAATTCAACACGGTAAAGAGGGAGAGTGAAATGTCTGAAATGCAGGCGGAGCAAAAGGAAACGCCCGCGGTTCCAGTGGAACTGCGCACGGCGATTGACCAACTGGCGGCGGCGGTTAACAAGCATTCCCAGATAAAGGCTCTTATCAGCAAAGCGCTGACGGACCGGGGCCTGGTGGATGGAGTATACCGCGATGCGTTCAAACAGCTAGCAGAGTCCGAGGCGGCCGTTGTCATGGACGGGGGCGCTCATGATCCGGCTATCCGCAAGAAGGTATCCGAGAAGCAACAGGCGGTGCTGATTTGCGATGCCAGAATTGCCGGACTTCAAGGGCGTGAACAGTCCGCCCGGGCGGCGGTGGATGCCTGTATGCGGGCCTTGAGCTTAGCAGAGGAGGAGTGGCGAAAGCGGGAGGTCGAAGCGGCTTGCGATGCCGTGCGGAAAGCGATTGAGACCTTCTTGGCTGCGGTCGAAGGGCCGGTCGGAATAGGTATTGCACTCGGGGATCATCGCCTCTCATCTTTCTCCAAAGCTGCGGAGTTACCCGTTTACTTCGACGAGGAGGGTCATAACAGAAACCCCTTACAAAAGCTCCGCAGATGGAGTGAGAACGCAAACATGCGGAGCGCTACCCTTGCCTACTCCGCCGTGCACCAATTGGCGGTAGGTGCCATGAGCGCAGCGCGCCAGGCCCTTATGGGCGCCGGCCACGTTCCGGAAACGCTGTAGTCGGTTGAGGGTTACGGGCGGGCTCTGGTCCGCCCATTTTCACAAAGGAAATTTATGACAATTCAAGCACTCGAAGCAGAAGCAAAGCAGATCGCCTTCCAGTCCCGTGGCGCGGAAACAAAGGAGCAGGCTTTCGCCCGCCTGCTGGATAGCGATCCGGAAGCGTACGCGGCATACCGCGCTCAACACAATGCGGCGCCGATGGTTGCCACGCTGGAGGCCGCCGGCATCAAGATCCGGCGGTAACACAAGGAACAAAGACATGGCAACTGAACAGAGACCTATCAATTACGGATTTCCGGCCAGCGCGGACCTATCCTCGAATCAATTCTGTGCCGTGACCGTCTCTACGGGTAACATTGCGCTGGCCGCCGCCGGCAAGAACATGGACGGAATCCTTCAGGATAAACCGAATGCTCTGGGACAGGGCGGCGCGGTGGCTATGTTCGGAGTCAGTAAGGCCCTGGCGGGTGGCGCCGGTTACGCGGCCGGCGATCTGCTGGAGGTAGTGGCAACCACGGGAGCCTTCCAGACGTTGAACGTGAACGGCACTACCACGGCCGTTGCCAAGGCGATTACTACCGCCGCGGATGGGGTCATTGGCACGGTGATTATTCTCAAAAGCAACGCGGCGTACGCGTAGGGAAGCAGGTTTTGCCGTAGGCTCATTCGCGGGGACTTCATCCCCCTTGCGGTAGCCAACGGCAATAGGGGCCGGCCGCTGTTTTTCCGCCAGCGCGGCCGGGAGGGGGGCGGTCCCCTCGGTTTCACCTCCTTTACCAACACCCGCCCCACAGTTTGCCGCGCGGGCGTGTAGCTCTCTTCCGTGAGCAACACGCCGCGGCATCCGGGCTCGCTTTCCTGCTCAAAGGCGCGCCCCGAAAGGGCGGTGGGGGTTGGACTCCCACCGCTCCCAAGAAAACGGGTAAGTGATCTGCCAATGGCTAACTTTCTTAAACGAATCTTGCGGCCAGAATTGATTTCCCTGAACCTTTCAGTTGATCGGGTTCTCTCAATTCCGCCGCGGCGCGCAGTGGACACGGACGAAGGTTGGCGACGGTCCGACACAGGCGAAGGCAATATCCGGTTCGCGATGTGTTCCGCGCAGACGAACAGATCGCCGCGCAGAGTTGCGGAGGGATACGAAGCGCTGGAGACATTGCGGCAGCGCCGCCCAGGCCCGCGCTCAATATAGAGTCGGCGCCGATGGTTTGCCGTGCTTGCCAAAGAGGGAGTCAAAGATGGAAAACGTTGGGACAATTCACGATTACGACGCGCGGAAGGGGTGGGGGTTCATCGAGCCGGTTGCCGGCGGCCGGGATATATTTTTGGGAATTATATACATGGCTACATCTGAACTGAAAAGGCAAGGGGTTAGCCCTTGCCCTTCTTCGTGGCCTTTTTCGCTCGTTTTCGCGCAGTCTTGGACTTCGGTTTTGGGTGGTAGTTCAGCACTACGTCCGCAATCTGATCGAGTTCTTTCGGGGGCTTCATGCTGTGAGCCTCCGGTACGTAATTCGTTTGCCCTTCGTCGCGTCAACAAAGCTATCCAGCCGTCGCGTCGTATGTCGCGCCACGTTGCCATCGTTGAGCCGAAACGCGAACTCATCCACGTACCGCTGAAGGTGCTTCCGGCTGGCGTGATGGTAGACGCCATGCAGGCCGCGCTTCAGGACGGCCCAGACACTCTCGATGCCGTTGGTGTGAGCCGAACCTCGGGCGTATTCGCCAGCCCCGTGGTTGACCGTCTCATGCGAAAAGAACAGGCCGTCAAGATCGCTGTACGCCCCGTGCTCATCGGTGTAGAGTTGCGTGCCCGGTTCGACCGCGCCGAGAATCTCATTCTGAATCGTCGCCAGTCCGGTATCGGGAATGACCATAGCGTGAGTGCGCCCGCCGCGTTCACGCATCCCGAGGACCGCGACTTTGCCGACCGATCCGCGTCCCGACTTCAGTTTCTTGTGCTCGTGTTTGTTGGCCTCCAGACCGCCGACGAAGCACTCATCTACTTCGACCGTGCCGCGCAACTTCTCCAGCCCGCCGCCCGGTCCATCGCCGCCGCAAGCCTCACGGAGCCGTCCGAGGATGAACCACGCGGTTTTCTGTGTCACGCCGATCTCTTTTGCGAGTTGCAGCGAAGAGATTCCCTTGCGAGCGGTAACGAGCAAGTACATGGAGTACAGCCACTTGTGGAGCGGAACCTTGGACCGTTCCATCACAGTGTTGGTCCGCACCGTGAAGTCGAAACCACACGGCAGGCAGCGATAGAAGCCGGGCTTGCGCGTGGCGCATGTCCCGAGGGCGCTGATATGCTCTCCCAACCCGCAGGCGGGGCAGACGGGACCGGAGGGCCAGATGCGGCCCTCCAGATAAACCCGAGCGGATTCCTTATCGGGGAACATCGCGAAAAGCTGAAAGGTGCTGATGGTAGAGCGGGACATTTACCGCGCCTCCAACTTGCGGATTGCATACGCCGGGCGGCTCTCTTCGCCTTCGGGGTTGACTTCTTCCGGCGCAACCCAATCCCCGGTGCAATCCAGTGTATTGCGCAGAGCCACTGCCGCGCGGTAGCCCTCAACCACCACGAATCCCTGAGAGCCAAGATCCACGTTGGCGTCGATGTTTTCGGGCAGCAGATGCGCGTGGCGGAAGAACTGACCGCCGTGCTCCTTCGGAGAGCCGAAGAAAACGCCTTCGCTGTCGGGGCAACCATCGTCCCATCCGTTTGCGTCACTTACGTATACCGCGTATGTGTTCTTCATGTCTCTATAGTAGATGACTACACCGATGTAGTCAAGTACAAAATGAGGGCCGAGTGAAGATTTTTGAAGAAAAGGCGAAATGTAGTTATGTATATAATTCCCATATTTTTCCACCGCAGCAATGTTCTGATGGAAGAAAATTCCCGAGAACTTGTACCGGGCACGCCAGTGGCGTGGGTTACGACAAGAGACAACGCAGGTGCGCCATCGCTGTCAGGCCGTTCTGATGCGCCAGTGAAGGCAATGGGGGCTTTATAAATGAACAGCAACATGATGGCCGATGGCGTAATCAGCCTGGATGACCGTCCCGTGTTGGAGGGCGTAAAGCGGGCGAACACTGGCCTGGACGATCACGAGAAAAAGACCAAGACGGTACTGGATCGAACGGGACGGGAGTGGCAGGTATACGGGGACGGGCTCGTACGCGTAACGGATAAGAGCAAGACCTCTCTCGACCGGCTGCTACAGTCGATGGAACGTCAAGCCGCTTTCGCCGGAAAGACCGGGGCGGATCGGATGATTGCCGAGCGGGACTTGCTCATCAAAAAGTGGGGGCAAGAAGAACAGGCGGTCAAAGCCATCACAGCGGCCTATGACAAGATGATCGCGGCGGAGGGAGCCGGTGGAACGTCGAAGTGGGCGCAATTCGGGGATTCGATCAAGAACGTAATTCAGAACCCGTTACAGGCGGCCGGAAACGCGGTAAGTTCACTCCTGGAGAAACTCGGTCCGATGGGGGCGGCGCTGGCTGCTGGCGCCGCGGCATTTGGGGCTATCGCGCTCGCTTCGTTCAATGCCGCTAAGAGCCTGGGTGAGTATGGCGTGCAGATCCGTGACGTGGAACTTCGCACAGGGATGAGCGCGAAAGAAGTGGGCCAATTCGGATACGCGGCCAAAGCCGTAGGGCAGGACGTTTCCATTTTCGAGCGCATGATGCGCGGATTGTCCCAGGCGCTGGATGAAAACTCCGCCGATGGTGAGAAGGCGCGCGCGATGCTTGCGCGGCTACACGTGACGCTCTACGATGCCACCACGGGTGGCGTGAAACCGACTGCTCAGGCATTGCAGGACATCGGTGCGGCCCTAGCCGTCCTGCCCGCGGGGGCGGAGCGGGACGCGGCGGCGATGGCGCTCTTCAAGCGCGCGGGTCTTGAAGCTATCCCCGTGATGGTGGAGTTGGGTGCGAACCTGAAGACCGCGAAAGAGAAGGGATACGGTCCGTCCGATGAAGAAATCGAGCGGTATCTGAGATATCAGCGGACTGTGACCCAGATTGCCACGGATTGGGCGGCGGCCGTGCGGTGGATGAAAGAAGCCATCGTCCCGAGCTTCGATAACGGTCCGCAGAAGATAGCGCCCGCGACCTCCTGGATTGGGCGCGCTCGGAATTGGATGCTCGGGGCGAAGGCGGATGGGACCGTAGGAAAACCCGCGGGCTTTCTCGGTATGGGAAGGGAATTTCCGTCCGCGCCGACTCCGTTTGTGGGACCGATAGCTCCGGGGCCTACCGCCTTGACGGGCGTGCAACAAGCTGCGGTTGATGCTGCGCTCTCCGCCGATACGCAGACCGGAGCGATGCGCGCGGCGCAAAAGGAACTCGAAAAGACGCAGACGGAGCTGAAAAACCTTCAGGACATCGGCGCGCCATGGAGCAAGGTCGGTCCATTGGCGGCGAAGGCGGACCAAGAGAAAGCCGCTATCGAAGGCATGAAGACGGCGGCGGAAGACGCCAAGCGCGCTGCCGAGCAACTGAAGCAGTTTCGGAGTTCAGCTTCCGAGTTTGAGAAAAAGGGCGACGAAGCCGAGTTGGACGCCGTTGGAAAGATCTACTATCAGCGGGACCTGTTACTCAAGCAGGCGCGGGAATTGAAGGGCGTTGAAGGGGATATCGCGGCGATCCGTTTGGCGGCCGATTCTCAGGTGGGGGCGCTGGCCGATAAGGGAAACCAAAAGTATCTGTCCACCCAGTTGAAACAGGCCGAAGAGACGGCGCAGTTCATGGAACGGATGATGCCTAAGCTGGGGGGCAAAACTCAGGCTCAGGTGGACCGCGAGGCGCTGGAGGCATCGGACGCGGCGACTCGGGATCGGGTGGACTCCATTCGGCTGCAATCACAGAAAGACACGCTCAACCGTGAGGCCGGGCAGGCCCAAAAGATGGTGGGGCTAAGCGGATTGACCGGGACGGATGCTATCCGCGCCACGTATCAGATTCGGATCGACCTGGCCAATCAACTCGCGGCGATTGAGGCGGAGCGGATCGTCAAAGAAGAGACCGGCGCCAAACAGGTGGAATCCATCGCGCGGGCGCAAGCGGCTGTGCAAAAGGAGATGGCTGAGGCGCAAGAAGAGGCTGCAATGAAACAGCTTGAGCTTCAGAAACAGCAGATGGACGCGCTCAAGAAGGACTCCGAGGGGCTGTGGCATACGCTCCTGACGAATCCGCGAAACTTCGGGAAGCAACTCGGGAGTACGGTCCATGAGGCGGTCATTAAGCCTGTGGCGGAGGGGATGTCCGCCGTTACGGCGAACGTCCTAAAGCCGATTGTTTACGGAGCGGACGGCGCGGGCGGGCTCGCCGGGATGTTCAAGGGAGTGTTCGGCGGCGGCCACGCGGACCCGATGAAGATGTCCACGGACATGAACACTTCCGCCACGATGCAGAACTCGGTTGCGATGGCAACGCTCACGGCAATTCTGGCGGCCGGGCTGGGAATGGCGGCTCCGACCGTGGCGGCGCCGGCTGGGATCGGTGGACTGTCTCTGCCGGCGATCTCGGCTCCGGCGGTGAGCGGGGGCGTGGCGCCAAGTGGCGGGTTTAGTCCGCTGATTGGCGGCGGAGCGGGCGGGATCGGAGGCGGCCTATTGACCTCGGCGGGGATACCGACGTTCATGGGCGGTGGCGCGGCAGGCCGGGCGGCTGGCGGAGGCTTCAATCCGCTGGCGATGGTGTTGGGTGGCGGACGGTCCGGCGGCGGGGCTTCGGCTCCGAACTTCGCGGGGATTCTCAAAAACTTCAAGGGGATGAACTGGGGCGGGTTCACTCACGGGCCGGACGTGTATTCCACGGACGCCAACGGAAGCGACGTTGAGAGCCAAGGCAAGATCACGGGCGTTAACGGCGTGGCAGGGGCGGCGCTGTTCACGGGCGGGACGATGCTCGCTCAGCAGGGGCTACTCGGGTCAAGCCGGGGGACCTGGGGCGGCGTGGCGGAGGGTACGCTTGGCGGGGCGGCTATCGGATTCCAGATGGGCGGACCGTTGGGGGCGGCCATCGGCGGCGGCGTGGGGCTGGGAATCGGCCTGGGTGAGAAGATCGCCGGGGTTGAGTCGCCGGAGAACGAAGCGAAGCGTCTGATTAAGTCGCTGTACGGGGTGAGTATCGATACCTCGATGGCGAAGCAGATCGTTTCCATTGCTCAGTCCAAGTATGCCGGGCACGTGTCGATTGCGGTGAGAGACCCGGACGTGCGGAAAATGCTGGAACTCTACGCACAGGGGACGGGGCAGAAGATGCCGCTATCGGCTACGACTCCGCGGGGCGGAAGCCTGGCGGAGCAGGGCGGCAACCTGTACCAGCAGGCGACATATCAGTACGGCGTTGCGAACACGTTCCAGAGCAATCTTCCGGTGTTGGGACCAAGCGGCGGAACGTATTCTACTCCGGGCGGCACAAATACGGCGTCGGGGATGGGTCCGATGGCGGTATCGCTGAACATCAGTGGAGCGGATGCGGCGACGTTCATGACCGGACAATATGTGACTCCTCAATTCGTTGCCGACCAGTCCATGGCCGCACAGAACGGGAGCTACGCCCGCGTACAGCAGTACGCCAACATGAATTCTCCGGGGCTGATGGTAGGGACGTAAAGAAACTCGACGGTCCCGACAGTCAACTTACTGTCGGGACCGTCTCTCCAGAAGAGAAAGGCTCGATTTATGGAAAGCAACGAAGCTCCGCAGGCGCGGTTCGGTTTGGACGTGAGGGTTGGGAAATTTGCGGACGGTCAACTTGGTGTCACTCTGATGATGGACCCGGCCGTAACCGTCACTTCCGGGGAAGGTAACCTTACGCCTGGTTTGGTCATGCTGCCTTGGGAGGCTCGCCTCTTGGCCTACACGCTACTGCACCAGGCGGAGGTAATAGCGAACGGCCTACACAGTCCAGTGAACGTAGTTTGAGGGCGGTTCCGTCAGAAATGTCCTCTTGTGGAAACTTCCGGAGCGCTGGATTTATTCACGGCTGGGCGTCAGTCTCGTTGTCTATACTGGCGGCGTGTGGGGCGGCGCGGCAGCGGTTGGACGCGAATAGTAGGCTTGAAATGGACACCACGGATTTAAGTATCTGCATGATCGTGAAGAATGAAGAGCACTGTATCCGGCGGTGCCTTGATTCAGTCCGCCCCCTGCGTGCCGAATTGATCGTTGTGGACACCGGATCTACTGACGCGACACCCGCGATTGCTGCGGGTTACGGCGCGGACGTGACTACCTTCGATTTCTCTCGCCCCGATTTTTCGGCAGCTCGTAACCATAGCCTCGGGCGCGCGAACGCGCGGTGGATCATGGTTATCGATGCGGATGAAACCCTCCGCCCTTCTAGCGTTTCCCTGGTTCAAGCAATCGCCGCTTGCAGCGAAAATGTCGCGTGTTGCGTTCGGAGACACAACCACAGCCCAGGAGTGAGTAACTCATCGGTGGACAACTATATCCGGATCTTCCCTAACAGGCCGGAATACCGTTTCAAGTATCGGGTCCACGAAAGTGTAGATGCTTCGATTCCCGCCGGAGGCGGGGTTATCGTTCGGACCGACGTTTGCACCGATCACGATTTTGCATCCGACCTGGAATCCCGGCGGCGGAAAAACCTTTGGTACATGGGGATAATGGAGGAAGAAATCAGAGCTGATCCCAGCGATTTATCGCGTCATAGGATGCTCGCAGTCTGCTACCACGATCTCGGGATGTTTGATCGGGCGGCGGCACTTACAGAGCGAATTGTCCGCGTATGGCCGATGGATGCGTCAGCCCATTTTGATGCTGGCGTGTGCTATTTATTCTATGGTAAGTCAGACCCCGCGCGTGCGCGCTCCGAGTTTGAAGAGTCCCTCAGGTTGCAGCCGGGTAATCCGACAGTTATGGAATACCTCAGGGCGCTCGAAATGAGCGCGCTACTCGGTATAGATGCTAGGGAACTTGTCTTCCAATTCGGGGCAGGCAGCGCCGTAGTGCGCTAAGGGACACCGGGCGCCGGGCCCGGCTAGGTTCGCGGGAAACAGGCGGGGGCTCTCGGTTACCGCGCTGGACACAAAACCAAGGGAGGAAACATGCGAGAACGTGGCATCGTTCGGGAATGGTTTATGGATCGCAATTACGGAGTTATCGCCCGAACTGGACAGCCGGACGTTGTAGTTCAGGGCGGGGAGGTGAAGCATGGACCAAAGTGTCTGGCGGGCCACGGTCAGCACTGCTTTTTGGGTGCCTATCTGCCGTTGAACAGCTTGGTTGAGTACGAGGTCAGCGAGGTACTGTCTCACGCGCTCTTTGGGGCGGGGCAACTGGGATTAGGGGGCCAGCCGGAGGCTATCAATGTGCGCATGGTTGACGCGGATGGGGCTGATCTTGACCTGTCGCAGATCGCGCGGCCGAAATATCCGGGCGTAGTTCCGGCGTGCTTCCGATGGACCCAGAATCTGCATGAGGTGACGTAATGGACATAACGAGACCAATTCGACCTGGTACCGCGCTCAAGGTATCCGTAGGTATCGCGCACGCCGAAAGTGCGGCCATCGGGTGCGTCGCGGCGCTACTGTGCTCCACCACGGATTGTCATATCGCGGTGGGGTCCGCCCCGGTGGCAACGGTCAACGATACGCTGTTGCCGGCGAAGACGTTTCTGAAGATCGCCTGCCTATCGACGGACAAGGTGTCCGTGATTCAGGACGCGGCCGGCGGGACGCTCTTTATCACTCCAGGTCAATAGGGGTTCGCCCCCTGCGGCGTACTGGCCTACGCCCGCGCGGGGAGCGAAGGCGGGACCGCGCGGCTCCGCGGCCTCACGGTCCCGCAATGACCTTTCCCATTCTCTTTGATTGCTGATGCAGCCTCGCGGGTATCGTTTCGGCGGTACCCGCGTTTTTTGTTTCGCGGTTGCGGCGCTCCGGCCCGCGGCGCCTACTTCGAGCGGCGGACGGTTCGCGGTGGCGGCTCCGGACTGTGCAGGCCTTCGGCGATCTTCAGGCAAAAGGGCAGACTATGGGCGGTGAGGTCGTCGGTGGGACAGGGGCGCGCTCCTACGGCCGCGGCGGGGCGAGTGGGTTTCACGGTAAGCACGAGGGCAGGAACAGCGGACATGCTACAACAGAACGTGTTTGAGGAGCACTATACGGCTCAAGAGTTGGCCCAGATCTGGAAGCTTGACGAAACGACCATCAGGCGCATTTTCCAGGACGAACCGGGCGTTCTTAAAATCGGAAAACTCGGGCGGCGCGATGGTAGGCGGGATTACATCACGCTCAGAATTCCAGCCTCGGTCGCAATCCGCGTCTACCAGCGAAGGGCGGCATAAGCGAAAACACCTCTTGACTTTCGTACGCTGAGCGCTTAGCATAAGGGTATGGCAAGACGAAAAAACCCGGCTGCGGTTGCGCTTGGGAAGCGGGGCGCAAAGGCCCGTCTGGTGAAGTTAACCCCCGAGAAGCGCTCTGAGGTAGCACGAAGCGCCGCGGTTGCGCGGTGGAAAGGGCGGCGGGCGCAAAGGCCAGGTGAGAGGACAGAGCCATGCTGAATCTGTACCGGCGCCACGCGGAAGACTGCCCACACCAGGACAAGGGCCAGAACCACGTGAAGTGCTCATGTCCGATCTGGTGTTACGGTCAACTCAACGGGATCGAAACCCGGCGCTCCGTCAAGACACGGGATTGGATGCGGGCGGTGAAACGGATTGAGGCGTGGGAAAGCAGCCCACAGCAGGCGATTCCAACCACTGCACTTGCCGGCGCGGTTGCGGCGTACCTGGCAGACTGCCGAGTACGAAACCTCACGGAATCGACCATCGCGAGCTACGAAAAGACCATTGAGCACCTGACGGAGTTTTCCGGCGCTCGGCAGATTGACGAAGTAGACCTCGATTTACTTTCATCGTTCCGCCAGAGTAGAAAAGTGGCGCCTTCCACTTCGGGCAAGGAACTGGAAACACTCAGGGCCTTCTGTGCGTTCTGCGTTAACCGGGGATGGATGGAACGGAACTACGCGCGCGAGATGAAACCCCCAAAGGAGAGCGGACCCCCTACCCTGCCCTTCAGTCAAGCTGAGATAACCAAAATCCTCGACGCTTGTGGGCGCCTTGAAGATGACAACCCCCACACGCGAGAACGAACCCGCCTCATGACGCGCGCGCGCATCCTTGTGATGCTCTACTCCGGGCTACGGATCTCCGATACCGTCAGGCTCAAGCGCGGCTCGGTGGACATGGAAAGCGGAAAGGTCTTGCTTCGCGTGATGAAAACCGGCGTTCCACTGTACGTCACGCTCCAACCTTCGGCTGTGGAAGCGCTCGACGCGCTGCCAAAGGCCGGAGAATACTTTTTCTGGAACGGAAAGTCAAAGCTCTATACGGCCGTGGGAAACGCCCGGAAGTCAATACAGCGTGTCCTTGCCCTGGCCGATGTAGAGGGACACCCCCACCGATTCCGCGATACCTTCTCAGTCCGGTTACTGGAGTGCGGAGAAGATCTGCGCACGGTTCAGTTGTTGCTCGGGCACACCAGCATCAGGACCACGGAAAAGCACTACGCGCCATTCGTTCGCAGTTTCCAGCGCATCCTTGACGGAGCTACGGCAAAGCTGGATTTCGAGAAAGTTCCTGTACAAAAAACTGTACAAACGAAATTGAGGCGCGTAAAGTAATTAGAATCAATAGCTTAACTGGCGGAAGCCAGTGGGGGTTGAACCCACCTGCGACACAAAGTACCGCACAACGGGTTTGAAGTCCGCGCCCAGCACCGGCCAAGAATGGCTTCCAGGCCGATTTTACCAGAGAAACTCAAGCCGGGACCGCCTCACGCGGCGAGCAGGCTTCCAGCCGTGCCAGCCTCTCGTCGATCTTGGAAAGTGAGGCTTCCAGTTGTCCTTGAGGAGCCTGGCTGCAGAAAACAGGGTTGTTGACCCACCAATCCATGCCCATCTCCTTGGCCTTGTCCACCGAACAGATCACCAGGCGGATCTGAATGGAAAGCAACTCAATGTCCACCAGCTTGATCTTAATGTCGCCGGCGATGACGATGCCTTTGTCCAGCACCCGCTCCAGGACATCGGACAAAGTCGAACTCTGCATCGCGTGTGTAACTGCCTGTTGGGGCATGATAAACCTCCTCTTTCAAAAAAGCTTTCCTAACGGCCCCAGCTCGAGATTCAGGTCTTCCTCTTCGAGGCCGAACTCTCTTCGCAGGCGGTCGATCTCTTCCGCCTGGCCCATCAGGGTGAGGCCCAGCCGTTCAACCTGTTCCGCGGTGAGCGAACCGGCGTCGATGCGCCGCAGCGCCTGGCGCTCCAGCACTTCGTGCAGGAGCTTGATGAGGGTGAGAACCAGTTGTCCGAGTCCGTTCTTCAAACGTTCCGGGTCCAGATCCAGGCGACCCCGGCCAGCAACTCCGTTATGCGGCACCCGCGGTTGGATTCTGTCATTCTGCTGCATCACCAGGGCAAAGTCCCGGATCGATTCAGACTCGACCCGCGTGGTTG
>Ga0181518_10002897_pt1 | contig 16218 bp, 10 predicted proteins | sample PEATcosm2014_Bin_28_FD_119751 | JGI IMG/M metagenome (GOLD analysis project Ga0181518, IMG submission 119751) | Peatland microbial communities from MTU Mesocosm Facility, Houghton, MI, USA - PEATcosm2014_Bin01_60_metaG | ecosystem: Environmental > Terrestrial > Soil > Wetlands > Peat | place... | reverse complement strand
GCTCCCGATTCGGAATCGGGATTCCTTCTTTGCGTCTTTGCGCCTTGGCGACTTTGCGTTGGAAAATCTTTCTTATCCGGGAAATCCGTGGTTCAATTCCTTCGGTTGCGGCTGGCCGCGCTGGGCCTTATGCGCCTTTTTGCGGCAAATCTCTTCAAGTGCCTGCCATTGAACAACTTACAATTGAATTGGGCTGTTGCCAATCAAGGTTAATTAAGGTTAATTAAGGTTAATTAAGGTTAATTAAGGTTAATTAAGGTTATCAAAATGAAATTTCTATGAATCCAAGCGGCAAAAATTGCCGGGTCCGCCCCGGCTTCCCGGCTCATGCAAGCGGCCAAAGAGAATGGTGAAATGAGAATTTCCCCCTTTGATCCGGAGAACCCAGTGGAGTGCTGGAGTGCTGGAGTATTGGGTCTTTCCATTACTCCATCACTCCATCACTCCATTCCGCTGCTCCACCACCCCGCCCTCCGCCGCTACACGGGCCGGGGCTTGGCGCAGGAAAAACGGGGCCGCCGAAAAAAGGTTGTTGCCAACGGCGGGGCTTCCGTGTTTTATTTCCCGCACGCAAAACATAAACGCGCAACTTTTGCCGCCTTGCGGACTTTGGCCCGGCCAAGCCCGCCGGCGATTCTTGATTGCGACCACCCCAAACCAAACCTATGCCCGCATCCCTTATTGACCTAGGCCCGCTGGATTACGCCATCATGCTCATTTATGTCGGTTTCGTCATCGGCATCGGCTTCGCCTTGACGCGCTACATGAAGACCTCGTCGGACTTCCTCACGTCCGGCCGGTCCATTCCGGCCTGGGTGACGGGGCTGGCGTTCATTTCGGCCAACCTGGGCGCGCTGGAACTGGTCGGCATGGCCAGCAGCGGCGCCAAGTACGGCATCATGACCGCCCATTTTTACTGGGTGGGTGCCATCCCGGCCATGCTGTTCCTTGCCGTCTTCATGATGCCCTTTTATTACGGTTCCAAGGCGCGCTCGGTGCCCGAATACCTCAACATGCGCTTCGATCCGCGCGTCCGCTACCTCAACTCCGTCGCCTTTGCCGTCATGACCGTTTTCGCTTCCGGCATTTCCATGAACGCGCTGGCCATTCTTCTTCACACCCTGCTCGGCTGGAATTACGATCTGGCGCTTTGGATTTGCTCCGCCGTCGTCCTGGTGTACGTGCTCAAAGGCGGCTTGACCTCGGCCATCTACACCGAAGTGCTGCAATTCTTCATGATTGTGTTCGGCTTCGCCCCGGTGGTTTATCTGGGACTCAAGGACGCCGGCGGCTGGGATGCCGTGAAAACACAACTGGCCCACACCTCCACCAACCCGGTTGCCTTGAATCTGGCCGACAAGGCAACCGATTATGGCTCTTACGCCTGGTCCAGCGCCTGGAAGCCGCTTCTGGATGGTCCCAACCGAAATCCCCTCGGCGCGGATTGGTTCGGCGTGGTCTTCGGTCTCGGTTTCGTCCTCTCTTTCGGTTATTGGTGTACCAATTTCCTCGTCGTCCAGCGCGCCATGGCCGCCAAGAACATGGGCGCAGCCCGCCGCACTCCCCTTATCGCCGCAGTCCCCAAGATGCTCTTTCCCTTCCTGGTCATCCTTCCCGGCCTGCTCGCCGTCGCTTTGACACAGATGGGCAACAAGGAGTACCGGATTCCCCAGGCCCAGATCGAAGCCAACAATTATCCCGCCGCCATTGCCGCCCTCAATCTGGCCGTCACGCAGAAGGCCACGCCCGAGGCGGCATCCGATGCCATGAGCGAGGCCTTGACAAAGGTCGGCAACGAAAAGATCGGTTTCAACAGGGCAAAAGTGGAGGCCCTCCTCAAAGATCAGGCGGCCGGGCCTATCCCCGACAAACAGCTTGGGGTCCGCCTGCAGGATGCCGTGAGCAATGACTACAACAGTGTTATTTTCTCGCTGGTGAAAAAGTACTGCCCGCGCGGCCTGCTCGGATTGGCGCTGACGGGGCTGCTGGCCTCCTTCATGTCCGGCATGGCGGGGAACGTGACCGCCTTCAACACGATTTGGACCTACGACCTCTACCAGGCCTACTTCGCCCCCAACAAGAGCGACGCGCATTACGCCTGGATGGGCCGCTTTATCACCGTCGTCGGCATTTTGATCAGCATTGCCTGCGCTTACGTTGCCAAACGATATGACAATATCATGGACTTCATTCAATTGGTGTTCAGCTTTGTCAACGCCCCGCTGTTCGCCACGTTCCTGCTGGGCATGTTCTGGAAGCGATGCACCGGGACGGGCGCCTTTTACGGCCTGTTCGGCGGCATTGGCACCTCGGTGCTGGTGTACGGCTTGACCATGGCGGAAGGAAAGGGCGGCTGGATAACCAATCTGTTCACGTTCAACACTTCCATGGCCCAAAACTATTGGCTCGCCACTTTCGCTTTCCTTGCCTGCTTCCTTCTCACCGCGGGCATCTCCCTGGCCACCGCCCGCACCAAGACGGACGAGGAACTCAAGGGGCTGGTTTATTCTCTGACGCCCAAATTGCACGACGACGAGAAGCTGTGGTTCTTGCGGCCCGGCGTGCTGGCGGTCATCCTCCTGCTCTGCTGCGCGGTGCTAAACTGGATATTCTGGTAAACTCAAAACGAAAGGAACAACAACCTATGGGACTCGATATTCGCTGGCCAATCGGCCTCATGTTCACCCTCATCGGCGCGCTGCTGACCGGCTACGGCGCCATGACCGCTTCCGACCCGATGTACAAGCGTTCGCTTGACATCAACATTGACCTGATCTGGGGGCTTGTCCTCCTGGTCTTCGGCCTCGTCATGCTTCTCCTGGCTTGGCTGGGCAAACCCAAACCCGGCCTGACCGGCGCCGGCAACAAACCATAACCCGGCATGACACTCCAAGAGCTGGGCGGCTTCGCGGCAGAGCAATTTGCCAGGGCCTACGGACGCGCGCCGCAATGGATCGCGGCGGCGCCGGGCCGCGTCAACGTCATCGGCGAGCACACGGACTACAACGATGGTTTTGTGCTGCCGATGGCGATTGAGCTTTACACCGTCATCGCCGCCGCGCCCTCCGCCGGTGGCGCGGCGCAGGCGCGATTTCTTTCCACCGGGAACAAGAGCGGGCCGGCGGTGGTGGATTTGAGCAAGCCGCTGCAACCTTTCCCCAAGGGCGCGTGGGCCAATTACCCGGCGGGCGTTCTCGCCGGCTTCGCCGCCCGCGGCATTTCGCCGGGCGGGTTCGACGCGCTCATCCATTCCACCGTGCCGTCGGGCGGGGGATTGTCGAGCAGCGCGGCGCTGGAGGTGGCCACCGCGACCCTCCTGGAGGCGATCACGGGCAAGACGATTGACCCGGTGGAGAAGGCGCTTCTTTGCCAGCAAGCCGAGCATGAATACGCCGGGGTTCCTTGCGGCATCATGGACCAGTTCATTTCCGTGATGGGCCGGAAGGATCATCTCATGCTGCTGGATTGCCGTTCGCGCAAGCCGGAACTGGTTGCGATGAGCGATCCCGCCGTCTCCCTGCTGGTCACCAACACGAATGTCAAACACGAACTGGGCAGCGGCGAATACGCCAAACGCCGCGCCCAATGCGAGGCCGCCGCCAAGATTCTGGGCGTCGCCTCCCTGCGCGATGCCACCTCCGCCGCGCTTGAGCAGGCCAAACCCCGGATGGACGACTTGCTGTTCCGGCGCGCGCGCCATGTCATCACCGAAATCGAGCGCACGCCGCAGGCCGCCCGCCGCCTCGCGGCCTCCGATTGGCCCGCCGCCGGACAGTTGATGTACGGCAGCCATGCTTCCATGCGCGACGATTACGAAATCAGTTGCGCCGAGCTGGACGCCGTGGTGGAAACCGCGCGCGCGATGGGAGAGCGGGGCGGGGTTTACGGATGCCGCATGACGGGCGGCGGTTTTGGCGGCTGCACCGTGGCCCTGGTGAAAACCAAGGCCGTGCGCGCCATCTCAAGGAAAATCGCCGCGGATTACAAGCGTAAAACCGGCATCGAAGCGACTATGTTTGTTTCCCGCCCCGCCGCCGGCGCAACGCTCCTCAAGCCGAAACCGGAGCCTTCAGCACGGTAGGGCGACGCTCCCGCGGAGCCGGGTCAACTCGGTCACGCATGACAGAGGCAGGGCGAGACTCTGTCGAGCCGTGACTGGATTCAGAGGTCAGAGGTCAGATCCAGTCACAGCTCGACGGAGTCTTGCCCTGCCGTCACTCCGCAATCCGCAATCCGCAATCCGCAATCAAGTCCCGGCTCGACAGAGTCTCGCCCTACCATTGTGAGTCAGCGCCCCGGTAATACTCCGCCCGGCGCAGGATCGCCCGGACATACTCGCGCGTGCCTGGAAACCCGATCTGCCCGACGAACACCCCGCTCCGCGTCGCCGCCGGACCATTGAGCCACTTGAGGACGTTGCTCCGTCCGGCATTGTAGTCCGCCAGCGCGTAGGCGGCGGGATTGTCGGTGTCCTGGTAACGCAGCAACAGCTTTTTCAGATACCATGCGCCGGCGAGTGTGTTGGTGGCGGGGTCCAGGCAGGCGCGGTGTTCAAAGGCCGGGATGCGCTCGGCGTCGGCCCATTCCGCCGCGGCTTCGGCGCGGATTTGCATCAGGCCCAACTCGCCGGCGCGGCCGCGCGCGCCGGGATCGAAGCGGCTCTCGCGCCACACAACCGCCTTGACCAGCGCGGGATCCACTTGATAGCGGTTTGCCGCCGCGAAAATGAAGCGGTCAAACCGCCGCTCGCGCCAGAAACCCCAGCCCCACCAGCAGATCACGCCCAGCGCAATCAGCAGCACCAATCCTCTTATACGGCGTCGCAATTTCAAGGTGTCAACAATTTGTTACTGTTCGATTTTGAACACTCAACACCAAAACCGGAACAGAGGCAAACTTCCACTTCTTGCTTTGTTGCAGATGGTCTGGAAATAGGACCTAGCCTGGGGTAATCTGGCGCGGCCATGAGCCGGAAAGAACCAGCCGCGAACACCGCCCTGACGCGCGAAGCCATTCTCGCCGCGTTGGGTGCGCTGTCGGACGAACTGGCCAGGCAATCCGTGATCGGGGAAGTTTGCCTTTTTGGCGGCACGGTGATGGTGCTGGCTTTCGCGGCGCGGGTGTCCACAAAGGATGTGGACGCTCTTTTCCAGCCGCCACAACTCATCCGCGAACTCGCCCGGCGGATCGGGGAGGAGCAAGGCCTGCCGGAGCATTGGCTGAACGACGGGGTCAGAGGTTACGTGTCTTCCCGTCACGAGGTTTTGGCCGGCAACTTGCCGCAGTTCCCCAATCTTCGCCTGACCATGCCCGTGCCGGAATACCTGCTGGCCATGAAGTGCATGGCCGCGCGGCTGGGAGGCACGACGGGCGAACAATCCGACGTGCCGGACATTCGTTTCCTCATTCGCCGCCTGGGATTGAACTCCGCCACGGAGGTGCTCGATCTGGTTGGTCAATACTATCCGGCCAATCGCATTCCGGTCAAAACGCAGTACTTGGTGGAAGGGCTGTTCGAGGAGGGGAAGATATGAGACCGCGAAGTCTGGCGGAAGTCGCGCGCCTGGTTGCCGCCGGGGAGTCTTTCGATCTTTGCCTGGCGAACTTTCTCGACGGCTTTTACATCGCGCCCACGGCGGCGGCGTTGTCGGACACGCCGGTTCTGCTCCAGCCTGCCGGGGGCGAACTGGGGCGCGTCCAGGACGCCTATCTGGCGGCGACGGCGGAGGAGTTGGCCCGCGCCTATGGATTGGCGGCGCCGGGCTGGATCGGGGAGGAGACGCGCAAGTTGCATCGGCCCTGGTTCGCGTCGCCGCTGGCGTCGTTGCGGGCGGTGCTCTTGCAGGAAAGTCCGCCGGGGTTTCGCGCCCGCAATTTATTTGTCAGCCAAAACGCCCTGTCCCGCGCGTGACGGGCGCGGGGGAATAATTACAGATCGAGGTTCACGACTACATTCGTGTCGCCGCCCTGGGCGGGGACCCGGGCCTGGATGTTGTTGGAATTGGCCATCACGGTCACCGGGCCTTCGCACACGGCGTCAAATACAAAGTGTCCCTTGCTGTCGGTTTTGGCGGCGGGAGGCTGCCAGCCGGTTTGCGGCTGTCCGGGGCCGGCGAATCGCACCTGGACGCCGGCGAGCGGCTTTCCGTCAAGGCCCAATATATGACCGGCCAGTTTGCGGTCGGTCCGCGTGAGCACAATAGGAGGAAATTCGAAAGACTGGGGAGAATAATAATAGCAATCCACCGTTGCGCCCGCGACGGGTTGGCCCTAGTCGTCCACCACGGAGCCGGTGTAAGAGCCAGGCGCGCCGCCGTCCGCCGCGCGGGCGGGAATGGGGAAGGCGAGAGCGAGAATAAGAAGGCCGACTTGGAATTGTTTCATAAGACATTCCTGGCTCATAAGGACGGTTTGCACCTGACGGTCTTTGGCGGCGCTCTTCCGAGCGCCGCTACGCTTTACAGCAGTTTGCATGATGTTCTCCCTATGTGACACCTGAGTCCGAGATTTCTTAGACGGAAAAAGGGGATTTCTTTGCTGCCATCGGGATAATTGAGCGCGGAAAGGAAAAGAGCCCCACGCCATTTCAGCGGCGCTCTGCCGAGCGCCGCTACGAGGTGAAGATGGAAAGGGTGGTTCATGGTGGAAGGGGCGATCCCGGCGCGGGATTGTGAGCCGGCGCAGCCGCTTGTCCTTGCCGGGGACGATTCGCGGGCTGGAGCTGGATCGGCGGCAATTGAAGGCTGGCCGTCTGCGTCTGCTCCGCTCCGATCTTCACAGAGGTTGAGGCAAAACCGGGGGCGACCGCGTTCACGATGTAGGATTGTCCCGGCGGAAGGGCGGCGAACGTGAAAGCCCCCTGCTCATCCACCGCGGGCTGCAGGGGGATGAAAACGCCGTTCCCCGCAGGTGTGCTGAGGTTAAGCCCCACTTTCGCGTCCTTCAAAGCCGCCCCTTTGTTGTCCTGCACGGAACCCGACAGGGTGAAGGCCCGTTGCAGATGCAGGTCCACATTGGTGGTCTCCTGTTCAAGGATGACGGCCGTGGCAAGATTACGCTCCAAGTCCCGGCCCGTGAACAACTTCCCGATGGGCAGGAAGGACCGCCAGGAAACCGTGAATTTGCCGCTGGCGTCGCTCTTGGAATTCGTTCCGATACCCGGGGGCATCATCCACAGGACCACCCCGGGATCGGGCGCGACGGAAGTGTCAAACACCGTGCCGGAAGTCGTCACCATCGGGGGCGGAGTCGCGCCGGCCTGCCGGGCGGCCCTGTAACGGAACACCACATTTGTGTCGCCGCCTTCCACCAGCGCGCTGCCGATGCCGCCGCTCCGGCCGCCGTTGACCATCATCTGGAAGGTGCCCCCGGCAACGGCGTCGAATGAAAATCGGCCCTGGGCGTCGGTGGTTGTCTCACCGGCCACCTGCATTCCGCTTTGCGCATTCACATTGATAAACACTCTGGCGCCGGGAACAGGCGCGCCGTCCGCGGCCAACACCTGCCCGGCGAGTTTCCGGTCAGCCGCCTTGAGCACAACTGTCGGAAAACTGAACCGGTTGGTCTGCGTGTCCGCGATTTGCGCGACGGGGTAGGCCGAGCCATAGCCTCGCGCGGAGATGCTGGCGCTGTAATGGCGTCCTTGCGGCAGGGCGGTTATTTCGATGATCCCCTGGTCGTCGGCCCTGTAGGGAATTGTGTCGAATCGAAATTCCGCCAGTCCCGACCAAAGAGTCAAGCTTTCCGTCGCCGTGGGAATCGGCTTGCCGCCGGCATCCTGCACTGCGGCCGAGAGGGTCAATCCCGGTTGCAGGGTTAGGTCCTGGTTGGTGGTGTTCTCGTCAATGTCCTTGCTTGCGGCCAGATTGTGCTCCAGATCGCGCGCAAAAATGAAAGGCGACCATTTCGTGCCGCCCCAATCCTGCTTCGTCCACCGGATCAAGTAGCGCCCGTCCGCGTCTGTCTTGACTTCGCCGGTCTTCTCCTTGTCCTCGATCGACCGGCCGGTATCGCCCCACACCTTGACGCGCACTCCGGCCGCCGGTTTGCCATCAGGATCACGAACCGTTCCGGTGAGTGTTAGATCGGCGCGCGGAAGGATAATGGTTGGAAATTCGAGCCGGTTGGATTGCGCGCCTGGGGGTCGCATCTGCCCATACCCATTGGCATATCCTTCGGCGGAGACTCGGAGGGAGTAATAATGGCCGTCCATCGGCGGCATGTTGGTGAACTCCAAGAGGCCGCGGGAATCGGTGTGTGCGGATGCCGCTGTTGCATAGCTGCCGTTGCTGGTCATCAGATACACGAATGCGCTGGCATTGGTCACCTGTTTGCCCCTGGCATCCTGCACTTTTGCCGAGACCGTGACGGCTGGCCCCAGGACTAGATCCAGGTTGGTGGTGGCGTCATCAAATGCGGCTGTCGCCGCCAGATTATGCTCGGCACTGGTGGCGACGAGGTAATGCGGCGGGTTTGCGAAAGTGAACAAGCGCCACGCTATTGTGTAGCGCCCGGTAGCGTCGGCCTTGACTTCCGGGTTGTGGTAAGTATTTGGACTGACCGTTACCACGGCTCCCGCCACCGGCTCCCCGGTGGCATCGCGCACGATCCCCGTGAGATTCAAGCCTTGTTTGTTGTTATTCTGGTCCACGCGCAGGATGAGGTTGGTATCGCCGCCCCTGCCCTGAGCGCTGCCGAGGGAGCCTTGAGCAATCATAATTTGCAGAGGGCCCTCGCAGACGCCATCAAAGGAAAAACTGCCATCGGTGTCGGTGAGCGCTCTGCCGCCGGGCTGGTTCGGGCCGGAGGAATTAAGCACAATCCCGGCCGCCGGCCTGCCGTCCTTGTACAGGACTTTCCCGGCGAGTTTTTGATTCGCCGGGGGAAGGATAATGGCGGGGAATTGGAGGCGGTTGGCCTGGCGTGGCGGCGACATGAAATTCCCGCCGCCACTGCCGTAACCACTGGCAACGACGTTGATGGAATAGCCGTCCGCCGGCGGCATGTCGGCGAACTCGATGCGGCCCTGCGCATCGGACGCGCCTCCTGCCAGTACTCCACTCCTGTCACCGTTTATCCACATGAGGGTGGCGCCGGCATTGGTCACTGGTTTGCCGGTGGTGTCCTCCAACTTCGCCATAAGGGTAACGGCTGGTCGCAGGTTAAGGTCCAGGTTGGTCATGCTGGCATCCATTGGGACGTTCACGGCCAGGTGGCGCTCGACGCTGCGGGCGGTGAGCGTAAATGCCTGCTGGTTGACGCCGGCAAAAATCGGCCACGATTCCTGATAGCGCCCGTTGGCGTCGGTCGTGACTTGCATGTTCTCGCGGCGCGGGGTGAGCGAGACAATCGCTCCCGCCACCGGCGCGCCCGATGGATCGCGCACGATCCCGGTGAGCCTGTGCCGCCGATCCATCAAAATCTCCACCGGGTCCATGCGGCCGGTGTCAGCCCTGACCCCGGTCGTGAATCCAGTTTCGTTCCAGCCTTCTTTACTGACATGAAAAGTCCAAAGATCCGGTACCAGGCGCACCTGGGCCACTCCGTCCGGCCCGGTCACTGCGATGAGGGAGCAGTCGTGGTTCACATCCATTCTGGGAGCGCAGGAGACGCTCACAACGACATTAGCGATTGGGCTGCGGTCTTTCCGCTGCAATACGGTTACTTTCTCCACATCACCCTTCTGACCGTGGATGGAAACGCCCTCCGTCGTCTTCCCCGCCGCTAACGAAACGTAAACATGATCGCTCATCCAATCCGCGACCGGTTCGCCGGAAAAGACCGGGACGATGGTCATCATTCCCGGAGGCAAGTCCGCCATGCGAAAAGAGCCGTCCGGGCCGCTCAAGACAGGGGCCTGCATTCTAGTTCCAGAAAGACCCTGATATTCAGCGGAGTCATAGATCGTGAGCAATCTCGCGCCCGGCACAGGCTGGCCTTGGCCGGTTACCGTGCCTTCGATATTTCCAGCCGGCTCCAGCAGCAGCCCGATGTTCAACTGGCCCGATGTACAGGGCATGATTTCCTGCTGCAAGGCGGCCGTATCCAAGCTTCCCTGCATATACGGCGGTGGCGCGGTGATCTCCGGGCGTGCCATGATATTGATCATTTTGGAGCGGGGAATCAGCGCCATGCCGCTCTTATGGACCGCCAAATTGGCCCGCGCATTGCCTGGAAAATTGGCGATGCGAAACCGGCCATCCGCCCCGGTGCGGGTGGAAAAGCAGTCGCGCGCCGGCTGGCCGAAAATCATGCTGCTCTGGGAAAATTCGCCGCCGGCCGGCACGGAGTTCAGGATTGTCGCAATGGAGTCCAGGCCCGGCATAGCAGTTGGCGGCGGCGCGCTGCTTTTTGGCGCGGGCATGGCCAGGGAAACCCACACATCCGCATCCGCCACGGGCCGGCCATTCTCATCCACCACCCCGCCCGCAAGGGCGTAAGAAACCGGGGCGGAGTAGGAAATCAACTGGCCATTGGCATCCACCTCCGAGCGCGCCGGAGTGGCCAGCGCGGACAGCACCACCGGATCGCTGGATTCTTCGAGGACCGAGGCGAAGGTTCGCCAGCCGGGGGCCAGGCCCTCCTTTTTCACCACCACGATGGTCACGCCGCCGCCGATGGGAACGGTGAACGCGCCCTTGCTGTCGGTCGTGCCGCTGTCCTTGACCGCAAAGCCCTGGGCCGTGTAAAAGGAGACTGGCGAAGAATCCACATAACATTCCACCGTCGCTCCCGGCACGGGCCTGCCCTGGCCGTCCACTGCGGAGCCGGTGTAAGAGCCGGCCGCGCCGCCGTCCGCCGCGCGCACGGGAGCGGCCAGGGCGAGAGCGAGAGCGAGAACATACCGCGCGATGAGCAAGTTTTTCATAACCTTAATTAACCTTAATTAACCTTAATTAGCCTTAATTAGCCTTAATTAAGCTTAATTGGCGAGAGCCGATTTAATGTGTAACTTGTTGATTTAGAGTGACTTGCTCCAATTTGTCATATAAATACACAAAAAAGGCCGAAAAAGCGTGGTTGCGGCGGCATCATAAAGAAGTAAGCCCCGATGAACCCTCTTTTTTAAACGCAAAGGCGCGAAGGCGCAAAGGCGCAAAGAAAAAAGCAGAAATTGAGAAAGCAGAATGCAGAAATGCTTTGCCGCTTTGCGTCTTTGCGCCTTGGCGACTTTGCGTTGAAGAATCTTCTCTTGTTTATGAAATCTCCCGATTCGGAATCGGGATGGTTCCATTCCTTTGGCTGCGACTGGCCGCGCTCTGTTCTTTGCGGTTAAATCCGCAATCCGCAATCCCTCCGGGCTGTAGGCCGCTCCGGGCCGGAAGCCGCAATCCGCAATATCGCCTGACGCCTCCCGGCTGCGCCGCTTGACTTTGACTGTGCCTTCGTGCCTCATGCGGACAATTTAATCATAGTTTCTAATTTTTGTCAAGCCTTGGTTGCGGACCCAAATCCCCGCGCGCGCGTTTCAGCTTCTTGGGTCTCCTCTCCTAATCTTAATCTTAATCCTAATCTTAATCTCTTCTTCCGTCGGAGATTAAGATTAAGATTGGGATTAAGATTAGGATTAAGAAACGGCAACCTCCCTTTCCTGGAAGAACAACCGGGATTGGGTTGGCGGGCCGCAAAACAGGGTTAGTTTTTGCCAAAAGGGGTGGAGTCCCAGGGCCGCTTCATAAGCCAAACTACTCGCCATGAAAGACAGGTTTCGAGCGCCTGCGCCGGCCGGGGAAGAGACCGCCCCGGATTTTGAGCCAGGCCGAGGCCGATGAACACGATAAGAAAACCGCCTTTAAAATCACACCTTTCCACCCATTCCCATGCCTACTACCCCATCCCCCGCGGACGCCCCGCGCGTTGAACCCGCCCACGACATCCTCAAGCATGCCATGCCGCGGCCGTTGGACTGCATATTCGCGCCCAAAGCCGTCGCCCTGGTCGGCGCCACCGAAAACCCGAACAGCGTCGGGCGAACGGTGCTGGAGAACCTCGTGGCGGGCCAATTCGCCGGCCCGATCTACCCGGTCAACCCCAAGCGCGACACCGTGCTGGGCGTGAAGGCCTACCCCAGCATCCTCGCCGTTCCGGGCAAGGTGGACCTGGTCGTCGTCGTAACGCCCCCGCCGTCCATTCCGGGGATCATCAAGGACTGCGTCCAGTTTGGCGTCAAGGGCGCGGTCATCATTTCCGCCGGGTTCAAGGAAACGGGCGCGGCGGGGCTGGAATTGGAACGGCAGGTTCTGGTGGAAGCGCGGAAAGGGCAGATGCGCGTGGTGGGGCCGAATTGCCTGGGCATCATGGTGCCGGGCTGGAAGCTGAACGCCACTTTTGCGGCGGGCATTGCGCGGACCGGGAGCGTGGGATTCATCAGCCAGAGCGGCGCGCTTTGCACGGCGGTGCTGGATTGGAGCCTGAAGGAGAACGTCGGCTTCAGCGCCTTTGTGTCCATTGGCTCGATGGCGGATGTCGGCTGGGGCGACTTGATTTTCCACCTGGGAGACGATCCCGGCACGCGCAGCATTGTCATCTACATGGAATCCATCGGCGACGCCCGCGCGTTCCTGTCGGCGGCGCGCGAAGTGGCGCTGACCAAGCCCATCATTGTCATCAAGCCGGGCCGGACCTCCGCCGCCGCCAAGGCCGCGGCGTCGCACACCGGGTCATTGACCGGGAGCGACGAAGTGTTGCAGGCGGCGTTCCAGCGGGCGGGCGTGTTGCGGGTGGAGAACATCTCCGAGTTGTTCGACATGGCGGAAGTCCTTTCCAAGCAGCCGCGGCCCCAAGGCCCGCACCTGACGGTGATAACCAATGCGGGCGGGCCGGCCGTGCTGGCGACGGACATGCTCATCACCAGCGGCGGGCAGCTTTCGGAACTGTCGCCGGAGAGTTTTGCCGCCTACAACGCGATTCTGCCCGCCGCCTGGAGCCACAACAACCCGGTGGACATCATCGGCGACGCCAGCCCGGCCTTGTACGCCAAGGCGGTGGACATCGCCGCCAAAGACCCGAAGACGGACGGCATGCTGGTGATCTTGACGCCGCAAGCCATGACCGACGCGACCGCGACGGCGGAGCAACTCAGGCCTTACGCGAAGCTGGAGGGCAAGCCGATCATTGCCAGTTGGATGGGAGCCGACGCGGTGAGCGCGGGCGAGGACATACTGAACGCGGCGAATGTGCCGACGTTCAAGTATCCGGACCGCGCGGCCCGGGCCTTTTGCTACATGTGGCGGTACACCGAGAACCTGCGCGCCCTTTACGAAACCCCTCTGCCGGCGCCGGCGAAGGAGGATGTGGCCGCCGCGCACAGCGAGGCCGACGCCATGCTCAAGGCCATCCGCAAAAAGGGCCGCACCATTCTGACCGAGTATGAATCCAAGCAACTCCTGGCCGCGCACGGCATCCCCACGGTGGAAACCCATGTCGCGACCACCGAGAGCGAGGCCGTCCGGCAAGCCACCCGCCTCGGTTTTCCCGTCGTGCTCAAGCTCTACTCGGAAACGATCACGCACAAGACCGACGTTGGCGGCGTGCAGTTGAACCTGCGCAATCCGTCCGCTGTCCGCCGCGCGTGGCGGGCTATCGAAACCGCGGTGTCGCAAAAAGCGGGCCAGGAACATTTCCTCGGCGTGACAGTGCAGCCGATGATCAAGCTGGAGGGCTACGAATTGATCATTGGCAGCAGCATAGACCCGCAGTTCGGGCCGGTCTTGTTGTTTGGCAGCGGCGGCCAGTTGGTGGAAGTCTTCAAGGACCGCGCCCTGGGTTTGCCGCCGCTCAACGCCACGCTGGCCCGGCGCATGATGGAAAACACCCGTATCTACACCGCGCTCAAGGGCGTCCGCGGGCGCGCTTCGGTGGACATCCCCGAGCTGGAACAATTGCTGGTGCGCTTCAGCGAGCTGGTGGTCTCGCAGCCGTGGATCAAGGAAATTGACATCAATCCGCTCATCGCCGCGCCCAAGCGCCTCCTGGCCCTGGACGCCCGCGTGGTCCTGCACGATCCAAAGACCCCGGAATCGGCGCTGCCCAAGTCCTCCATCCGGCCCTACCCGGTCCAATACGTCGGCGAGTGGAAATTGAAAAACAAGAAGCGCGTCGTGATCCGGCCCATCCGGCCCGAAGACGAGCCGTTGATGGTGAAGTTCCACCAAACCCTGTCCGAACAAAGCGTCTATCAACGCTATTTCAGCGTCCTGGGTTTGTCGCAACGCACCGCCCACGACCGGCTGCGGCGGATATGTTTCAATGATTACGACCGTGAGATCGCGCTGGTGGCGGAACACAAGGAAACCCCGGCGGCGGAACCGCGCATACTGGGCGTCGGCCGCTTGAGCAAACTTCACGGCGTGAACGAGGGCGAATTCGCCATCCTCGTCAGCGACGCCTGGCACGGGCAGGGACTCGGCTCCGAACTGCTGCGGCGGGTTGTGGAGGTTGCCCGCGAGGAAAAGATGGAGCGCATTATTGGCCACGTCCTGCCCGAAAACCACGCCATGAGCCATCTTTGCCAGAAGGTCGGGTTCAAGGTCGGCCACAAGGAGGATGAGCGCGATCTGTTCGCCGAAATCATCTTTTAGTGAGCCCCATACTCACCACCTGCACCTTCTGCGGCACCGGCTGCGGCATCTATCTGGAAGCCGCCGGCAACCGCATCGTTGGGGCTTATCCCAGCATGTCGCATCCCGCCAACAAGGGGAAGATTTGCGTCCGCGGCTGGCATGTGCATGAGGTGGCCAGTTCCCCGGACCGTCTCACCGCCCCGTTGCTGCGCAAGGACGGCCGGTTGCAAAAAGCCACCTGGGACGAGGCCCTCGGTTTTATCGCCGAGCGTCTGAAAAAAATCCGCGGTCAATACGGCCCCGAATCGGTTGCCTTTCTGGATTCGCCCCGCTGTTCCAACGAGGAGGCGTACCTGACGCAAAAACTGGCCCGCGCCATCATCGGCACCAACAACGTGGACCACGGCGCCGGCGTCTATTGCAACAACTCCATCAACGTCCTCCTCGACATGACCGGCATTCCCGCCGCCACCAACTCCATCGGCGAACTGGCCCGCAGCGAGGTCATTCTCGTGGACGGCGTTGACTTGGGCCGCCAACTGCCCACCATCGGCGGCTGGGTCATTCGCGCGAAACTCAACGGCGCCCGGCTTATTGTCGTGGATTCGCGGCGTCATCGCCTGGCGGAAAACGCCGATATTTTCCTGCAAATCAAACCCGGCTCCGAATCGCTCCTCTACGGCGCGCTGGCCAAGGTCATTGTGGATCGCGGCCTGATGGACCTGCCCTTCGTCAAGGCGCGCTGCGAAGGCTTCGATGCTTTTCTGGCGCGCGCGCGGGATTACGATCTGGCGCAGGCGGCGGAAGGTTGCGGCGTGCCGGCGGCGCAGATCGAAGCGGCGGCGCTGGCTTACGGACGGGCGCGCAGCGCGGCCATCCTTTTCTCGACCGGCGTGGAAGCACGGCACGAGGACAGCCTGCGCGGCATCCTCAACCTCGCCTTGCTCACCGGCAACCTCGGCAAGGAAGGCGCGGGCGTGTTCCCGCTGACCGAGCACAATAATTTGCAGGGCGTGTGCGACATGGGGATGTTGCCAGACCGCCTGCCCGGTTACCGGGCCGTCGCGGACCCGGCGGCCCGCGCCGCGCTGGAGAGCCTCTGGGGGGCGAAGATTCCCGCCGCGCCGGGCAGGGGCGCCGACGCGCTGCTGGGCGGCGGCGGGCGCGCGCAACTCAAGGCGCTCTGGCTGGGGCGTTACGACCCGGTCAGCACGGCCTGTTTTGGCGACGCCACCGCGGCCATCAAGGGCTGCGAACTGGTCGTGGTCCAGCATTTGTTCATGACCGATTCGGCGAAACTGGCCGATGTGGTGCTGCCGACGACGGCCTTTGGCGAAGAGCGCGTCACCTTCACCAGCACCGAGCGGCGGATTCAAATCGCCGAGCGCGTGATTGACCCGCCCCAAGGTCCGGTGCCCGCCTGGGAACAACTGACCCGCCTGGCCCGCGCCCTGGGCGCCCCATGGAGTTACCAGTCCGCCGCGGAGGTCATGCAGGAGATCGGCGAGGTCATCCCCTTCTACAGCGGGGCCGGCTATGACAATCTCACGCGCGATTACGGCCGCCAATGGCCCTGCACGACGGACCAGCCCGCCGGCACCGCGCGCCTGTTTGCCGGGAATGAAACGGACCGGCGCTTCAAATTTGTTGCCGTCGC
>Ga0181518_10002894_pt1 | contig 16239 bp, 11 predicted proteins | sample PEATcosm2014_Bin_28_FD_119751 | JGI IMG/M metagenome (GOLD analysis project Ga0181518, IMG submission 119751) | Peatland microbial communities from MTU Mesocosm Facility, Houghton, MI, USA - PEATcosm2014_Bin01_60_metaG | ecosystem: Environmental > Terrestrial > Soil > Wetlands > Peat | place... | reverse complement strand
TGCCTGTTTCCAGTGACCTGTCACTTTGGTGCGGGCGGGATTCAGTTTGCCCTGGAATGAGCCATCCTGCGCCAAGAGGAACACCTGCACGTTGGGACGGCTGTAAACAATCCCCAGCGGTTCACCTTGCACGCCCTGGTCGGGGCTGTCTCCCTCGGCCCGGAACGCGCCGGGGGATAGCTCGGCTATCCTGACATTGAGGCGCGACGACGCGAACGGCCAATACCACAGCCGCAGCTTCGCCTGCCAGACCCCTTGCAGGTCGGAGTCAGGGCGCGGTTGACAGTCGTGATCGGTGAGCGGGGAGGCCGACGGCGGGAGAATCTGGCCAGAGAGCCTCACACCATGCCAACCGCCGACCACCAAGTCTCTGGCTCGACCCGTGTTATTATCGCTAAGGAAGCTGGCCCGGCAGCCAAACAGTTGATTGTAGAAGTTGGTCTGGGACAACGGGAACAACTCGCAGCTACCTTGACCCCACTCTTGCAGCAGCCAGCGGCCGACCTCACGGCGCACGGACCGGATGCGGCCCTCTCCAGCATAGTATTGCCCGACGAATGGGTCGCCAGGTTCGGCGCTCAAGACCACAGTGTCGGGTGGCTTCGGAGATTGCTCCTTCAACAGTGCCGTGAGTTGCGTGACCACATCATCGTTTCGACAGTTAGCCAGCACCACCAACGCGTGATGCTGCTTCAAATCAAACGCGAGTTCCGTGCTGAAACCGAAGGTGCCACCGTTATGGCCGACAAGGGTCTTCTTCATCAGGGGACTTAGCGGGCTGGGCGTCAAGCCCAGCCGGGCGGAGGCAAACTTCAGCATGTCGTTGGCCGTCGAAAACAGGGCGCCACAGCCGGGGATGTCTTGCATGCCGATGTAGCCCGCAGGTCGATTCACGGAGGTATGCCCCGTCGCCCGGCGCACCTGGAGTTCGGGTGTCAGGGTAATCACCGTACTGTCCATTTTGAGCGGGCGGCAGATGCGCTCGCGCACCAGCGTTTCGTAATCCTGGCCGGCTTTCAGGGCAATAACGTGGCCCAGCAGCGCTACCCCGATGTTGGAATACTCGAATTGGTCACCGGGATCACGGCGGAGCTTGTAGTGCCCGAGGAAGGCGTAAAGATGCTCGACGGTCCAAGGATCACCCATTTCGCGCGGCAGCCCGGAGGTGTGCGTAGTCAGGTCCCAGAGCGTAATCTGTTTGCCGCGCCGGGTGGGCATGCGCACTGAGGCCGGCAGGTATTTCTGCACCGGGTCGTCCAGGGTCATCTCCCCACGCGCGACCAGGTCATGCAGCAGCAGGCGCGTGAACACCTTCGTAATCGAGCCGATCTCGAACAGCGTGTCGCCGTTCACTTCCGGGCTGCTCCCATTGTCCAATTTCCCGCAACTGATGACCCGGCTGCCCTGAGCATCGAGTAGCCCAACGACCAGGCCGACGCTGACCTTGTCGCCCTCAACTCGGTCCTGCAGAATGGTCTTGATCTCCGCATCGGTCAGCGTTGCAGGCGGCGCGGGCGGCGCGGACTCCGCCGGGGCAGCGGCGAGCCCTGTCGGCCGATTGAAGGCGGAACCCGCCGTGCAGTTTACCCGGACCGAGTTGATGCGGATTACCCACTCGTTGTCTTCCGTCCGGCAGCGGTAGCGTGTGGGGAACCGGAAACCGCCAAACTTCCGGTACTCCAGGAAGCTCATCCGAACCCAGTCCGGCCCGGCATCACCCGTAGTCCGGTGCGACATGCCGGCGAGCAGATAGTTGGTCGCGTTATAGAAGTGCGCCTGCTCCAGGCCCGATTGGGTGACCAGCTTCAACTCGTGGCAGGGAATGCCATCGAACGAAGCCTCTCCCACATACGTCACCGAGCGGAAGGCGGCCGGGTCATCATAGTCGGCGAAGAACGCCGCCGCGTCCTGAGCTTCCCGCAACTTCTCGCCGCTCTGTAATTCCGGGGCGCCGCCGGGCTTGCCTTCCCACGCCACCTGGCCGTCGAAGGCAAAGTCGTATCGTCCACCGCCCCCGAAATCGTAAATCGCCCGCACCTGGTTGGAGCGGGTAGCGAGGCACTCATAATCACACCGCCCGCCCCAGGCGAAATCCACCGTGCCCTTACAGTCGTAGGATCGAATGCGCGCAGCCATCGCCCCACCGCCTCGCGCGTCCGTCGCCCGGCGAAGGATTTCCTCAGCCGAAAGCGGCGCTGCCTGCAGCGTCGAGTGCAGGCGGCTGGCAGCGAGCTTCGACTGGCTTTCGCCTGCGGCGGAGCCGCCCGGACACAGCACGAGCAGGCCACAAAGGGACAGGAGTTGATAGGTGTGCTTCATGAGAACTGATGGGAAGGGCCGCCTAATCGGCTCATCTCGGTTTCCATGAAGCGCGGCTGCCATCGATCGCACATTGGAATCGCAGGCACTCAATGACATGGGCTTGAGTGCCGTCCGGGTGGATTACCCAGACGGGACGTTTGTCGGCCGGCTTCGCGGTATAGACCTTGGTCATTCGTTCCTTGTCTCGCCAGTAGGCTTCATCGGTGAATCGAAAAGAAATCCACTTCCCATCAGGCGACCATGCGGCTGGCGTGCAAATCCCGCCGGTCCGGGTGAGTTGGTGATTATGGCTGCCGTCGGCGCCGATCACAAAAAGCTCCAGCGCGTCACCCACTGGCCAGGAATAGACAATTTGTCGGCCGTCCGGCGACCAGTTAGGGAACACCGCCCCGGGCTTGCTCGCGCCGGGCACAAGCTGACGTTTACTGCCGCCCTCATGGTCCATAATAAAAACCGTGACCCCGCCCGGGACTTCGCCCGTGTAAGCAATGGCCTTGCCCCGCGGCGAAAGGCAGGGGTCATGCCCAAAGCCGAGCAGCTTCAACTCCGAGCCATCCGGCCGCACGCTGGCCATCTCCGGCCGCTCGCCATGCATCCCGAATACAATGCGTTCACCTTTCGGGGTCGTCTGCCAGCTCGGCATGTAGCAGATGGCAGGCGAGGTCACGATTCGCTTCACGCCGGTCCCGTCAGCGTTCGCGACATAGAGGTTGGTGCTGGCGTTTCGGTCACTGGTAAAGGCGATGCGCTTTCCGTCGGGCGACCAGCACGGGTAGCGATCCTCAGACATCGGGCTGCGCGAGACGTTGAAGGCATCGCCTGTGTCCGGGTCCACGATGAACACCTCCGTGTCGCCGGTGCGAATGGACGTCAGCAGCAGTCTGTAGCCCGCCAGTTGGCCCGCCCAGGCGGGGTGCGCCATACCTAAAGCGTTGGCAAGGGCGATCAGAAGCAACGTGATCTTCATGGAACGAGTGAGAATGGGCCTTGGGTCTGATCAAGCATGCCACGATCTTGACGGAGCGGGCCCGGGATTTCAACAGGCAGTTCCTGCCGCAAAGCCACCCCAAAGCCACGTTGGGGCAAAGGCAGAAGGAAGAATGATGAAGGGCCGGCGCAAGCTTCTGGTAAGAGGTTTACGGCCACCCTGAAGCCACCCGGAGGCTACCCACAGGCTCTCTGGTAGCCAACCGCTAGGCACCCAGAGGCCACCCAGAGGCCACCCAGAGGCTACCCGGAGGCTACCCAAGGCTACTCCAAAGCCGGGTGCAGGCCAGGCGAGGGCAGGTAAAGACAGACTTGACTCATGGAACTGCTAGAAGGACCATGGCTCCATGAAACTGGAGGGTGGTAATTGGCCGACGAGTCAATCGGTGGCCATGCAGGGCGACGCTGCGGTTCGGGGCCCGGCAGCAGTGGGTCTCGGGCGAATATGGCGCGTCGTTGTGTGGGAGGCGATGGTTCTTGTGGTGGTCTTGGCTTGGCTTGTGCTTGGCATCCCGGCACAATTCTCAGCCAGCGCGGCGCCGGTTGAAACGGTGGCTGCTTCGTCGCCCGCCAGCTACTCCGCCGACCTCAACTACCAGGAGACGGACGAGGTGCTGGTTTCCCGCCCGATCGGCATCAAACTTCAGACAGCGGCCTATCGGAAGGAGCCGTTGCTGGACCGGCGGAATATCATTCGTGGAATGCTGCTATGGGGAACACGCTCTGAGCAGGCGATTCCTTTCATCTGGGATAAGGGGCAGAGCCGGCTGTATTTGGACCTGAATCGCAATCGCGATCTGACCGATGATCCCAAGGGCGTCTTTGCCTGCGCTTCCAAGGCTAATAATCAGTGTTTTACCAACATCCATTTGAACCTCCCGACGGCCGCCGGGAATCGTCCGGTGCGGCTGCAATTGACGTTTAATTACTACGGGCCGGCCAGTGTGAATGTTTGCGCGGGGCTTTGCTCTTATTGGCAGGCCAGAATCAGCTTGCGAGGCACCGATTGGCAGTTTGGACTCGTGGAGGATTTGCTGGCGGATAACGGCTCCCTGCCGCCGCAGTGGCTGCTGTTGCGCGCGTGGGCCGAGCGCCAACGCCCCTTCAACCTGCTTAACTCCTCTCCCGACTTTTGCACCATCACGAAGAGCATCTTTTTCGACAACCGCGCGTATGATCTGGACTGCCAATGCGAGCCCGGCGGCGATTCGCCCAAGTACAAGGTCGCTTTCAAAGAACTGGCGCCCCGGCTGGGTGAACTTCAGGTCACCGGCGCCAACCTGCATCGGCTCATACTGACTGCAAAGCCCGGGATGACCGCGCTATTGGACGTGCCGGCAGGGAAAGTGAAGGTGCCCGTCGGCACCTATTCAGTCGATGAAATCTGGCTGCGGAGAGGTGAAGTTGAGGTGGTTCGTCTCAAGGCCGGCACGGTGACCGTGGACGCTCAACGCGCGGCGACCCTCAGCGCGGGGGGGCCTTTGACCAATGCGGTCGAAGTCAGGTCCTACCGCGATATGCTGCGACTCAATTACAGGCTGCTGGGGGCAGACGGCGGCGCTTACCAGTTGCCGACGCCGGACTACCAGCATCCGCCGGAGTTCGCCGTATTCCAGGGCACCAATCGGCTGGCAATAGGCAAGTTCCAATATGGCTGAGGCGGCACTTGCGCGTACTCATGGCGAGTACCCTTTACCAACACGACCCAGGTCACCGTGGTTTCCTATGCCTACTTGGGGGGGTTGGGAGCGCGGGAAGGCATACCGGCAGTACACACGTGGGAACCGCCACCGCCCGAGCCGCCGCGGGCGCCGGTGGCAATCTCGATCAGCATCAGCGCCTTTCTGTCGTTGCTCATCCTCCTACCGCTGTTCCTGTTTAGGGCGAATCGCTGTTCCGCGGCCTGGTGGATTTGGTTGCCGGTCATGATTAGCGTCATGGCGGGAATCACCCTCACCTGCCGGATGGCCGACAATGATCGGAGTCTGGCGCAGGCGGTAGATTCATTAATTGTCGGGCTAGCCGCCATGTGGTTGTTGATGCCCTTCCTGGCGAGTCGCTATCGCATCGTCGCGTTGTTCAAGTCGCTGCCGGTGTTAGCGGCGTTCAACCTGCTGGCTTTTGTCCCCACGCTGTGGGCGGACCGCGATAGCTGGCTTGACCTCCGGCCTTATCTGGCCGCCGTGCTGGCCTTGGCGAGCCTGGCCGCCACGCTGGCGTTGACCTTCGGCGGCCTGTCTGTCCGCCGCCGGTTTGGGCGTGTCCGCTTTCTTTCCTGGCTGGCAGTCTGGACGGTGGTGGCATGGACTGTAATCGCGTTGCCGTTTGTTATGATCGGCTCGCTGCGCAGCGACATCGAGTGGGGACAGAGCTTGCTCGCTATTCTATGCGCCACAGCCATCTCCTTGGCGCTGCTTCTGCCGCTGCTCCTTCTTTCTTTCTTCCAGCCCTTCTATCGGGTCCGCTTGTTCGGCTTTCTCAAAGTGCCCCTGCCTGGCCTATCTGCCGGGGCGGCTATCCCGCTCGGGATGGTTGGTGTGGATCTGTCCAAGTGACCGTTGGCCCCGGCAGGAACCCGCGCAGAACCTGCGCCGAGAACTCGCGCCTGGCTGCTTGACAACGCAACATGGTTTGGCATAATAATGCCCATTAATTCCGGTTTGTAGCACAGCCGGAGGTGTTTTAGGAAATTGCAATCCATTGTTGGTCTCGACTCTTACTATGGACAGGAAATCAGTTCTCGCAATCTGGCTAGGTTGTCTTATTGCCGTGCTCTTGTTGGCGGTGCCAGCGCAGGCTTCAACGACCGTCTCCAGCAGTCCCGCCATTGGCGCCACCGGAGTTGCTACAAGCACCCCGCTCATCTTCACCTTCAGCAGTTCCATGAATCCCCTGTACGTCTCAGTTCTCTGCTCGAACCTTACCGCGGGGACGATATTCCTGCTGCCGACGGGGGTCTGGAGTTCCGGCGACACGGTGTTGACCTATACCCCGAGTTCCGGTTTTCCCGGCGACAGTCTGATTGCCTGGTATGTGTTTGGCGTCGACGCCAGCTTCCAGCCCCTGGCTGGAGCCACGAGCGGCACCTTCACGACGGGCACTGGAACCGGCAGCACCGGGTCCGGCACCAATGCCGTGACCACGTTCGCGGTCAGCAAGGTCAATTGGTGGGACCAGTCTTCCACGGCCTCGCCCGTGCCCGATGCCAGCATACCGTATTACTTCGCCGGCACCACCACGCTCGCCTCCAACCGGACGGCCACTTCCATCACCCTGACCATGCCCACTGCGGCGGTGTCCAACCTCACGCAGAACTTCGTTCATCCTGAAAGCTATTACCTCATATCGCCCGTGACGTCCTCCAACGCCTTCGAGGCGGCCTTCCCTCAGGGGACTTACACGTTCTACGTCAGCGCCACAGCCTCGAACCAGACCGTGCCGGTGTTGTTGCCCACGGGAATGACGCAACCGAATCCTCCGCACATTACCAATTATGTTGCAGCCCAATCCCTAAATGCCACCCAGGCCTTCACCCTCGGCTGGGATGCCTTCGTGGGCGGCACCAGCACGGATTATGTTTACGTCGTCATCGGCAACGACGTCACCAACGTCTGGAATAGCCCCGACCCGGGGGCAGCCGGCGCTCTGAACGGCACTGCCACGAGTGTCACCATCCCGGCCAACTCGCTGCAAGCCAACTCCAATTACACTAATAGCTTCGTTGGGTTTTATCATGCGATTGTTAACTCGAACGCCGCTTACGTCACCACAGCCTTCCGGGCCACCGCAACATGGTTCAACGTGAGGACGGTCAGCACGGTCGGCGCCGCGCCACCGGTCTTGACCAACGCGGTTTGGAGCAGCGGCAGTTTCGGCTTTGATGTTGTCACCACGGCCGGTCAGACCCTGACTGTTGTCTCGACCACCAACTGCGCTCTGCCGCTGGCGCAATGGCCGACGTTGCTAACCACGAACAGCCCCGGGGCGCGTGTGCACATAACCGACCCGCGCCCAGCCACCGGCTGGGCCACGGCTTATCGCGTGCGCAACGGCACCTGAGCGGAGGCAAGCTGTCCGGGAAGTGAAACCCGCAAGCAAGGGCCGCAGCCATACCCTTCCTGCCATCGTCTGGCTTCGGCAGGACTTGCGGCTGGCGGACAATCTCGCGCTGCAAGCCGCCTGCCGGCGTGGGGGCCCCGTGGTGCCGGTGTTTGTCTGGGCGCCGGAGGAAGAGGGTGCCTGGCCGCCCGGCGGGGCGTCGCGCTGGTGGCTGCAACAATCCTTGGCGCAGTTGGCCGGGCAGTTTCGCGCGGCAGGCGCCGAATTGGTTATTCTCCGAGGCGCGTCCCTCACCGAACTGCTGCGCGTGGCCAAGGCGACGGGAGCCAACGCGGTCTTTTGGAACCGGCGTTACGAGCCCGCGATCATGGCCCGCGACCGGAAGGTCGAGGCGGCTTTGCGTGCGTCGGGCCTGCAAACCGAGAGCTTCAACGGCGCGTTGCTGCACGAGCCCGGAACTATTCTTAACCAAGCCGGCCGGCCCTTCCAGGTCTTCACGCCGTTCTGGAGGACTTGCCTGGCCTCTGGCGAGCCGAGCGAGCCGCTGCCCGCGCCACGCCGATTCAGCGCGCCGTCCCGGCAGCCCTCGTCGCTGCCGCTCGCCGCGCTGGATCTGGAGCCAAAGCTCGCCTGGACCGAGGGTCTGCGCGCAGCCTGGCAGCCGGGCACCGCCGGTGCAGAGGCCGAGTTGCGGCGCTTTCTCCGCGACGGCCTGCTGACTTATGCCGAGGGCCGCAACCGGCCTGACCTTGTCGGAACGTCGAGGCTGTCGCCACACCTGCACTTTGGCGAGATCAGCCCGCGCCAGGTGTGGCAGGCGGTGAGGCGCTTCGCCGAATCCCGGTCCATTCCCGTGGCGGTATGGCGCCGCTGGCAATTCCTCACGGAGTTGGGCTGGCGGGAATTCGGACACGACCTGCTCTTTCACTATCCTCATACGCCGGAGCAGCCGCTGCGGTCCGAATTCGCCCGGTTCCCGTGGCGCAAGCACCCGGCGTGGCTGCGCGCCTGGCGACGCGGCCAGACAGGTTACCCGCTCGTCGATGCCGGGGTGCGAGAACTTTGGTCCACGGGCTGGATGCACAATCGCGTGCGGATGGTGGCCGCCTCGTTCCTGGTCAAGAACCTGTTGCTCCCCTGGCAGGAAGGCGCCGGCTGGTTCTGGGATGCGCTGGTGGATTCCGACTTGGCCAATAACACCCTCGGCTGGCAATGGACTGCCGGTTGCGGCGCTGATGCCGCGCCGTTCTTCCGCATCTTCAACCCGGTCAGCCAGGGGGAGAAATTCGACCCGGATGGCTGCTATGTCCGCCGCTGGTTGCCCGAGCTGGCGCGGCTGTCCGCGGCGTGGATTCATCGGCCTTGGGAAGCGCCCCGCGCCATGCTGGTTGCGGCGGGTGTCGAATTGGGCCGCAATTATCCCCGTCCTATCGTCAGCCTGCGCCTCTCCCGCGAGCTGGCACTGGAGGTGTATCATAGAACTAGATGCGGATAAAACGGTTTGCAGCGAGTGGGTATAGCTGTTAGTTTTCGGGCATCAACTTGGTTGAAAGATCCATTCAGATGAATGTGTTCCTGGTTTACGTGGGCGATGATGACTTCTGCCGAGTACTGCCTGCCGCCCTGAACCACTCGAGTTCTGACAACGACCGGGTCAAAGTGATGGCGTTCCCTCCCCTGGGAATCCAAACGCTGGCCCCAGTTCTGCGCCAGCGGGGACACCAGGTGCATCTGTTTGACACGTGTCACCCGCAGATGAAAGCGGAGGACATCGCCCGGGCTGCCGCGCGGGAGCAACCTGACGTCATCGGACTCTCTTTCCTCTCGACCACGACTTACCCGGCACTCAAACGGATGGCGCGGCGGCTCAAGGCCGAGGCGCCAGGAATTCCGATCATCGTGGGCGGCGCCTTTGCCACTCTGAATGCGGACCGCATCCTGATGGATTGTCCTGACATTGACTGCGTTGGCCGGGGCGAGGGCGAGGAGCTTCTGCCGGATTACTTGGAGCACCTCGACAATCCCGGTTCAGTGGCGGGGCTGGTCTGGCGTGACGGGGGGAAGGTGGTTCAGAATCCGCTCCGTCCCCTTCTGGGTGACCTGGACCATTTCCCTTATCCGGACCGAGCCAGCCTGCCGATCGACTACATCGAATCCTTGCCGTTGGATGTGCCGGCGGTCCTTTCACTGGACAAGTTCTGCACGGTGCAGACATCCCGGGGCTGCCCATACTCCTGTATCTACTGCGATATCCCGTCGCTGGGCGAGGGCCGCTGGCGGTGCCGTTCGCCGGAGCACGTTCTGGGGGAGCTTCAGCAGCTCAACGACGAGGGCTTTCGCTCACTTTACTTGACCGACGATCACTTTCTCATCAACCGCAAGCGGATCGGCGGCATTTGCCAGGGCATCATTGACCGCAAGTTACAATTTAATTGGGGCTGCGAGGGCCGAGCCGATGCCGTGGGCATGGATCAGCTCCCGATTATGAAAGCGGCTCGCTGCACCTTCCTGGCGTTTGGCGTGGAAACCGGCACGCAGAAGATCCTGGACCGGCTGAAGAAGAAGCAGACCCCCGCCCAGGTTGAGCGCGCGGTCAGCGAAGCCAAGCGGCAAGGCATCGCCCGGGTGCACGGGTTCTTCGTGGTCGGTTCGCCTGATGAAACCGCGGCGGATATGAAGGAGAGCTTCCGCTTCGCGGCGCGACTTGAACTGGACACGTTCGGATTCAATCGCTTGTGCGCCTATCGCGGCACCCCGCTCTGGCAGGAGTACGTGGACCGTGGGATCATTGACGACGAGCGGGACTGGCATAAATGGTTCAAGTGCTCGGACATCGACCCGACCACCCTGCCGAGCGCGGAGGTGAATCGGCTGCGGGCGAAGGGTTATGGCTCCCTCTTCGCCAGGCGGATTCTGAAACGCCCCATCCAAACGGCGAAGTTGCTCCGCGCTTTTGGCCGGCACATGAAGACAACCGACATCATCAGATTGCTGAGCAGTCCTTTCCGCCGGCGAGCGTTGACCCGCAAGCCCGAGCTGCCAGCCAGGATGCTGGATTTGGGCCTTGAGGAGCCGGACCGGCGGGCGGTTTCGGCTGTCCATTCGCCAACCGCAGCCGTTTCGCAGCCGGCGGGCTAGACTGCAGGATCAGGGCTCCCAATATGGCAACCGACACTCGCAAGAATGGTTCAAAAGGGCCGCGCATCCTGATCGTTGATGACGACCCCGGGCAGCGCAGCTTGTTGGATTCGTTCCTGCGGAGCCAGGGCTTCGAGACCGTGCCGGTCGCTTCGGGCGAAAAGGCCCTGGAGACACTCCACGCCGGGGGAATCAGCATGATGATCTCTGATGTGCGCATGCCTGGGTTGTCGGGCCTGGAGACGCTGCGGCGCGCGCGCACGGAGCATGCGGTCCTGCCAATCCTGCTAGTGACCGCTTATGCCGACATCCGTGAGGCGGTGGGGGCCATGCGCGACGGCGCGCTTAACTACCTGGCCAAGCCGATTGACCTGGACGAGTTGCTGACGACCGTCCAGCAAGCCACCGGCATAACCCAACCCGCTCCCCTCAAGTTCAGCGCCGACAAGCAATTGCCGGGTTACGTTGTGGCCAAGAGCCCGCTAATGCAAGCCGTCTTCCACGACGCTTCGCTAATTGCCGCCTCGGAGAGCCGCATCCTGATCACCGGCGAAAGCGGCGTGGGCAAGGAAGTGCTCGCCGACGTCATTCACGCCTGGAGTGCGCGCGCCGCCGGCCCGCTGGTTAAAGTCAACTGCGCCGCCATCCCGGAAAACCTGCTCGAAAGCGAACTCTTCGGGCATGAGAAAGGAGCGTTCACGGGCGCCATGGCGCAGCGGATTGGCCGGTTCGAGATGGCGAACGACGGCACGATCTTCATGGACGAGATTGCCGATATGTCCCCGCCTTTGCAGGCCAAGCTGCTCCGCGTGACCCAGGAGGGACGTTTCAACCGCGTTGGTTCCAATACCGAGCTTCGCACCAACGCCCGCATCCTGGCCGCCACCAACCGCGACCTTGAAGAGGAGGTTAAAGCGGGCCGCTTCCGCGAGGACCTGTTCTACCGGCTCAATGTGGTCGAGCTCAATATCCCATCTTTGCGCGAGCGGCCCGAGGACATCCTTCCGCTGGCCAGCGCTTTTATTGCTGAGTTTACCCGGGGCAAAGCGCGGTTCTCCTCCTCCGTCACCGATTGTCTGACCCGCTACGCTTGGCCCGGGAACGTGCGAGAGCTGCGCAATGCCATGGAGCGCGCGGCCCTGCTCTCTCTCGGCGAACTTATCTTGCCCGAGCACCTGCCCGCCCGGGTCCGCGCCACGAACGAGACGGCCCCGGCCGCCGAGCCTCAGGATGCCGAGCGTTTGGGGGAGATCGAACGCCAGGCCATCGTCCAGGCGCTGCGCAAACATGACTTCAACCGGACCGAGACAGCTAAGGCCCTCGGCATCAGCCGCCGTGCCTTGATCTACAAGCTCCAGCGCTTCCGGGAAGAGGGATACGCTGTTGACGCGGCTTAGCCTGGCCAGCCAATGCCCGAGCAACCATCGATGGCACGGCCCCTCCCGGTGGTCAGCGCAGAATCCCGGATGCAGCCCCCCCGCCTTAACCACGAACCGGCACCGGCCCAGGCAATGCGGCGAGGTGGTTCGTCCCGAAGGCCGCAGGCATTGGATATTCGGGTTCAAGCAGGTAATGAACTATGCCCGCGTAAGTGCGCAGGTCCGCTAGCAAGTGCGAACTGCGCAGCCGGCGTTGGCCAGCAGGCAGGGCGGACGTCTTCTTCGGAGTCGGCTCGGCGGCGGGCGCATCCTCAATTGACTGGTTCAATTGCTCAATCATCGGCTGGACTTTCTTCCAAACGTCCTTAGGCACCTTTTCCTGCTGCTCGCTGGTCTCGATTTCTCCGTCAAAGGTCAGCTTGCCTTCGTTGTCATGCGCAGTGAGGCGCTTCTTGGGATTAGCCACGATTACATAAGACCCCGTGTCATCGGTCTTGACGATGGTGCGAACCGAGTCGTTGCGACTTTTGATGGTCACGGTGGCGTCCTTATCCACCTCGACGCCGCTGCGGGCCAGGTCCTCCAACGCCTGGGGAGTCGCGTGAGCGCCGTGCCCGGTCTGGTGGACTTGCGCCATAGCTTCGGCGATGGCCTTCTTCGCCTGATCCAACCCGCGTCGAACTTCGACCTGGATATTCTCCCGGTCCACGCCCGCGCGGGCCAAGGACTCGCGCAATTCCTTCATGTGCTCGTTGAGACCGTCCATGGAAGAGAGATCGCTGAGCTGGACACGGAGCTTCTTCAGACCATCCAGGCTGCCTGAATCGCCAAACAACCCAAGGCCTGCTTTAGTCTTGCCAAGGGTAGCGGTGACGTCCTGCTTTTTGCCGCCGCGGTAGTAGGTCAGAACCACCTGGTCGCCTTCTTTACGCATCCGGACGAGCTTCCGTAATTGCCCGGGGAGCACGAGCTTCTGGCCATCCATCTCGACCAGCAAATCGTTCTTCTGCAGACTCGCTTTAGCTGCCGGGCTGTTGCTGGCCACATAAGTGACGAGCAGCCCTTCGCCGGGCTGCAAACCCAGTTGCGACGCCAGCGCGTCCGACGATTCTTCCGCGGACAGACCCAGCCATGCCACCTCTTTGCCGGAGCCGCTCTCGGCGCGTGCGTCGCCACCTACCGTATGGATGATGATCTTCTCTTGTTGGGTGCCGGGCTCATCTGCTTCATCGTCCTCCGCGTCGCCGGCTATCTGGCTCCGGACAATGACGCGCCGTTCCTGCTTGGCGACCGGAGCATCGCTATCCGCCTCGCCGGTCTTGACAATGACGCGCGTTTCAATCCTCGGCTCGGCTTCATCGTTTTCTCTCGCGGCTAAGGCAGCGTCAGAATCGATTAGGCAACCGCCCGGGACAGTGGCGTGCGCGGTGGCAATAAAACCGATGGTCAGAACACCGGTCGCCAGGAGAACTGGTAGTCTGTCTTTGATGATGAATGCTCTCATACTGTCTTTACTTGCTATGGCTGTTGTTCAATAAGTTTCGAACCGCACGGGCACCACTTCGACGCGCGGCACGCGCCGCGCGACCTCGACTCCCCGTCTGGAATCGCGCAGCACCACCTCATCCATCCACTCTCGGCAGCGGAACCGCACTGGTTCGCCACTGGCCAACTGCGCTACCGTGTCGAACGTCGAGACCAGTTCCTGGTCGATCCGCACGTCGTTGGCCTTTAGCGGAGTGCTGCTGGTTTCCGGTGCGCGCGCCGTCGGCAGGTTCACCCGCCAAATGACAGCGCCAACGACCATCGTCGCCGCCGCCGGAATCAGCCATCGCATAACCAACGACACCCACGAAGACCACGAGGCGGCTTCTGATGCGCGGACCGTTTCGGGCGCCGCAGTTCTCACCGGCTGGGCGGGCTGGGGTGCGAACGTGGTGTGTGCCCGGCGCTTTGCCACCAAGGCCGGCGTCTCGGACTTGAGCCGTTGAAGGAATGCTGCCGGCGGCCGCGCGGGGCTGACATTCCGCAACTGGGCTTCGAGACGTTCCAAGTCGTTATCGCTCATGCTCATCGCATCAACCTCGCAAGGACTCGATTAACACCTTGCTGCCCAAAGCTTTGCGCAATTCCTCAAGGCCATATCGGTAGCGGGACGCTGCCGTGTTGGCGGGAATCTCCAACGCCTCGGCAATCTCCGCGAAGGTCAGGCCACCCCAGGTCTTAAGGGTAACGACTTCGCGATAATCTTCCTGCAACTTGCTCATGGCTTCCTGGATCAAGCGGCTGCGGTCGCGGTCTTCGATGCTGGAGTCGAACCAGCATTCGGGAGTCTCGGCGTGCACGGCCGCCTCGCGAGCCGCGCGGCGGTCCTGGCTGCGCCCCCAATCCGCTGCCCGGCGACGTATAGTAGCGAAGACCAAGGCGAGCGGTGGCGGCGCGCCATTGGCCTGTCGCTGCCAGGCTTCGACCACTGCCTCCTGCACCAGGTCTTGCGCATCCGCTTCGCAGCGGCCTTGCTGGCGGGCAAAGAGCAGCAGCCCGGGAGCGTGGTTAAGCACCCACCGCTCCCAATCCGTTTGTTTCGCCATCTCATTTGTGGAACCGCTATTCACGCGATTTCAGCAGGTAAAGCGTCACCGGTCGGGTTCTTTGTCTAAGAATGTTGAGGCTATCCTGCTGCGAGTCAAATCGCTCCTGCAGAATCGAGGAGCACCGAGGCCAGAAAACCGGTCGAGAGGAGCGGAGCCCCCATCGATTTGCGCTCAGAATTCCTGAGCCGCGCGCGTGGATTTGAACAGACCTGGGAAATGACGCGAGCACCCTCTTCTCCTTGGAGAGAGAGGGTGCTCTTCTTTAATTAGTCCCCCGACGAGACTTCGGCTGGCTATCGGCGGATCTTGCGCTTACAGCAACCCGTTTAGGGTGGCAGTGGCTTCCTGGCGGGCGGTGAGCACCTTGCGCAAATTATCCTGCGCCTGTTGCAGCTCATTCTGTTTTGCCTGCCGAGCAGCGACGAACTTGTCGAGCGCCGCCTTGATCTCAGCTTTGGATGCCTTGGCGTCGATTGCCTTCTGCAGCGCATCCGCCTCCGGCAAAGGCTGGCCGAACATGCCCGGCCGACCTCCGCCCGGCCCACCTTGCGGGTTGGGGCCGCCGCCTGGACCGCCGCGACCAGGACCGCCCATCATCATCCCTCGACCCATGCCGGCGAATCCCGCCATCCGGGCCTCCATCACTTTTTGAACCAGAGGCTTAACGGCGGTCCATTCATCGTCGCTGGTCACCTCGAGCATCTCTCTGTAGCGCTCGAGGAGCATCTGCTGCATTCGCGCAGGATCAAAATTCATCGGACCAGGCCCACCGGGGCCGCCCGGGCCCATGCCCGGACCACCGGGTCCGCCGGGACCACCAGGACCGCCAGGCGGACCACCGGGACCACCATTGTTATCATCTTGTGCCAGCGCACTGCTGGCCACCCAACACAGCACGGTAGCGGCTGCCACCAGGCCTAACCAACGATTTAACTTCTTCATAATCTTGTCTTTGTTTATTGTCTTCTAGGCTTAAGGCATGCTCCGACCAACCACGGCCCAAGACATGTCTTTATCTTACGAGGCAACTTAGCAAGGCCAACCTTAAGAGAACGTGAAGCCTACTACGGTTCCCAGTGGAGCTGTTCCAGCCGTGCCGGCCGCACCATCTCGACGTGGCCATCGGCAAACCCGACAACGAGGGCCCCACCATGGCGAACGTTGACCGGGAGCAGCTCGTGGCCGCCGCTCACATTCCAGCCGCCATCAATCTCGGACACCAGCACGGTCTGCGCAGGGACCTGGATTTCTTTGCTGCTGCGCCCCGCCAACCGGGCATTGAAGGCATAATGGCACCGCCGGTTCTGTGGGCCCTGCGGACAAACAAAAACGCTAGTAGAGCCGCCCACATAGGGTTTGACAGCGTCGCACCACGCACTGCCGGATGGGAGCACGTCCTTATTGTCGTTGGCATACATTATCAGGCCGATGTTGAGCTGTTTGACATTGCTCATGCATTGGATGCCTATTGCCTTCTGTTTGGCCTTAGCCAGCGCGGGCAGGAGCAGAGCTGCCGGGATCGGTGCCAATAGCAAAAAGGCAGCCGAGACGATGGTGCCGGCCAGCGCGAGGCCTTGTCCCCCGAGTTGACCCTTGCTCTTGTTGATGCGCACCAGAGCGATGATGCCCAGCACCAGGCCGACTAGCGACGTGATGCCGCAAGTCAACACCCCCAGGCAGCCGAGGACCAGCGACGTCACCGCCAAGCGGCTGGTCTTGGGCGGCGCCGCGGCCGGCTGGATTTGGATCGCCGCGGCTGG
>Ga0181518_10002892_pt1 | contig 16242 bp, 15 predicted proteins | sample PEATcosm2014_Bin_28_FD_119751 | JGI IMG/M metagenome (GOLD analysis project Ga0181518, IMG submission 119751) | Peatland microbial communities from MTU Mesocosm Facility, Houghton, MI, USA - PEATcosm2014_Bin01_60_metaG | ecosystem: Environmental > Terrestrial > Soil > Wetlands > Peat | place... | reverse complement strand
TTGATGGCCAAGGTGCTGCAGAAACTGGCGCGCCAGAGTCTGGTTACCGCGAAACACGGTTCCACCGGCGGATATCAACTGGCGAAGGCACCAGAGAAGATGAGTGCTCTAGAGGTGATTACGGCGATTGATGGACCCGTGCTGATCACTTCTTGCGTTACTACGCATGGAAATTGTGACGCAACGGAGCGCTGCTCCATCAAAGAACCATTGCGGCGTGTGAATGAAAGCATTTTGGGCGTGTTGAGCACGGTGACCATCGCGCAATTGAGCGAGGACACACAGGAGCCTGCCGCGCTTGTGGAATTGAAAGGGATGGACCGCCTGTCGGTAACGGGCTGAGCGGAAGCCTCCCATCTGGATAGGAGAACAGGGAAATGGCCGTCAAGCTGCCGATTTACATGGACAATCACGCGACCACGCCGATGGACCCGCGTGTATTGCAGGCGATGTTGCCCTATTTCACGGAGAAGTTCGGGAACGCCGCAAGCCGCAACCACTCATTCGGCTGGGCTGGCGAGGAAGCGGTGGAAACCGCGCGGCAACAGATTGCTTCCCTAATTAATGCGACGCCGAAAGAGATTATCTTTACCAGCGGCGCAACGGAATCCGACAACCTGATGATCAAGGGCGTTGCGGAAATGTACCGCGAAAAGGGCAATCACATTATCACCCAGGCGATCGAGCACAAGGCCGTGCTGGACACCTGTAAGAACCTGGAGAAGCACGGGTTCGAGGTCACCTATCTCCCGGTGCAGAGGGACGGCCGAGTGGATCCTGAAGATGTGCGCAAAGCCATCCGGCCGAGCACCATTCTTATTAGCATCATGTACGCCAACAACGAAATTGGCGTGGTCAACCCGATTGCGGAAATCGGGAAGATCGCCAAAGAGCATGGTATCTTCCTGGCGGTGGACGGCGTACAAGCCGTTGGCAAGATTCCCGTGGACGTTCAGAAAGACAACATTGACCTGCTGGCGATCAGCGGGCACAAGATTTATGGTCCGAAGGGCGTTGGCGCACTGTACGTTCGCCGCCGCAATCCTCGCGTTCAACTCGCGGCCATTATTGATGGCGGCGGGCACGAACGCGGGATGCGATCCGGGACGCTTAACGTGACCGGTATCGTCGGCCTCGGCAAAGCCTGCGAAATTTGTCAACAGGAAATGCCGGAAGAGACCAAGAAGATGTTGGCGCTGCGCGAGCGGTTGAAGGCTGGGCTGGAAGCTAAGTTGGACGAAACCTTCATTAATGGCTCGATGGAGCATCGCCTCCCGAACAACCTCAACATGAGCTTCGCCTATGTCGAAGGCGAGTCGCTCCTGATGGGAATCAACGACGTTGCGGTTTCCAGTGGTTCCGCGTGCACCTCGGCAACCCTGGAGCCCAGTTATGTACTCAAAGCCTTAGGCGTGGGCGAGGACCTGGCTCATACGTCGATCCGTTTCGGCCTGGGGCGTTTCAATACCGAGGAAGAAGTGGACTACGTGGTCGACAAAATGGTGCAGGTTGTGACCAAGCTGCGCGAACTTTCGCCGCTTTATGAAATGGCCAAAGAGGGGATCGACATCTCCAAGGTCAAGTGGCAGACCGCGTAATTTACGGAAAGATAGAAGGAAAACAAAATGGCAAGTGCAATTGCAAGTGAAGGAACACTCAGGATTCACCGCTCCATCGCTGGAACTTCGGCGCCGTTTCGCGTGACGTTTCAGGCGTATCAGGACGGGGATGAACCCGCGCCCGCTGCAGAGCGTGCGTTTTACCACCTACAGGATGTGCGGCAGTTCCTGCATGTGCTGGGGCTTACTGCGGATTACATCCGCGACGCGCTGCGGGAGCTAACCGCGGGCCGTTCGGCGTTTCTGACCAACATCGCCTTGACGGAAAAGGCGATTAAGAATGCAGGATTTGGCTCGCTCGTCACCGTGACGAAGGGCTGAAGTTCATATACGAAAAGGCGGAAGGAGCAAGGGGCCAATGGCATACAGCGATAAAGTAGTAGATCATTACAATAACCCACGCAACGTCGGCAGCATGCCCAAGGAAGATCCCAATGTAGGGACCGGCCTGGTAGGCGCGCCGGAGTGCGGCGACGTGATGAAGCTGCAGATGCGCATCAATCCGGAGACGCAGGTCATTGAAGAAGCCAAGTTCAAGACCTTCGGCTGCGGCTCGGCCATCGCCAGCTCTTCGCTCGCCACGGAATGGGTTAAGGGCAAAACGGTGGAAGAAGCGCTCGCCATCAAGAATACGGACATCGTCCGCGAGCTCTCCCTGCCGCCGGTCAAGATTCACTGCTCCGTGCTCGCCGAGGATGCCATCAAGGCTGCCATCGGAAACTGGAAGAAGAAGCACGGAGTGGAAGTTCCCGAGCACGAGAAGTCATCTCATTGATCTTCGGCTCGGTGTTAGTGGCGTCTTCCGGCGGCGAGGGTTGGCCGTCGGAGGATGCTGTCCAAAATTTTGTTATTGTGAATGTTCAGGGTTGGGATTATGGCGACGGAAGTTAAGACAGAAGCTGCTCCGAAAATCGGGCCGGTGATTCATATGACCGAGCACGCTGCCGAGAAAATCCGCACGCTGCTGGCAAGAGAAGGCGTGTCGCCGGAAACAGGCGGGCTGCGCGTAGGCGTGCAGGGCGGCGGCTGCTCCGGATTGTCATATGCCATGCGGCTGGACACCCAGGCGCGGGATCGCGACAAAGTGTTTGAGGAATTTGGCGCGCGGATTTTTGTTGACCCGAAGAGCCTGCTGTATCTCAATGGAACCACGCTGGAATATGAGGAGACGCTCATGCGGCAAGGATTCGTTTTTCAGAATCCCAACGCGGCACGGAGTTGCGGCTGCGGCAGTTCGTTTACGGCTTAGCGGTAGCACGGACTCCAGTTCGTGCCCGGGCGGTTTCTGACTCGGTCTGATCAGTGGTTGGCCACCGCAAACGCCAGCCACTTTTTTTATGTGTGCAGCGCAGGACGAGAAAAATATTATGGCCACGCCACTCCATATCACGAATCCCCCGCTCGTTTGCTGGAACTGCCACGAGCGCACCATCGGCACGCATTTCTGCCCGGGATGTGGGAAATTGCTGCAACTCCCACAGGGCAGCGACTACTTCGCGATGTTTGAGTTGCCGCGAAAGCTGTGGATCGAAATGGGCGCGTTGGAAAAAAAGTTCCTGCAGCTCAGCTGGAAGCTGCACCCGGATAACTTTGTCGGAGCCACGGAGCAGGAACGCGAAATCTCGCTGCAACGCAGTTCGGAATTGAATGACGCGTATCGCACGTTGCGCGACCCCATCGCTCGGGTGGAATATCTGTTGGCGATTGAAGGCACGCGGAAGAATGGCGAGAACAAGCAACAGGCGCCTCCGGAATTGCTGGAGGAGGTATTCGAGCTGAATGAGTCGCTGGATGAACTGCGCGAAGCCAAAGCTGAAGGAAGCGACACTGCTTTGCTAAGGCACAAGTTGGAAGAGGCCGAGAAAAACTTTGAAGAAAAACTCGCGCAAGTCGATGCGGAATTGCAGTTGGCAGCACGCGAGTGGGATCAGGTGATTGATTCCGCTGGGGATGAAACGGCCCGCAGAAAGGCGATGAGCAAATTGAATGAGCTGCTCAACCGGCGTTCCTACATCCGGAATCTGGTGGTGAATGTTCAGAAGGAACTGTTGTGACGCGCTTGCGCGGCCAGAGTTCTGACTTAAAACTGATTACTGGAAACTGATAACTTAGCCATGGGACGCATCGTCGGTATTGACCTGGGAACTACGAACAGTCTGGTGGCGTACGTGGATGCGCAGACCGGAGAACCGAAGTGTATCCCGGGCCCGTCCGGGAGCACGCTGTGCCCTTCCATCGTCAGTCTCGATCCGGATGGCAGCATCATCGTTGGAGAGCCGGCGCGCCGGCGATTGCTGACCCAGCCGGAACGCTCGATCTATTCCGTGAAACGGCTGATGGGCCGCGGACCTTCCGACGTGCAGAGTGAGCTGAAACTCTTCCCCTTCCGCATCGATCCCGCGAGCAAGAACGTGATCCGCGTGCAGCTTGGCGATCGGGTGTTCACGCCGCCGGAAATTTCCGCGTTCATATTGCGCGAATTGAAAAATTGGGCGGAATCTCATTTTGGCGAAGCCGTGGATCGCGCGGTGATCACCGTGCCCGCTTATTTCAACGATGCGCAACGGCAAGCCACCAAAGATGCCGGGAAACTTGCCGGGCTGGAAGTCCTGCGGCTGGTCAACGAGCCAACGGCCGCGGCCCTGGCCTATGGCCTGCATGAAAAACAGCGCGGTAAAGTTGCCGTGTACGACCTGGGCGGCGGTACGTTCGACATTTCCGTGCTGAAGCTGATTTCGACGGGTGAAGGCGACATCTATCAGGTGCTGTCCACAAACGGCGATACGCACCTGGGCGGTGACGACATTGATAACCTGTTGCAGGCCTTTGTCCACGAACAGATTCTGCAACACGACCAGATTGACTTCTCGCCGCACGGTGAATTGGCGCAGGAACTCCGCAAGGCGCTGATTGACATCAAGCACCAGCTTTCGGAAGCGACTACGGCCACTCTGCGATTTCCGTTGCCCAACGGCAATGTGTTTGTGCGTGAATTCACGCGGGGCGCACTGGAGGCACTGATTCGCCCGGTCGTTGACCGCACCATGGTGCCAGTAAAGCTTGCGCTGGCCGATGCGCACTTGAAACCGAGCGAACTGGATGAGGTAGTTTTGGTTGGCGGCACAACCCGCACACCCTTGATTCGCCGCACCGTGCAGGAGTTTTTTGACCGCAAGCCGCACACGGAATTGAATCCGGATGAAGTGGTGGCGCTGGGCGCCGCAGTCCAGGCCAATATCCTGGATAAAGGCGTGAAGAACATGCTTCTGCTGGACGTCACGCCGCTTTCACTGGGCATCGAGACGTATGGCGGCGCCGTAGCCAAGGTTATCCCGCGCAATTCGACGATTCCCGCGAGCGCGCAGGAACTCTACACCACTGGCGTGGACAATCAAACCGGTATCGATATTCACGTCCTGCAGGGTGAGCGGGAATTGGCGAAGGATTGCCGTTCGCTGGCTCGTTTTGCTTTGCGCGTTCCTCCGGCCCCCGCGGGTCTTCCGCGGATTGAAGTGAAATTTCTGATCGACGCCAACGGCATCCTGCAGGTGGCCGCGAAAGATGTGCGCACCGGCACGCAGCAGACCATTGAGGTGCAGCCCAGTTACGGCCTGAATGATACGGACATCGAGCGCATGCTCGAGGAGTCCATCGAGTATGCCGAGCAGGATTTTGCCGAGCGCCAACTGATCGAAGCGCGCACCGAAGCGGAAACCATCCTCAAGGCCACTGCGAAGGCTTTGGCAAATCCGCAGGCGGTGCAACTGCCCGTAGCGGAGCGTTATACGTTGGATGCCAGCGTTGCGGCGCTGCAAGAAGCAGTAAAGGGAAACGACTACAAGATGATCCGGCGACAGATCGATGAATTGAATCGTGCCACCGAGCATCTGGCCGAACTGCTGATGAACACTGCGGTGCAGACGGCGCTTGAAGGCAAGAAGTTGGCGGAGGTCTAACGATATGGGCGGCAGCAATCCGTACATCGAGGAAGTAAAATACAAGAAGGCCACGAAGAAATTCAAGGTCACGTTTCTGCCTAGCGGCAAAACCGTTGAAGTCGACCCGGAGAAGTTTCCCTATGGCCACAATGGGCTTCCCGGCAGCATCCTGGACATTTCCGAGGGCTTCAAGTTGGGCCTGGACCATGCCTGCGGAGGAGTCTGCGCTTGCTCCACTTGCCACGTGAGGGTAAAAGAGGGGCTGGAATCCTGCAACGAAGCTACCGATGCGGAACTCGATGAGCTCGACGAAGCCCCGGGCATCACGCCAAAGTCGCGGCTTGGTTGTCAGACCGTCCCCGACGGCACCACGGACATTGTGGTGGAGATTCCCGATTGGAATAAGAACTACGCTAAGGAATTGGACCACTGAAGGAGTTGTCAGTGGTAAGTTTTCAGTTCTCAGTCAGATAAGAGGAGTCGGCTCTGCAGTTTGCCGGCCTCGAGAGGCGGTCGCATCGTTAATGGCTTTGGTTTCTGGCTTTCTTTTCTGACTGAATACTGAAAACTTTGAACTGAAAACTAGAGGACTGATCATGCCACACGCCTTTGACTGGGACAACCTCGACGATATTGCGATCGGCTTGACAGACAAATACCCCGAAGTCGATCCGTTGACTGTGCGTTTCACCGACATGCACAAATGGATCACGGAATTGCCTGGGTTTACCGGCGATCCGCAGAAATCCAATGAGAGTAAGCTGGAAGCGATCCAGATGGCTTGGCACGAAGAATGGCAGGACAGGAAGAAGTGAGAGAAGTTTTCAGTTATAAGTGTTCAGTCTTAAGTAAAGCTAACCAGCCAGGTCGGGCGTGAACTTTGGGAACCCACGCGGCGGTATTCTCAACCCTAAAACCTAAAGCGTGACGACAACACTCGACCAAATTCCACATGTTGGATGACATATTGTCATCGTCTCCCGCGCCGGTGATTGAGGTATGAGTCTTCCGTTTCTCCTCGCTCTGAGCCTGCAACTGATAACTAAATACTTAGAATCTTGACTGACTGAGTGAACCTCCACTGTGTTTAGTCGATGCGAACCCAGGCTTCGTAGTCGGAGAAACGATGCAGCAAGCGGTAGTGCAGATGAATATAGGCGCGAAGGGGAGCAAGGTGATCGGTAGCGGGGATGGGGGGCAGGTCGAGGGCTGACTGCCAGACGACGAGTTGGACATGGTGAAGTTCGAGCGCCGCCATGGCATCGGCGACATCCTGTGGGCGGGTGTAGTCGTCGGGAGTGACAAAGGGCACTGGGGCGGGATTGTTTAGGCCCAACAGAAAGTAAAAATCCGGATAGAAGCCGCCGAAGAAATAGTCGCGGGGATGGGTGTGCTCGGCGACCCAGCGGTAACGCGCGAAGTGTTCTGTGTTTAGAAAAGCTGTGCGGCCGCCAGGCAAGTCCAGAATGTGGCGCGGACGAAGTTGTGTGGCGATGGGAAGGCCGATGAGGAGAAGGAGTGTGGCTGAGTAAAGAGCGATCAGGGTGCGTCTGCCGAGCTTGCCTGCGGCATTCAACCACCAGACGAAAAGGACGATGGCGGGGAAGGATACGTAGTAGAGCCTGCTCCAGGTTGGGGTAGCGGCCACGCTGAAGAAGAGAAAAAGGCCGAGAAGGCACAAGAGCAGGAGGCTGGTTCCAAGAGCGGGATCGATGCGAAACGTTCCGCGAGCATTGCGGACGAGAATCAAAATATAAATCAGCGGAACGATGGCGTGGATGAGCAGGAAAGCGCCGAACTTCCACACTTGCAGGGAACGCGCCAGGGGGACGAGTTCGATCATGTAGCCGCGCCAGTCATTGCCTACCTGAAAGGCGTGGTAATACTTGAAAACAAAAGTGAAGGTGCAATAAGCGAAACGGGACCAACCAGCTTGTACGACGAAGGGACCCACGACCAGCGCGAGGGGCCAGGAAAAGCCGACGAGCAGCAGAGCGAGGTTTTTCGCAAGGGATAAGGAGGAAACCGAGAGGGTGTTTTTTTCGAGAAACAGAAAGAGAGCAAAAGCGAGGAGCGCGGCGAACCCGTGACTTTGTGAGAAGCAGGCGGAAAAGCCACAAAGGGTTCCAGCGGCAAAGATGCGGCGCGGAGATTGATTATCTATCAGGAGAAGTAAGGCTGAGAGGACGCATAAGAGACTGAACCAGTGATGTGTGGCGTCGAATTTCTCGTGAAAGATGAGAGTGAGCCAAAGTAAGGAAGGAAGAGCGGCGAAACGCGGAGGAAGAATCCTTTGAGAGAGGCGGTAGAGGAGGAGGGTTAGGGCAAGGCCGAGAAAGGCGAGTGTGAGGTTGGGAATCCATGTGCGGAGCCCAAAGAGCTTGAAGAGAGAGAGGAAATAGAGCTGGGTGGCGGGAAAGGTCATTTGAAAGAAATCACGGTAGAGAGCTTCGCCGTGGAACATGCGCTTGGCGTCCTCGAGAAAAATGGCCTGGTCGCCACCGGTCCAGATGGGCAGGTTGGGAAAGAGAAAGAGGCTGAAGAAGAGGAACGCGCTGGAGGCGATGGCTAGCCATAAGGTGGGCGAACGGAGTGAAGCGGAGTGCGCAAGGAATGGTGAGCGCTGCAACGCTATGGGATTCAAAGGGGAAGTGGATGTAGCGGCCCGCGTTGGCGTTTCGGATCTTTCGGCGAAAGTCAATCTCGGCACCGGCCACTCCGTATTCTCGTAACTGCAATGCAGAAAGCCCCGCAAACAAGAATCCCTGCTGGAACAGTTAAAGATAATTGCGGTGCGACCCCGGATTGTCACCAGTGGGTCAACGAACAGTCACATTTTTCCAGGCGACCAGAACCGAACCGGGATAGGAAGGCGAAACCCCGGCGATGTACACCGTGTGCGAATCGCCGGCGGGCGTTCCAGAAACGGCAAGGCCGCTGAAAAGGGCGCGGGAGAGAGCAGAAAAGCTCCGGGAGTCTGGACAGCGTCTCGGAATTGTCAACAGATTGCAAAAACAGTCGTGAGCGAGATTATTGCGCAAGAGGAGGGATTACCATTCAAAAGCAAAAAGCTCGACTGGCGGGGAAGAGGTTGCGGACTGGGGTGAACACTGGTGCGGCCCTACGGGAAAGTCCAAGAGGACAGTCAGAGCTGACTGCGCCAGAAGACCGGAGAGCGGAGAAAAGACTGCTTCTGGATAGGGCGGAGAGCGATTAGCATGTAGGGCACCTCCGAAAGGCCTATAGCTGTGCCGCAGGAAGGTGGCGGCGAGGAGGTGGACTTAGCCGTGTGGTGGCTTCAGAAGCGTGTGCCGAGGTCGCTCAGACCTGCCTGATCCCCGGGGTGAAAACACTCTTTGGGAAAGGATCGGGGGCCGAGGATGGAAGCTGCCAGTAGAGGAGGCAGTTATGCGAGGCACACAGCGGGTGAAGGGATTATTGGGAACAGGAGCACTTTTGGGGGCGCTGCTGACGCAACCGCAAGCGGCACGCGGGCAAGAGGGGGAACAGGCGCAGAAACTGGATCTGGCGAGCGTTGGGAAAGTGCTGCAGCAGATGCAGGCGGAACTCCAGGAACTGCACGCGCAAGTGCAGGACTTGAAGACGCAACAAGCGAATGCAAAGGAAGAGTCCGCAGAATTGCGGAAGGAACTTGAGGCGACAAAATCGCAACTGGCCGCGATGGCGGTTCCAGGGAATCCCGCCGTGCAGCCGGGGCAAACGCTCCCGGGCCAGGGCGTGACGGCGGCGACGACGGAAGAGCGCGTTAGCAAGCTGGAAGAGAGCCAACAACTTGCCGACTCCAAGATAGCCGAGCAGAGCCAGACGAAGGTAGAGAGCGGATCGAAGTACCGCGTGCGCCTTTCAGGGATGGTTCTTTTCAACATGTTTGAGAATCGGGGGACAGTGGACAACGTGGATTTTCCGCAACTGGCGGAGCCACCTGGAGCACTTTCCTCGAACGGGTCATTTGGAGGCACGCTGCGGCAATCGCAGATCGGAATTGAAGCGTTTGGACCGACGATTGGCGGCGCGCGGACAAGCGCGGAAGGTCAGTTTGATTTTGCCGGGGGATTTCCGGAGACGCCGAATGGGGTGGACTTCGGAATCATGCGGTTGCGGACGGGGACGATTCGGTTTGATTGGGAGAACACGTCGGTAGTGGCGGGGCAAGACACGCTGTTTTTCGCGCCGCTGAGTCCGACATCGATTGCGACGGTGGCGATGCCCGCGCTGGCGTACTCTGGCAACTTGTGGAGTTGGACACCGCAACTGCGCGTGGAGCACAAGTTCACGCTGAGCGAGTCCTCTTCTCTTTTGCTACAAGGCGGGATTCTGGACTCACTCTCGGGAGACACACCGGAGTCCGGGATAGACCGTTACCCGAGCTGGGGCGAGTCTTCGGGGCAGCCGGCGTACGCGACAAGGGTCGCGTGGACGCAAAATATCAACGACGAGAAACTGACGCTGGGCGCAGGTGGCTATTACGCGCGGCAGGAGTGGGGGTACAGCCGAGGCGTGGATAGTTGGGCGGGGACACTTGATGCCAGCGTGCCGTTGGGGAAATGGCTGGAGTTTTCGGGGGAGTTTTTCCGCGGGCGCTCGATCGGAGGACTGGGAGGAGGGATTGGACAGAGCGGACTGTGGAGCGGGCCGCTGTTCGATCCGGCGACGGAAGTGTACGGGCTGGACGCGATTGGAGGCTGGGCGCAATTGAAGTACAAGGCAACCGCCAAGTTGCAGTTCAACGGAGCATTTGGGCTGGACAATCCGTACGCGGGGGAATTGCGGGCGAACGGGGGGAATACCAATTACTATGCGGTGCCGCTATCGAAGAACGAGAGCGGGCTGGTGAACTTCATTTACCAGCCGCGTTCGGATATCGTGTTTTCGCTGGAGTACCGGCGGTTGAAGACGTTCGAGCTGGATAGCGGCGCAAACTCGGCGAATGTGTTTAACTTGAGTGTGGGGTACATATTCTAGTGGGGATGGCCGCAAAGGGTGGCAATCTGGCGAAGCTCGCTGGCGCGTGGATTGCTTTGACATGCGCAGTGACTGCGGCCAGCGGACAACAGAATGCCGTGACGATGCACGCGGTGATTCAAAATAAGGCGGGGCCGAAGCAGGAGAAGTCCAGCAAAGGGAAGGTTGATGCATCGAACGTGGTAGTGTGGTTGAAGCCGCTGGAGCCCGGGGCGGCGGGGTCGATGCCGGAAGCGGTGAAGCAGAAGAAGTGGCAACTGGTGCAGCACAACAAGAGTTTCCAGCCTCATGTTCTGGTGGTTCCGGTGGGCGCGGTGGTGGATTTTCCGAATCACGACCCATTTTTTCACAACGTGTTTTCGCTGTTCGACGGGAAGCGCTTCGATTTGGGGTTGTACGAGGCGGGAGCGACCAATTCGGCGCGCTTCGACCGTCTTGGGGTCAGCTTCCTGTTCTGCAACATTCATCCGGAGATGAGCGCGGTGGTGGTGGCTGTGGATACGGACTACTTTGGGATTTCCGATCGCGCGGGGAATATTTCGATTCCGGACGTGCCGGAAGGAAAATACGAAATGCATGTGTGGTATGAGCGGAGTTTGCCAGAGGATCTGAAGGGGCTGACGCGCCGCGTGAGCATTGTGTCTGGCGGAATGGATTTGGGGACGATTGGGGTACCGGAGAATCCAAGCTTCACAGCGGCGCATAAGAACAAGTATGGACAGGATTATGTGCCGCCTGCGACGGTGTATGCGCAGCCGTGAAGTTGGATGGGCGCGGTTCAAACAAAAGAAAGATTAGAGAGGTGGGGAAGGGTTGTGAGTGCAGACGGTTTGGACGGCGGCATAGCGGCTCTGGGCGTTGAGCTGGCGCATGATACGGTGAACGTGATTCTTGACGGTAAATTCGGAGAGGCGCAGGTTCGCGGCAATTTCCTTGTTGGTGAAGCCCTGAGCTAACAGAGCCAGGAGTTGTTGTTGGCGGGCGGTCAGGCCGAGCTGCACGCAGAGGCGCTGATTGAGGATCGAGGAACCTTCGCGCGGGGCGCGCGAGACGAATTGAAAGAGGTGGCTGCAGAGGCGGGGGGGGCAAACCGCTTCACCCGCGGCCACGCGACGCACGGCGGCGATCATTTCCTCGGCGCTGGCATCTCCCAATAGATAGCCGCTGACACCCGAGCGGACGGCTTGCAGGAATATCTCCGGGTCATCTTCCATACCAAAGAGAATCGCTTTGCGACCTTCGCTTAAGCGAAGGAGTTCGCGAAGGAAATTGTCTGGAAAGGCGGCGGCGGAAGCGCGGTCGGCGAGAAGAATGTCGCAACGGGATGCGGCGGCTTGTTCCTGGGCATTGGGGCCGTAAGGGACGGCGCCAGTGACGGAAAATTCAGATTGTTTGTGAAAGATGGCAGCCATGGCTTCGCGCAGCATGCGATTTTCGATCACCAGGAAGAGCCTGGTGGCGCGAGTTGCGTGAGTGTCTGAGAGAGCAGTCATGGGTGACGTGGCCGCGGAGGAGAATGGCAGGGGAATCTCCTCAGCGGATGTTACGACCTTACGTGGAGAGGGAGGGATGGTCAATCTACGGGGTGTCAAAAGGATGTCACTATTCTGTCGGGAGGTAAGCTAGAGAATGGAGGATTTGGCGGGGTCGGTTGCGGCTTCGCGGACCAGGGGGAGAGAGACCAGGACGGTGGTGCCTGACTCGGAGGTGCTCTCGACGGAGACATTGCCGGAGTGATCGTGGACGATCTTGCTGACGATGGCGAGGCCCAAGCCGGTGCCATTCGGTTTGCCAAAGCTGACAAAAGGATCAAACAGAGTGCTGCGGATGCCTTGAGGAACACCGTGACCGGAGTCCTGGACGCGAATTTCGAAGGCCGTTCCAGTGTTGCGGGCGTCCACTAAGATGGGGCCTTCGAGCCCGACCATCGCTTCACAGGCATTCAGGATGAGATTGAAAAAGACGCGCTCGAGCTTGCGGGAGTCGAACATGCCTTCGAGATCACCTGAACTGGAAAAAGAGATGCGGGCATCGCGGAATTCGGGCTTGGAGTGGATGGCTTCGATGGAACGGCGAATGACCTGGTCGATGTGGGTGCGAGTGGGAGAGATAGCGACGCGTTGATAGGAGAGTTCGCGGAGGGAATCGATCAAGTCGGTCATCTGGTTGGCGGCGGTCTTGATCTCCTCGTAAATTTCGTCTTTTTTCAAATGAAGTTCGTCGGCTTCATAGAGAAATTCGGCGTTGGCCACAACGGCTGCGAGATAGTGGCGAAGGTCATGAGAGATGGAACTGGCGGCGCGGGCGAGTGCGGCGACGCGCTCCGTTTCGATGCGTTGCTGCTGGAGGGCGAGCAATTGGCTGCGCATCGCGGCAAAGGACGTGCTGAGCTCGACCAATTCCGTGCTGCCACGCGGGGTGATGGAATATGTGAAATCACCGGCGGCGAGAGCCTTGACACCAGCGACGAGATTATCGAGAGGAAGCGTAATAGTTCGCGCGACGAAACCGAAGAGCATCACGCCAAAGAGAACGGCCAGGCCGCCGACGGCATAGATAGAGAAATTCAAGCGTTTGATGAAGGTGTTGACAGGCTGCAAGGGCATCATAACGAAGCAGCGCACGGGAGAAGGGGAGGAGCCGTAGAGAAGCACGGAAGAAAAGACGTAGCGATCGGTCTGCAAGGAGATCTCGCCGGAAGAGCTATCGGAGGAAAGCTGTGCGGAACGAAGGCGACGCTGGAGTTCGGCTTCATCGCTGGGGGGCAGAGTGGAAGCAATGAGTGTGTCCGGGGTGGTGAGGGCAATCTGGTTACCGGCGGCAATGGCGAGTTGTTGAGCGACGGCGGAATCCACCTGATAGCCGACAGCAAGCAGACCCAATTGCTCGAGGGTGGGACCGGCGCCGGAAGTGATGGGGTCGAGGAAGACCCAATAGAGACGGCCATCGTCGTACCACCATGAAGCGTCTTCACCCATGTCCATCGAGTGTTGGAGGTGGCGCTGGGCGCTGGCGGAGGACCAACCCGGGGTGTTCATGTGGAGAGCCACAACTTCGCCGTTTGGCTTGGCGAGGACGAAGAGGTCGCTGCCGGCAAGTTTCCAGAAGGTTTCGGAAGCGTCCTGGATGGTAAGGGAGTGTTCGGTGGACATCAGTGCTTTCATGGTGGGGAGATCGGCGAGCATGGCGGCGGTGCGGGAGAGCTGCACTTCGCGCTGGCGGCGGACGCTTTCGAAGGCGCGGACGGATTGGTCCGTGCCGTTGCGCACGGACTTCTGAATTTCCGTGTTGATGGAACGGCGGATAAAGAAAAGAAGGGAGCCCGTCAGCCCGAGGATGATCACCAGGGCAGCGATGAAGAGCTGGGAGCGAAGGCGAAGCGTGGTCATGGGGTGCCGGCGGAGGAGTTCAAGAGTCTGAACCGGTGGCGGAACCTCCGGGAGTGAATTTGTAGCCGGCACCATGCATGGTCAAGAGGAAGCGAGGGGCAGCGGGATCGGGCTCAAGCTTCTGGCGAAGGCGAAGGACGTGGTTGTCCACGGTGCGAGTGGAAGGGTAATTCTGATAGCCCCAGACTTCGTTGAGCAACTCCTCCCGAGAGACGACGCGGTCCGCGGAAGCGGCGAGATATTTCAGAAGCTTGAATTCCTGGGTGGTTAAGGTGACTAGTTTACCCGCGCGGGTGGCTTCCATGCTGGTGAAATCAATGCGGGCGTCGCCGAAGGTGAGCACGACGTGATTGACCGGCTTGCCGGGGACTGGGGAAACGAGCGCGGGGGCAGCGCCTTTGCGGCGCATGGCGCGACGGACGCGCGCGAGCAGTTCCTTGGGGCTGAAAGGCTTGGTGACGTAGTCGTCGGCGCCGAGCTCCAGCAAGAGCACTTTGTCCTCAACTTCGGAATTTGCGCTGAGGACAACGATGGGGACGGAAGCCGCCAGGGCTTTGAATTCGCGGCAAAGATCCTTGCCGGAAATGCCCGGAAGTTTCAGATCAAGGATGACGGCGCAGGGAAGCTGCTTGCGGAAGAGTTGCAAACCGGTTGGGCCGTCGGAGGCAATCTGCACCTGGAGGGAATCCGCCTCAAATAAGCGCTGCAGGGTGCGCTGCATGGGGCGGCTGTCTTCGACGACGAGCACGGTGTCAACCGTCATCGTGAATTCTTCTCCTTGGTGAAAGTCCCGCGCGGAGAGGTCGGGGGCATTTCCGGCTAAAGGGTTGATTGCTCTGTTCATAATACGCCTCCATGACGCATTGACAATTCAAGAATCCAAATCGCAAGAGCCGGAATGAGAAAGAGCCAGGGCGCGCCGCCAGCGGAGTTGGTGCAGGGGCAGGCGGAACAGGTCTTTGCAATGTACGCTGGAGCGGTGAAGCAGGTACTGCCATTGGTGCAAGTGCCATGCGGGGGAACTTTTTTTCTGATGGCTGGGCAAGGAAGCAATCGACAATTGCGCCTTGGTGGGGAGAAGTCTGCCGGTCAGGTAGCGCCAGCGGAGCGTAGAGTCTGAGATGAAATCGCGCGCCAGAAGGAGGTTGCTGAGACTGCCGGGCCAATCGGAAAGGGCCCAATTGACAGAGAAATGGTCGAGCCAGGCAAGCAGAGAGGGGGTGATGGCGTCCGCGAACCAGGAACGTAGGCGACACGGGGTGCGGCTGTGAAAGAGACGATTGGCGAGCGAGAGGATGAGTGCGAAGGCGCGCCGGGTGAGAAGGCTATCGCCAGCGCGCTCGACGACGCGATTCCAGAGGGGTTCGTTCTCGCGATGCAGCTCGACGCAACGGGCGATTTCCAGCAACCAGGAGAGACGAAGCCAGGCACGGGAGGAGTGGCGGAAGGCGTGAAGGACTTGAGTAAGAAACCGATCGGGAAGGGAGAGGGCGACGAAGTGCACATTGTGGACGGTCATGGGGACGGCGTGGTTCTGACAATCCGAGGGGAGATCGAGATTAAGCCAGGCGGAAGATTCGACGAGAGAAACATGGAGGTCCACCTGGCGATGGTGCTGGAGCGCGTAGAGATCGTCATGATGCGAAGGGATGTGGGTGAGGGGAGTGGTGAAGCAGGATTCCTGTGAGTCTGAGAGGCGAGGAGTGGAGTAGCCGAGGGATTTGAGAACCTCGGCGGCGGGTGCAACGGCTGCGGGAGCGACAAGAAAATCGAAATCGGTTTGATGGCGGAAGAGCGGGTCTTCGCAGAAATCAGGGGAAAGGGAAAAACCTTTCAGGGTGATGGCGAGGATGTTGCGCGCGCGAAAGGCGTCATTGAGGCGTTGAAATTCGCGGAGCATGTCGTGGAAGCGGGCGGAATTGCGGTGCTTGCGTTCGCGGAGGGCTTCGTGCCATTCGGGGGAAAGAGGAGTGGGGAATTTGGGAGACGGTGAGACACAAGACTGAACGCTATGGAGAAAGATGAGGGCCAGGCCGCTTTGGTCCAGCCATTGTAGGAGTTGCCGGCCAGGGCGGCTCCGCGTGGAAGGCAGAGAGGCGAGGTGAGAAAAATCAGGCCCGCGTTGCAGGGCCTGGAGAATGGCGCGCTTTGCAGTGCCGTTATGCATCCGCGCGATCCTCATTCAAGCCCGGAGCAGATTCCGAGGGAGGGTTTTCAAGAGATTGCGTGGACAAGCGGCATAGAAGTGGGACAAGGAATTCCTGGAAGGTGTGCGGGTCGACGTCGGGACCGAGGAAACAGAGCAATTCGCGC
>Ga0181518_10002880_pt1 | contig 16304 bp, 16 predicted proteins | sample PEATcosm2014_Bin_28_FD_119751 | JGI IMG/M metagenome (GOLD analysis project Ga0181518, IMG submission 119751) | Peatland microbial communities from MTU Mesocosm Facility, Houghton, MI, USA - PEATcosm2014_Bin01_60_metaG | ecosystem: Environmental > Terrestrial > Soil > Wetlands > Peat | place... | reverse complement strand
TTTGGAGAGTCGCTGGGTGGTCAAAAGCGCGCGTTTGGGGCCATCTGCGTAGACTCGGCCTTCGCGGAGCAGGATCACACGGCCGATCTCCGGAAGAATGTCGGGAAGGTGATGCGTGACCATCAGGATTCCCGTTCCGGCCCGGGCCAGTTTCCGCAAAATATCCCGGAGTCCCAGGGCGGCGCGAAAATCCAGACTGTTGCTCGGCTCATCCAGCAGCAGGGCCATGGGATCGTGCACCAGGGCGCGGCCGATGAGCAATCGGTGCGCCTCGCCCGGCGAAATCCCGTTCATCTCGCGATCCGCCAAGTGCCCGGCGCCCAGAAGTCCGAGCACCTGGTTGGTCTTTCGAGTCATTGCCCTGGTGACTTGATGATACGGCTGAACCCCGATGCTGCTGAAGAATCCGGAGAGCACCATCTCCCGGCCTGTAATCTCTCGTGTTGAGCGCTCGAGCAATTCGCTCGAGACAATCCCCAACAACCGGCGCAACTCGAAGACGTTCCAGGTCTCGCGCCCCAGGATGGTCAAGGATGATCCGGGCTCAGCCAGCGGGTAACACTCCCGCGTGATGGTCTTGATCAGCGTGGACTTGCCGCATCCGTTCGGCCCCAGGATCGCGACGTGTTCCCCTGCCCCGATCGTGAGCGTAACGTCGTCGAGCACTCGTTTACCGCCCAGCATCACTGAGACTTGCCGGAAATCGAGGAGCCCTTGCCTCATCACTTCTTGCCCTCTGCCGCTATGCGCAACGCCGCCACGTCCGCGATATCCTGCGGTCGGCCCGCCGCGAGTTTTGCGGCTATTAGATCCTCGCTGCCGTGAGTCCACTTGCTGGGTCGATAATGGCCTCGACCCGGCGTTCCCACGCTTGCTCAAAATCGACACCACCAATCTCCGTTAGGAAATCAACCATGAGTGGCGCTCGCCCCAAGCGGAAGAAGGTCTTACGGTCAATGAAATCAATGGGCGTGAGCCGTTCCATCGGCGCACCAAATTCGGCCAGCGCCGCGTAAACAGCTTGGGCATTCTCAGCGTCGGGCTTGATCAGGAGGCCGATATCCTTAGTGGCGCGGGGCTGGGTATGAAATGAAACGGCATACCCACCGACAATGAGGTTCTTAACCTTCCGGCTGTTGAAGACGGACAAGAGTTCTTTCAAGCCTTGGAACATCTGTGATGAGTCCTTTTATCCGGTAAGACGCAAGAGTCATCTCCGCGACCGCCTCCATCCGGTCTGCGGCAGAGAGTCGCTGCCACTCCCGAATTTCGTCAGCCTTCATCTCCTCGAGATTGCTGTACCTGCGAATAGTCTTGTCCATATCAATCCACGTGGAACACTTCTTTCAGGTCCGCCCACCATTCGCCTTCGGCCCGCGTCGGGATGGGTTGCTGCATGGGCTTCATGATGGACCACCATTCCTGAGTCGTGGGGTCCGCAGCCATCTTTGCCATGTCAGCTTCGAAATCTTCACCCAGATATTCAAAATAGGCGAAGAGAGTGTGGTCCTTGTAGAAAATTGAGTAATTGCGAATGTTGCAGTCGTAGATGGTCTTCAACACTCCCGGCCACACTTTCGAATGATATTCAACGTACTTCTCGTAGACCTCGGGCTTTAGTCCGATGAGCTGTCCATAACGCTTGCGCTTTGGCGTGGGCATAGGTTCCTCAACTCTTTTCACAGATAAACCCGATTGATCCTATCTCGGGCTGTTTTCGGGGCGAAGAGATACTGCGTCCAACCAGGCGGTCCCTACAATCTCCGTCGGGAACACCCTGCTGCGCGGCCGCCAAAATGAAACCTGCACCGCCTGGGTATGCGGTCCGGTGGTAAAAGACACCCGCACAAGGTGCCAGGGCGTCGTCCCCACGGCGGTCTCGCTGACCGCGTCGGGAATTCCTCCCGAAGTGAGATCATGGACGCGCAAACTGGGGCCGGTGTCGGAAGTGATCTCCTGCGTGTGGACATAAGCCTCCAGCCTGTAGGTTTGGCGCGGGAGGACCGGCACGATTTGATAGACGGGTTCGTATTGATCGTTGCGGCTGACCGTGAAGTCTATGCGGAGGCTGTGTTTTCCGTGGAAAGCCAGGGGAGCGGAAAAATCGACGGCCAGATACGTTGTGCTGCCGGTTCTCCAGTCAAACCCCGAGTTTAACGGAGGTCTTTCAAACCCGCCGTTGAACATCAGGTTGCCTTTTTCTGAGCCCGGCTCGACGATTCCCAGCCGCTCGAGATCCTGCCAGACATTCAGGGCTTCCTTGATTCTGCCCAGAGCAATCAGACGATCGAGGTAAGGCGCCGCAGAACTGTAAGGAAAGGAAAGAGAACCTGCCGCGAGCCGGCGCCAAATCAGAAAGGCGGTTTCGTTGTCTCCCTGATCGCTCAGGAAATCGACATATCCGACCTTGAGCTCGGCACGGGGATTATCCGCCAGCACTCGTTCGTAAACACGCTCCGGCTGATGCAAGTCCTGAAGATTGGACCAAACCGACGCGGCGTAGGAGGGATCAAGTTCCAGCAGGCGCCGGTATTGCGCCAAAGCCGGGTCCAGCCGATTCGTCCGCAAACAAGAATCGGCCTCCAGCCAATAGTAACCGGGCACCATGGGGCATAGCCGCAGCAGGCGCTCGCGGGCTTGGTCCGTGCACTGCGCATCGCCTGCGGTTTCGCAGGCTAACTCGAGGTCCGACCAATAGAGCCGGCTGGCAGGACTTAACTGCGTAGCGCGCCCCAGATGGCGCAGACCTTCGGCCTGATCGGTGTCTTTAAAACCTTGTCCGAGTTGATCCTCAAGGCGAGGGTCGTTCGCGTCCCATGCCAGCAGCCAACGACCTATGGAAGGCGTCGCGAAAGAGGAAACCGTTCCCGCCAGCAGGGACTCGACCGCCAACCACCCGCTGGCGACGGCGACCAGAAGCAGGAAGACCGCCGCTCGCACTCGCAGGTGCGGTGAGATTTCGCTTCGGGGAACGCCCCCCAACTGCGACTGAGTCATTTGGCCCCGCGGCCCTTCCACGTGCTCATTCACGAATGCGGCGCAAGCTCTGCGGCTACCACCTAAAAAGGAGCTCCTGTAGAATGTCCTACTGGTATACAGCCACTGCTGGGCGACGGTCGCTCCCGTTGGCACTCACTGCCGCAGCAATAAGAGCCTGGCGGGCAACAGGTTGTGCCGCCGCAGCATGCCGAAAAAGGCCGGCAGCATGCGCCGTTGCAACAGTTCCGGGGGGCGGGGCAGCACGTGGTCCCCCCACAACAGAGGGTTCGTACAGAGCAGCATATCCCGCCGCAACAGTTCCGGGCTTTAGGGCAGCACGATTGACCGCAGCAATTCTGTGAATTATTGCAGCAGTGATTATTCGAGCAGCAGGTTTGGTCAGGGTTGCACACGAACCTGTCGCCGCAGCACGTAGAGCCCCGGGGATAGCAGCGCCCATTGCAGAGGACTCCTTCATCTCGACACGGGAAATCCTGCGCTCCCTGGCCACGGGCCGCCCTGCCAAAGCCCAAAGAGGCTAAGATGGCGCCTCCAACGGATCCCGTTACCAGCTTGAACGCCTGCCTTCTGGAGACGGGACTGGCGATGACCCTGGAAATGTCGTCTATCAATGCGCCCATTTGTGCCCCCTTTTAACTACGCGCGGCCGTTATGGACCAGCGCCAGTATAGCATCTTTCCCAACCGCCGGATTGCTGGCAATCAGGCCGTTTTCCCCGATCAAGAAAGCTGCAGGCGTGGCGAGAATGTCGTACGCCTTTGACACTCTCCATTTCCTGTCCTGAAGCAGCACCGGAAACTCCATGCCGTGCTGCTGCGCCTTGCGGCGATTCTCTTCCACACTTCCCCGTCCCACCACCACGATGCTCACCCCGTCATTCGCTCTTTCACGATATGCGCGCACCAGGTGCGGGGCCAGCTCGTCACAAGGTCCGCACTGAGGATCGCTGAAGAACAGGAGCACCCGCCGGCCCCTGTACTCCTGGAGCGAAACCGTGTGGCCCTGGAGGTCGGGCAACTGAAAATCCGGCGCAGAAGTTCCTGCTGGGAGGCCCTTTCCCCCGACACCGGAAAGAACTAGCCAGCGGTTAAGCGTCGCAGCCCGACGTTCGCACCCGACGCACGGTTTGATTCCTAGAGCGGACGTCATGCGCTTAATGAGGTCCCCCAGCCCGATCTCGTATTTGAGAAGAAACCCGGGCAGGTTCAGCCGGTGGGGCTGGGGCGTATCAGCGGAGTGCGATGCGTCCGCATCCCCGTTGCGCCCCGCTGCGACCTGCTCCGTCCCGAGTGCCGGGGGTTGCGGGCCGGCGAGTTCCAGGGCCAGCGCCAGAACGTGGTCCGCTCCCCGGGCCACCGGAGCCGCCACCCGCCCCTCCTCATCCACGAGGTATGCGACCGGTGTGCCCTCGGTCTCGAAAGCCCCACCCTCCTCCCGTCCGTTCACGAGCAGAATTGGGCATTTCAGGCCGTGCTCAGTCGCGCCCTCCTGGTTCGGGGCAGACTCGCCATGGGCCAAGAGCAGCAACTGAACGTTGCGTTGCTGAAAACTGGGCTCGAGAGAAGCCAGTTGCGGTGCGATCGAATCGCAGAATCCGCACTCGAAGTTCCAATTCACCACCAAAACCCGCCGGCCGCGAAGGTCTTCGAGCGACACGACATTGCCTTTAAGGTCTGGGAGGCTGAAGGCAGGGAATCCACTTTGAATAGGCAAGCCGGGCGCCTCAGCGTGTTCACCAGAGTGTTCCAACCCGTGATGGCCGCTGGATGACCGCGACTCGAGTTCGTCCAAGCGGATAAGTATCCGGCCCTGCTGTTTGAATAGTTGGTAAAAACCTACCCAAAGGCTTACGAGGATCAAGAAGAGGAACACTGTTGTGATCATTTCAGATATGGTCCCTCCCGTTGACCACCTAGGGGTGCGCGTCAAAAGGAGAAGTGGTTTTCGCTCGAGCTGTCAAACTGCTGTTAATCGCAGCACTCAGAATGGGAAGTGTTGGCTGCGGACTTTGAGAAAGGTGTTCAGCCCCCGCTCGTCCGTAAATCAACCCACTCAGCAGGCCTCTTCCGTCCCCGTGCAGGCTGAGACAGGCTCCTTCGCGGGCCAATTGTGCTCGTGCGACGCGACTCGCCCCCGTTGGACAGGAGAGCCCGCGTCATCGGCTCGGACGATCTGTCCGGCACATGTCAGGTTATAGATAGAACATGATTTCGCGGACGCTGTCAAGTAGTTTTTCCTCAAGTTACTCATAATGCATAACATAGTCACACAGCATTCGGATAGAAGATTACTCACAGTGTATTATTTCTATCGTTAATCAGCCCGTCAGCTCTCAGCCTCCTTCCTCCCATCCTTTGTGCAACCTACTCAAACTCCAACCGCCTGCCGGGCATACCTAAAATACGTTGCCTGCGGCGACTGGATCCATTCCTTAAGCGTCTGGGCCTGACGATCCTTCTCTGAAATCAGCGACGGTCGTTCCGGCCATTCGATTCCTATGTCCGGGTCGTTCCATCGAATTCCGGATTCTGCCTCCGAGTTATAGACCCCTGTGCACAGGTACTGCACTTCCACGTCCTCCGAGAGGGCCAGAAACCCGCGCGCAAAGCTGGCCGGCGCCCAAACCGTTCTTCGATTCTCTGCTGAGGCTTCGGTTCCAAACCACTTCCCTAAGGTGGGTGATCCGAGCCGCAGGTCTACAGCCACCACAAACGCTTTTCCGCGCGTCACCCGCATCAGCTTTCCCATCGGCGGCTCCCACTGAAAGTGAAGCCCACGCAGAACACCCTTTCGCGAATAAGACTGGTTCTCCTGCACGAAAGTTGTGGGCAGGCCGACCTCGCCCAACCGGTCCGCGCGGAACACCTCCAGAAAATAGCCGCGCTCATCCTGATAGACTTCCGGGACCAGCACCACAACCCCGTCCAGCTCAGCCGATTCAATCTTTAGCGGCATTCTTCCTCCTTGCGGCGCCACCGGGCCGCTGGCCTGCCGACCCGGGGGAAGTGCCGGTTCTACAGCGTACCGCACCGCCCCTGGCGTACTTGCGGCGGTTGTCTAATCATGGTAACAAAGAGAGTCGGAAAGGGGAATCAGGTGATGCGAGGGCTCAGGGTCCCGGCAAGTTATTTTGGAGCGGCGCTGGCTGCGGCAATTCTGTTGCAACTCTCGATGGTCCCAAGGGCAGCCTCCGCACAGGACGAGCGCCCCGAGGACGCTTCCGTCATCCAGCATCTTAATGCCGCAATTACCTGGTACAAGCAACTATCGAGCTCCAACGAATCCGCGGGCCAGCCGAGCGATGCATTTTACCTCGAAAACGCCCGCAACCTCGCCAAGCAGGCCTTGCAACTCGCCTTCCAGTCTGCGGATGCAGAGGCCGCATTGCTGGCCGCGGAAAAAGGGGGTGGGGGTGCTGCCGTCTCCTCTCAGACTTCGACTGAACAACAAAACATTTCCAAAGCCGCCGCCAACACCGCCAATTTAATCGGTCAAACCCAGGCCCAGATCGAGGCCGTGAACCGGCAGATCGAAAAGGCCTCCGGCAAGAAACGGCAGCAATTAACTTCCCAGCGGGAAAGCCTGCAGGAACAACTCGAATTCAACAAAGCTCTCCAGGAAGCACTGCAAAAGCTGACCGCCTTCATGAGCGGCAGCGGAGCCACCTCCGGCGGATTACCCAAGGAGATCGACGATTTGAAAAACTCGGTCCCCGGCGTATTCGCTAAAATCCCGCCGAAAGCTACCTCAGCCGCCACTGCCGGCACTCCGCCGGCCACCACAGAAGGCACAGGACTGATCAGCCAGACGTCGCTTCTTTTCACCCGGATCGCAGGGCTTCGTGACCTCGACCAATTGGTGGAGGGGGCTGCACAAGTGGAGGCGATGGCCCGCCAGGCTCAAACGCCGCTGCGGGCCAGGCTCCGCGATACGGTCCAGCAAGGGCGCGCCCTGACCAGCCAGCCTCCCCCGCAGGATCCGGACGGCGTGGAAGCAAACCGGCGGAAAATGACTTTGCTCACCACGCAATTCAAGCAAATCGCGGACGCCGCCGTTCCTCTGACTCAAGAGATCATTGTGCTCGACGAGAGCCAGGCCAGCTTACGCCAGTGGCAGTCTTCGATTCACTCCGGTTATCTTCGTATCCTCGAAACAGTCGCCATCCGTCTGGCGTTTCTGCTGGGCGGGATCATCATCGTTCTGTTGCTTTCGGAAGTCTCGCAAAAGGCGATTTTGCGATACGTCCGTGATGCCCGGAAGCGGCATCAGCTTCTGCTCTTGCGCCGCATCGTTACTGTCGTTCTTATGGCCATCGTCCTCGCCATGGGATTCGTCAGCGAATTCGCCTCGCTGGCGACTTTCGCCGGTTTCATCACCGCCGGGATTGCGCTGGCCCTGCAGACCGTCATCGTCTCGGTTGCCGCCTACTTCTTTCTGATCGGGAGGCATGGCGTAAGGGTCGGCGATCGCATTACGGTTTCTGGAGTCACAGGGGATGTCGTCGATGTCGGCTTAGTCCGGCTTTCCATGATGGAATTAGGCGGGACGGCTTCCGACCTGCACTCCACGGGACGAGTGGTAGTGTTTTCTAACTCGGTAATCTTCCAGGCCGCGCCTTTCTTTAAGCAGATACCGGGGACCGGTTACGTCTGGCACGAGGTGGTGGTGAAGCTTGAGCGGGGCGCCGACTACACTCTGGCTGAAGGCAAATTGCTGGAGGCCGTCAACTCCGTTTACTCCCAGTACCGCGAAAGCCTCGAGCAACAGCACCAGACCCTCGAAGGCTTGTTTGCCATTCCGGTGTCGGTCCCCAGTCCGCAAGCCCGCCTGCAATTGGGTGAAAACCGCTTGGACCTCGTGGTTCGATACCCCGTGGTTTTGCACCGCGAGTCGGAGATCGACAATCAAGTGGCCAAGAAAGTCGTCGAGACGATCGAAAACCTACCGGATTTGAAAGCCGCCGTAGGTGCGCCCGCCATCCGCCCCGTGGCCCAAAGCTGACTCTCCGCCCGGCAGAAAGTGTGAGAATCAGTTCACCACCGAGACACCGGGACACGGAGAGTTCAACAGTAAGGCTCGTCTCAGTGCCTCAGCGCCTCTGTGGTTTATTTCTTCACACGTTCTCTCACCTGCTGTGTCGGGAGCATTCCATCGCTCCGCTCAGGACAGGCTCTGATCGCGCCCCAAAAGGCTAGCACTGGTTGGGTCTTGCGATTCCCGACTTGACACAAGGACCGGCAGCCGAGCGCCAAATTCGCGTGCCTGTGCGCTACCTGCTCCGCTTGACGATCACCGTGGGAGGCCCCGGGGCGCGCTTAGGCGGAAGGGGAGCCATTCCGCTAGGATCGTGCGCCGATCAGTTCCCGTCCCGGCGACGGTCTGTTCAGAACAATCCGTATGCCCATCTCTGCCAGTCCCTCGAGTTCGCGGATGAGCGCGCTGTAGGCTTTGTGATTATCCCTCAGCAAAACCACCGCGTCGTAGGGATCGCGGACCCAACACCCACAGCGAAAGGGAATGACGGTCTGGTGGCGATAAAAGGACTCTACCACCCTCTCATGGGCGAGGAGTTTCGAGGTATCAAGAGGTGCGTCGGGCCAGGAAAGCTTGGAAAGTGCGACGCCCAAGCCATTGTAATTTGCAGTGAAGACACGATCCCCCGTCACGCCGCCGGGGATTTCGAAGGTCGGCGGAAGCGGCTCGCGAAAGACGCAGTAAAGTAGGTAACTCACCGGGGGCATTTCGGCCTCGAACTCCCGGTTCGTTTTAGAGGCCCGTCCTGGTTCTGCCGTCGATACGCTCTGCTCGGAAATGAGTGTTACTGGGGGCACGCCGACGGAATCCGCACCGATTGTCTGATTGAGTCGCGCCGTGGCATGGTCGCTCGGGGTGTGTCGTGCTTGCCCAACGAGGTTTGTCCGCCGCTCTTCGCTGCGGTGCCCCGCGCGACTCACCATTTGGCGGGCCATGTACAGCAGCAATGATCTGTCTTCACGCGAGATTTCACGGAACGTTTGCAACAGGGACCGCTCTTGCGCCCCATCAGGAACGAGCGGTAGAAGCTTGGGAGATTCCGGTCTTGCGCCCGCACCCAGGAAAAGTTGGTATAGCTCAACCTGCAAGGCGTTCGCGAGCCTCCCTAAGAGCGGGAGGCCTGGGGTTATACGCCCATTTTCCAGTCGGGAGATATAAGTGTGGGCCAGCCCAACCCGCTTGCCGACCGCGGCTTGGCTCAGACCCGCAGCGCTGCGCACCTCACGAAGCCGTCGGGCGAGTCCCGTGCCGCCATCCTTGCCGTTGCGAACCCAAAATGCCTCCATTCAGCACCTCACATTCTCCACGCCCGAGCCAGGGCGTGCGGTCGCGTACCCATCGTCTCCCTCGGAAAAGAACCAGGAACCCGGCGGCGGGTGAGTTGCCTTATCGATTCACTACATCCCCTCGGCCATGCGGTGCTTTGAGCGCGACGGCCCACCGTCGGTTCGTCCGTTCCCCCCCATTCAGCTTTCAGCGCATCCCCACTGCGCTCGGCTCTGGTCGTCACATTCCTAACCAACGGTGTGAAAAGCTATTGATACCGGAAACCCGGTATGCAACGCCATGCCTGACATTGACCGCTTCAAGAGAGCTAACGACACCCACGCACACCAGACTGGGGATGAAGTCCTTTGTGAAGTGGCTCGCCGAATGCAAAGCTCACCGCGAAGCTCCCAAGCTGATCCTGGCCATCTTGCCTTTTTCAGCGATCCCGTACAGTCCAAAAACTCAAATGAAGAACATCTTGCCCCAGGAATGCCAGACGCAGGTCACCTCCTACGATCTGCGGTTGGTTACCGTCTGTTGTGCGCTGTCGCCTCCATAGGTCGGGCTGACATTCAAAGCCAGTAATAGCCGCCAAGACTAGCAAGTCGGAATTTTGCATTCAGGGCTGCACCCGGACTTCTTCGAAAACCCTAGGTTGATGGCCCATAAGCAGCCGCCGCGGCGTCATTCGCGTTTTCCAGCATTGCCCCATAGTATGCCCTTCCCTTGGCCTGGGCGGGACATCGCCACATGATGCGCGCAGGAAGATCGCGTTTTTCTTCAGGAGGATCCAATCCCACACTCACATACAACCTGTCTCCGATTTGCATTTCGAGGTCGCACGCGAAGGAGAGACTAGTTTCGGAAATGTTCTCCGTTCTGGCGGTCTCCTGGGACCCATCCGGTCGCCTGAGCTCCAGCGGCAGCTTTACCGCCAAGGTTTGATCTTGCCGTCTGCCGGCTTCGTCCCGTGAAGTCAACCCGGAAGCTGAGGGGACCGGAAGGCTCGGTGGAATTCCTCCAGGTCCAGCTTGGGTGGCCACGAATTTCCAATCCCTGACGACCCCGCATTTTGGACAGGGGCGCGGTAAGCGCGACCGCGCCTCTAGCCTGCGATACTGTTCCACCGTGAGCGCCGCCATCTCCCGGGAAGAACACTCCCGGCACTCCAGCAAGACGTGGGTGAGATCCGCCTCCGAAGGTTCTTCCGATCTGTCCGGAAAGTGAACACCCCAGATTTCCATCTCCGGCGTCAGGCACTTCACTCCCCATTCGAGAGTGCCGCTCAATGACTCCGCGGCTCGCATAACGACTACGAAGGAACAAGAGATTCTGTTTTTGATGTTCGTAATCTTGATCACCGCGCCCGGGTGTAGCAGGTGCGCAACGGCGATCAGCGCTCCGGACCGATTTATGACCAGCGTATAGGTAGTCTCGTCGAAAGCATTCCCATGGGTATCGTTGCCCACGACCCGTATGGGGATTCTTAGCAACACCCTTTCGCTTCTTCTAGAGGAGGTGCCAAAACCTTCGTTCAGCATCCTGGCTCCTTCCTGGCACAGCTTTCTGGGTTAGCTTGCAATGAGCCAGGCCAGAAGGTGTACTAGATCCCGAGCCGAGCTGGATCGAGGCAGGCGTCAAGCTCGGTGCGGTCTAACCACCGACGGGCCTCCAGGTGGTTCAATATGACAATGAACCTTTCCGGCTGCTTTCTTTCGAACCAGGGTTGATTCACCGCAACCGACTCAACTCGGCCCGAACGTGGGAGCCAACCCTCGTCGATTTCACCGAAAACGGCACGATCCCGTTGCTACTGTTGCTCGCGGGGATCACCGTAGATCTGGAGCCAGTCGAGGAAGGCTTTTACGACCTCGGGGTCGAACTGCGTGCCGGAGCAACGCCGCAATTCGGCAAGGGCATCCTCGAAAGTGCGGGAACTCTTGTAAGGTTGATCGGAGACCATTTCGTGGAAACACTCAGCCACAGCCACGATTCGCGCTCCCAGTGGAATCTGGTGCCCCGCCAACCCGTCTGGGTAACCCTTGCCGTCGTATCGCTCGTGGTGGTGACCCACGATGCGCCCGATACCTCTCACTTTGAAAGGTTCCAACATTCTCTCTCCCATAGCCGCATGGCTCTTCAAGGTCTCGAACTCTTCCGCGGTCAGGGATTCGGGCTTGTCGAGTATGTGCAATGGCACGTGGAGCTTACCGATATCGTGAAGGAGGCCTGCCAGACGGAGTTCCTCGACTTCTCCCTGGGATAGTCCCACACGCCTCGCGATCTGCATCGCCAGCCAGGAGACCGCCTGAGCGTGGCCCCTCGGATAGGGTCCATCGGCTTCAACTAAGAAACCGAAGGTGGGGGGAAGACCCAAGACCAGCTTCATCTGCTCGAACCGGTGCCGGTACTCCTCCAATTGCAGGAAGGTACCTGGCGAATCAGGAGATCGCCTCAACAAAGCCCGGACGCGTGCGGAAAGCTCGCTAAACGAGAACGGCTTCGCCAGGTAATCGCTGGCCCCCAAGTCCAGGCCTTTCACCCGGTCCTCGACATCTGCCCAAGCGGATATGATCAGAACAGGGAGAGACGGCTTTTGGCTGTGTATGTGATTCAGCACTTCGTACCCGGCGACCTTGGGAAGGAGCAAATCCAGGATCACCAAGTCAAAGTCAGCCTCATCGACGAGCGACTGAGCCTGCTCGCCATCGTAGGCCACATGGACGGCATAATGATCCGATTCGAGACCTTGCTTTAAGAAGCGGGCGACCGGCTCCTCGTCCTCGACCACAAGAATGCGCATTGTATCCCCTTATTACGCTGAACACCCTTCCACCACTATTCTGACCTCGCGCCTGCCGGTTCTCCGCACGCAACCCATCCGCTACGAGACTCCAAGAGTGCCCGCAAGCCGCAACGAAAGACGTCATGATCATCCGCGACAAGTATCGTCATTCCCTTCCTGGTGGGGTTGGCGTGGCACGTGGGTCGCTGACGATTTCCCGCGGATTCCCGCGACCCCTGGAAACGCCGGGACGTATCGGTGATGCGTTTCATGACTTCTGATCTGCTTAGCCGCATCACGAAGGCTGGTAGTCAAAAGACCTGCCCCTGACCAGACAGGGCAAGATGAGACTTATCGTTTCTGCCATTGCACTATTAAAAAACCGTTCATCATTCCGATCGCACGGGCGCTCAACGTTCCAGCAGGCAGTAAAGACTACCTCATCGTTCAGCATGGATTTGTCTGCCCCTCATCCAGGTTAGGCGGAAAACGCAGGAGCCCGTAATGGACAACATGGGCCAATGTTCTTCGTGGCCGCGTTTGTCCGCATTTGGCTAGAACTATCCCCTCGGCTATTGCGCATATAGTTAAGCGTGAGCGTCAGAAATGTGAAGAATTCGTTAGATTTATCTTGAAGAGTGGCTTCGAACGGTTTAGGCTTTGTGTAACGGGTTGCTGGAGTTTGCCAATGGCAGATAAGGCACTCACTCCTATTTTAACTGCTGTCGCTTCCTCCCCCCCAGCGTTGCGCCTGAATTCCTGGAAGGAGATCGCGGCCTATTTGAAGTGCAGCCCACGGACGGTTCGCCGTTGGGAGCGGCAGGAGGGGTTGCCCGTCCGTCGTCACCTGCATCGTAAGAAAGAAACGGTCTATGGATTCAGCGATGCGATTGATGCTTGGCTGGAGAGCCGAAAAAAGTCGCAAAGTGCCGCTGATGGCCGGGAACCACCCACCTCAGGTCCATCGCCAGGGCTCGCTGAAAGCTCAAAAGACCGGATTCCCTCTGAGCGGCCACTCCTGATCGCCGTCCTTCCCTTCACGAATCTCAATGATAATTCTGCAGGGAATTCGTTCGCGAATGTTCTCACCAGCGAGATCATCTCGGCACTCGGCCAACGGAGTCCGGAACGGCTTCGGGTCATTGCCTTCACAACAGCGGCGCACTACCAGGACTCGAGGATGAGCATCCAGCAAATCGGACAGGAGTTGGGAGTGGATTTCGTGGTGGAAGGAGGAGTGCGCAGGTTCGGGCGGCGGGTGCGCGTGACCGCACGCCTCATTTCTGCACGCGACCAAGCCCAAGTTTGGGCAGACAGTTTCGAAATCCGACTCCCACCTCTATTCACGCTCCAGCAAGGGTTGGCACGGCAACTCGTTGGCGCCCTGTTCGGTAAGCTCTGCTTGCCCCTAAGGCAGAAGCCGGGCCGAGGGACCGCCCACGTCCCTTAGGCGCATGTATGTCAACCCCTCACTCGTTAGGATGGCCCCGGGTGCCTCGCGGAACGATACCTCGGCACAGCCACTTTTCCTGGTCTGGCCGGGCAGGACGGGAAGCGCCTGCATTTTTGCACTTTCTGCTTGACAACCTCATCGGCCTGTGATAGCCTACTTATATGGTGTCGTTCGGGACACATTGTCGCAGGCAAGCGCTGGGCGCAAGGGAAAGCGGAGGGGTCCCGGCTATGGGGGAATGTAGAGAACTACAAAAAATGGAAAATAGTGGGAACGAAGTTAAGAAGTACCTGAAAACAAAGGACATCAATTTTTTGAGTGGTGCAGATTATGCGCGTTTTGCGCGCGATTTAGCACAAATTTGAGCTTAAATTTAGCAAAGACAGCGCATTTTGCGAAAACGAAGTCAGGCTTCAGGGCCGGAAGGCGAAGGCCTGACGGTGACAAAAAGTCGGCTACTCAACCTTCGGGACCGCATGCACTCGGCTGGCCGGCGCCCGGGAAATCTCAGTTGAATCCCGCCACCAGGTGCGGAACGTACGGCTCCTCGAGCGCCGCAATCTCCTGCGGCGTAAGGCGCAGCGAGAGCGCTGCCACGGCCTCCGTGAGGTGATGCGGCTGGGTAGCGCCGACAATGGGCGCGGTGATTCCCGGCTTGTTGAGCATCCACGCCAGCGCCAGTGCGGCGTGTGAAACACCTCGCTCCCCCGCCATCTGAGTTAATCGTTCCACAACCGGACGGTCGATTTCTTCCGTCTTCGAATACAGGCTCTTGCCGAATCCGTCGGTCTCGAAGCGCTTAGTCTTTTCCGCCTGCCAGGGACGCGCCAGGCGGCCACGAGCCAGCGGGCTCCAGGGAATCACGCCGATGCCCTCGGCCCGGCAAAGGGGCAGCATCTCACGCTCCTCTTCACGATAGAGCAGGTTGTAATGGTCCTGCATGGAAACGAAACGGGTCCATCCATGCAGGTCGGCGAGATAGAGCGCTTGGGTGAACTGCCACGCGAACATGGAGGACGCGCCGATATAACGCACTTTACCGGATTTCACCGCGTCGTGCAGCGCCTCGAGTGTTTCCTCGATGGGCGTTTCGTAGTCCCAGCGGTGAATCTGGTAAAGATCAATATAGTCGGTCTCGAGGCGCCGCAGGCTCTGCTCGAGTTCGTAAAGGATGGCCTTGCGCGACAGGCCGCGCCCGTTGGGTTCATCGCGCATAACCCCGTACACCTTGGTCGCGACGACCACCGTGTCCCGCGGACCGTTCGCCTTGAGGAAGCGCCCCACCACCTCTTCGCTCGCGCCGCCCGAATACACATTGGCGGTATCGAAGAAATTGATGCCCAGATCGAGCGCTTGCCGGAAGTAGGCTTGGCCCTGTTCCTCATTGAGAACCCAGGCGTGCCTGCCGGCTTTCAACTCGCCCGTGGCCGGCGCTCCGTAGCTCATACAGCCGAGGCAGATCCGCGACACGCGCAGCCCCGTCTTGCCAAGATTAACGTACTCCATAGTCACCTCGATTCGTGCGAGCCCAATCGATTCGCCACTGCCCGCCCCGCAGCGGCGTCCAGACAAGCTGCTTCATGGGAGTTCCGCGCGCGTGGTGATAAAGGACTGCCGTGCGGGCGTAGAAGCCGCGCGTGTGGGGCGTGTCTCCAAAGCCCAGGCGCTGAACGTCCAGATGGTGGCAGAACTCGTGGCAAAGCGTGCTCAGAAATGTCCCCAGCGAAGTCACCTGCTTGCGCATGGCAGTCCGCATCCACACGCGGATTTCCTGTTTTCGAAGGTCGTAGTCTCCAAAAAGCTCCGACGCCCCGCCCTCATAGACGCGAACCGGGCGGGCCGCCAGCACTCGCACCTGCGGTTGGGACACGCCGTAGAATTCAGCCGCCACGCGCAGAAATTCCGCGCACACTTCCCGCACCGGCGCGCTCTGGCCGCTTTTCATGGCCAGGTCGAGAGTACTGGCCGTCCCCCGCAAGCGATCGTCAGGCGGTATCGCGAGGTCGCAGAGATCGTCGCTGGCGAGGAACTGTGCCCGTAGCGTCGCCTTGCGCGGTTGGCGGTCGGTGAGCATCGTAACCCCACATTAGCGCATACCGTGTCCGGATTCCAGCCCTCGAAGAGTCCTTGCACCGCGAAGATTCTGCGAACTGTGGCGCGGGCATTCCTTCGCTGCGCTCAGGACAGGCACTGCCCGTGCGTACGGCCGTGCCACGTTTTGGTTGCGGCTCCGCCGCCCTGTGGTAAGATTTGCGCGGGGAGTAATCCGCATCTCCCAGAATGCCAGGGAAAGCCCGGCCTATGGTCCTGTCGCGCACGGCAAAGATCGACCCGCAATTCTGTTGTTTCCGCTTGCGCGTCGGCCAGTCGAGAATCCACGGCCGAGGCGTCTACGCTGACCAGGATATCCCGCCCAACCGCAAGGTAATCGAGTACAGGGGGGAAAAGATCACCATGAAGGAGGGCCGGAAGCGCCGCCATACTCCTTATCTCTTCGTTCTCGACAAGCGCTGGATGCTCGACGGCGCCGTCAATGGCTCAGGCGCCGAGTTGGTCAACCACTCCTGCGCGCCCAACTTAGTCACCCGCATTTTCAAGGGGCACATTGTCTATATGAGCCTGCGCAGGATCCGCCAGGGCGAAGAGCTGACCGTCGACTACAACTACGACGACACCGATGAGACCATGCGCTGCATCTGCGGCGCCCCCGGCTGCCGGGGCATAATCAACACCAAGTAGAAGGCAGCGGTAGCCTGAGCAAGG
>Ga0181518_10002871_pt1 | contig 16331 bp, 10 predicted proteins | sample PEATcosm2014_Bin_28_FD_119751 | JGI IMG/M metagenome (GOLD analysis project Ga0181518, IMG submission 119751) | Peatland microbial communities from MTU Mesocosm Facility, Houghton, MI, USA - PEATcosm2014_Bin01_60_metaG | ecosystem: Environmental > Terrestrial > Soil > Wetlands > Peat | place... | reverse complement strand
TACGATTTCGAGCGCCTGATGCCAGGCGCCACCAAAGTGAAAACCAGCGAGTTCGCCACTTGCATGATCGAAAACATGAGCGTCGCGGTGGCGGCGGACTGAGACATCGCTTTTCACGCAGAGACGGGGCTTGACCCGTCTCCGCCGCGGAGGACGCGGCAAGCCGCGTCTCCCGGAAATGTTCCTGAGCATTAAGAAAGGAAACTTCATGCGCAATAAAGTAACGATAGTCGGTTCCGGAAACGTAGGCGCCACCGCCGCCCATTGGATCGCATCGAAGGAACTAGCCGATGTCGTCCTCATTGACATAATCGAAGGTGTTCCCCAAGGCAAAGGTCTCGACCTGCTCCAGGCCATGCCGATCGAGAAACGCGATTCCGCCATCCTCGGCACGAACGACTACGCCGACACAGCCAAGTCTGACATTGTCGTCATCACCGCGGGAATTCCACGCAAGCCCGGCATGAGCCGCGATGACCTTCTGAACACCAACTACAAAATCATGAGCGACGTAGTCGGCAAAGTCGTGCAGCACTCGCCGAACTGCATCCTCATCATCGTCTCCAACCCCCTCGACGCCATGGCGCAGGCCGCCTACAAGCTGAGCGGGTTTCCGCGGGAGCGCGTCATCGGCATGGCCGGCATACTGGACTCCGCCCGCTTTCGCGCCTTTATCGCCCAGGAACTGAAAGTCAGCGTCGAGAACGTAACCGCCTTCGTCCTCGGTGGACACGGCGACACCATGGTCCCGCTTCCCCGCTATTCCACCGTCGCCGGCATTCCCGTCACCGAACTCATCGAAAAGGCCACCCTCGATCGCATCGTCCAGCGCACCCGCGACGGCGGCGCCGAGATCGTCAAATATCTCAAAACCGGGTCCGCTTACTACGCCCCATCGGCCGCCGCCACCGAGATGGTCGAGGCCATCCTCAAAGACAAGAAAAAGATTCTCCCGTGCGCCGCCTACCTCAACGGAGAGTACGGCATCCACGGGCTGTTCGTCGGCGTCCCCGTGAAACTCGGCGCCAAGGGAATCGAGCAGATTATCGAGATCAAACTCACTCCGGAGGAGAAAGCGGCCCTCGACAAGAGCGCCGCCGCCGTGAAAGAACTCATCGCGGTGATCAACGTCTAGGGGACTCGGATGGCACATGTGGTGGCGGGGGCAAAGCCCCGTCACCACACCACCTTTGTCGGTTTGGCGGTCATGCGCCGCGTCTCTGATTTCTCTTTCGTGATCGCCCCAGGCTCGCTATAGTGTCTGAGGCCAGCACACGATGGACTTCGATCAGCTCGAAATTTTTCTTGAAGTGGCGCGGCTCTCCAGTTTCTCCCGCGCTGCGGAGAAGCGTTTTCGCACCCAGCCCGCCATCTCGTCTCAGATTCGGGCGCTGGAAGAAGAAGTAGGCGCCCGTCTGCTCGACCGCTCCGGAGGCCGCGTCTCGCTCACCATGTCCGGCAAACTGTTTTTCAAGTATGCCGAGGAGACGCTGGAGCGGCGCAAGACTATTCTCACCGAGATCGCCGAGACCGAGCGCGTTCCCCGCGGCGAAATTGTTGTGGGGGCCAATGAAGGCACCTGTCTGCACATCCTGCCGGAGGTGTTCGCGCAATTCAAACGCGATTATCCGAACGTCGCCGTGAACATCAAGCGCTCCGACTATGCCAGGATTCTCGAGTCGATCATCGAGAATGTGGTGGATTTTGGCGTGGTCTCGCTGCCCGTGAATGACAACCGGCTCGAGGCACAGATGATTCATCGCGACGAACTCGTCGTAATCACGGCTCCGCATCATGCGCTCGCGGCGAAGAAGAGCGTCACCGTGGCCGAGGTTTCGACCTATCCGCTCGTCGTGCCCAAACTGGGCCACACCCGCGACGCGCTCGATGCTCTGTTCTATGACCATCACTTGAAGCCGAAATTGGCCATGGAACTCGATTCGAGCGAACTGCTGAAGCGTTTTGTGGCGGCCGATGTCGGGGTGGGGTTTATCGCCCGGTCGAATATCGAGGAGGATATCCGGGCCAAGGCCCTGGTTGCGATCACGCTCGCCGACGCGCAAATCCGGCGCGACCTCGCGCTCGTGTTCCGCAAAGACAAATCGCTCAGCCGCGCCGCCAAAGCCTTCATGGACATAGCGGTAAAGCAAAAGAATTTTTCCACGCCCGGGGCTGGGAAGCGAACCAAATGAACCGGGCTGTGCGTCTCGTGCTCTGCCTGCCCTTGCTCCTTTCGGCCGCTGCAGCCCAGAAGCAGTCCACCAGTGGCAAAGCTTCCTCAGCCGCCCCCTTCAAACTCATCGCGCTGAAAATCACGGGAACGGCACGCTACACCGACACAGAAATTCTTGCCGCGAGCGGCCTGCAGATGGGCCAGAACGCCGCCGACGGCGATTTCAAAGAGGCGGTGCAGCGCCTGGGCGATTCCGGCTTGTTCAGCAAGGTTGTCTACTCGTATTCCTCCTCAGCGGCGGGCGTAAAACTCGAACTGCAACTCGCCGACACCGACAAGAGCAAGCTGGTTCCCGCGAACTTTGAGAATTTTGTCTGGTTCACCGACGACGAACTGCGCACCGCCTTGCAACGCAGCGTTCCGCTGTTCAAGCAGTTGCTGCCCGTTGCAGGTAATCTTTCGGACCGGGTTTCCGAGGCGCTGCAAGGCGTTTTGAGCGAGAAGCAATTTCCAGGGCGGGTGGATTTCCTGCGCAATGCAGAAGAGTCGAGTGGCGCCCTAAACGCGATCGTTTATCGGGTCGAAGAAGTCAGCATCCGAATTCGCAGCGTCGAATTTCCGGGGGCTTCGCCGGAGCAGACGGCTCTGCTCGCAAACGCAGCCCGCCGCCTAACGGGAGCAGAATACGCGCGCTCTTCTCTGGCCGCAGCCGCTAAGTTTGACCTGCTCCCGGTGTACCTGCAGCGCGGATATTTGAAGGCCGCGTTTGGGCCATCAGACGCGCGCGTCGTACCCCAACCACCTGCTGCGGCCGATGCGCAAGATCGCGCCGAGCTTCAGGTGGATGTGATCGTACCCGTGAACCCGGGCAAGATATATTCAACCTCCAGTGTCGACTGGAAGGGCAACGCTGCCATTACCACCGACGAAGTTGCGCCTCTCCTCCACTTGCAGCCCGGCCAGCCCGTCGACGCCGTGCGTCTTCTCCGCGATCTCGAAAACGTGGGCAAGCTTTACCGCAGCCGCGGCTACATGACGGTTCAGATCAAGCCCGACGCCCAGTTCGACGACGAGAAATGCACCGTGCACTACGACCTGAACATCGTCGAAGGCTACCTCTACAAGATGGGCGAGTTGGAGATCTTGGGACTCGACACACAGGCTAAGGCTCGGATGCAGGCCGCGTGGACCCTGCGTGAAGGTCAGCCTTACAACGCCGACTACCCCAAGAAATTTGTGGACGGTACCGAACAGTTACTTCCCCGCGCCGTGCGCTGGGCCGTGAGCATTCATGAATCGCTGGACGCGAAGGACAAGACCGTGGACGTGGAGGTCCGCTTCAAGCAGCAGTAGCGTTGAAAACTGTGGCGTGTCGAGGAGCAAAGTTTTTTGTAATTCGAAGCTTGCGTGAGGATCGTAATATTGACATCATAATAGTGACATCAGGGAGTAGCCACTTTTGAATTATCATCTCCTTTCACAGGCGAGGAAAGCACGATGAAAGTTAATCGAATAGCAACTGCGGTTTTTGGGATGCAGATGTTGCTCGGGCTGGCAGCGGTACCAGCGCTGGCTGCCGGTAAGCCCCAGACCTTGACCGGCGAAGTGAGCGACGCGATGTGCGGGGCGAAACATGAAATGCCCGGCAATGCCGCGGAATGCACGCGCGGCTGCATCAAGCATGGATCCAAATACGCGCTCGTGGTCGGGGACAAAGTCTACACCCTGGAGACCTCGGATAAGGCCGCGCTCGACAAGCTGAACGATCTGGCCGGAGCGAAGGCAAAGGTGACCGGAGAAGTGGACGGCACCACGATCACAGTAAAATCGGTGGCTGCGGGATCGTAACGCACACTGTCGCAACTTAACGTCAACAAAAAACCGGCGGGCAGCCAGCCGGTTTCTTGTTGTCTCCGCAATTCGCACTACTATTGATTCTGGGTCTGACTATCGTCCCGGCGCTTCAGCGTCGGGCGATCGTCGTCGTCGCCGCTCTTGTCGGTGCCGCTGGTCTTGTCACTGGTTGAAGTGCGGCGCAGGCTGGGCTTGCTCCCATCCTTCTCTTCGATGACCTTGTGCCGGTTCTCGATGGTGGCCAGGCGCGACTTCACGTCGTCAAACTCCGAGGTCGAAACGATGTACTGCGGGCGCGCCGGAAGAATGGTCGCGATTTCCTTTTGCGAGGCCTCAATGCGGTCGGGCGTCTGCGGGTGCGAAGCGAAGGCCTTGGCGATCGTGCCCGGCTTCTTCTTCTCTCTCGCCTGAATTTTTTCGAAGAAACTGATGAAAGCCTGCGGATCGTATCCCGTCTTATACATATATTGCAGGCCGAGGTAGTCCGCTTCCGCTTCGAAATTGCGCTGGAACTTCATGAACGTGAGGGGCAAGGCCAGACCACTTGCTTCGTAGATTCCGTAGCCTATGCCGCCCCCAACGAAGATCAGAGGAATGGTGGCGATTTGCGCAATATTCGCTCGCGTCATCTGACGCATCCCGTGGCGGGCGCAAACGTGCGAAATCTCATGCGCCATCACGCCGGCCAGTTCGGCCTCTTCATCCGCCGCCAGAATCAGACCGGAGTTCACGTAGAAAAATCCACCGGGGAGCGCAAATGCGTTTATTTCGTCGGAGTCGATCACCTTGATGGTGAACGGCACCTTCGCGTCGGAATTGCGCACCAGGTTCTGGCCAATGCGGTTGACGTACTCGTTCACGACCGGGTCCTGAACCAGCTTTACGCTATTTTCGACCATCATCGAGTACTGCTTGCCCATCCTGATTTCGGTTTCGAGCGAATACCAGTCGCCAATACCACGCCCTCCGACGTTGCGGTTGCCGATGGCATCGACATCGTCCTCCTTGCCGTCGTGCTTGACCTTGCTCGGGTCGGGTTCCTGGATGGGAGGCGGCCCACTAGGGACTGAGTCGGTGGCGGCGCTGCTGCTGCTCGAAGAAGTGTCCGCGGGCGGAGCTGGAGTCGAGCTGGTTGTTGAGCCAGGCGGGGGCTGCGTGCTCGGAGTCTGCTCCGTTTGATCTTTTGACGCTTGCGGCTGTGATGCCTGCGGTTGCGAGGCTTGCGGCGGCGCGTTCGGGGTCTGGGAAGTTTGATCCTGCGCCAGCGCGGGCAACGCCATCAGCGCCAGAATGCTCAGGGAGATCAGCAACTTACGGTACGACATTTCGATACCCCGCAGAAACCCGGTCGGTTGACACCATTATACCCCCGATAGCAAGTCGGGCCCGATGGAGTTTCCCCATCTATTTGGACGCTGGCTCGCGCCTGAAAGTTACCCATTATTTTCGCAGCGCGCGTTGGCTGAGGTTCGTTTCGGAGCCGCCTGTGCGACGGGCAGGAAGAGCGGAATTCGCTTCTGTGAAATCGACCCGCGCGAGCTTCGCCTCTCCACGGCTTGCTACCCGTGAGGCAAGACTTTGACCGGTTCCTGGATGGTTCGACGAATACGAATCGAGGGCGTGCCCGGTTTTGGGTGAAGCAGCGCTTCACTTTGTTTTCCACCATTCCTGCCTATTTACTCTTGAGACAATAACCAACTGGTATGGGTACCCCCTCCCCCTATCTTATCCGCTCTATTAGAATCTGTGGGTTAGAGGCAAAATCTTCACATTAAAGGACTTACATGGAAAGTCTTCAGAAAGAAGGACTTAGTAGGGATCCGTTCGCTTCGCTCAGGATTTCGGCAGCGGGCTCCCGCTTCGCTCACGCCCGCTAAACGCCTCAACTTACGGTTGTCAAAGAGCGCTGAAAATGGGTTTGGGGCAGCTTCGAGGGCCGTCTTGGGAGACGGCACACTTCTGGCTGCGCCTATCAGGTTCCTATTGTCGCGCATTGCGGGGTGGTTGTCTGTGACGCATGGCCCGGCTGTTTGTGATGAAAAAAGTTAAAGATTCCGTTCAAGCGAAGCCTGGACAGGCCGCCCGCAGTCAAGAGAAATCCGAGTCTTTTTGGAGGGCCGCCGTCCGTCGAGCGGTAGCGATAGAATGCCGTCTATGCTCATATGGCCAATGTAAGTGTGCGAGTTCGTTATCGTCCTGCCCGCATCGGATGGTGCGTTCGAGACAACAGTTGGGATGACCTTCGACGCGCGTTGCGGTTCACTAATGTTTTTTGGGGAGGAAAGTTCAACCCAATTATTCCTATCGCCGCTCCATGTGCAGACAAACTAGTTCGCAGGTTTCGAGTTGACGTTCTCGTCGAGGTCTCGGACGACCCGCAGGTCAAGGCCTTCGTGAAGAAGTTTGAGCACCTGCCTTGGCCGCTCCTATATCCCGATTTGTTTACGAAGTTTTCCGGACGTCACCTACCGAATTTTCTCGATGTTTCCCACTCGCTGCAGAAGATTGCTGAAGATGTGCGGGTTCCCGATAGTCTGACCTTTGCTCAGGATCCATTCATCTTGCCAGCGGAGTCGAATCGATTCTCCCTTGTGCATTGGAGCGAGGACGACCCGCTCGGAGATGTAATGCTCGCCACTTTCGGTGCCTACCCCAAGGCCGAAGAGACTGGCCGGGATTACGAGCGCTTCATAAAAGAAAACATCAGGCCCTCTCACTACTGGGCGAAGCAGGGCGAGCCACTTCCGGCTTATCTATTGGATAAGGTAACGCCTTCGGAAATTAGTGCGCTCGACTTGAACTGGGACCGCGTTCCGTGCGATACGACCTTGGGCTTTTATGCCGGAAGAGCAGGCAACTTTGAAGACATCGTGAACTACTGGACCTTAGCCGCTTGTGGACTGAACATACTGTTTGTCGATCCGGCTCACACGCAACGTTTGGCTCTGCTGAAAGATGCACATTGGGAGTTCATCCGGCAGAGACAAGCGACAAGTCGGCACGCCGACAATGAAATAGCGGTCTGGAGCCGTTCGCAGGAAGCTGTTAGCGAACTTGCCTTTCCCGCGGCGTTGGTTCCCTATTACAACGCAGTCGATGGCACTGATGTTGTGCAGGCGAATTTGCGGCCCGCGCTGCAATACCTCACTGAAAAGAGTGTCCTAGCCTCCTTATCGGCGCGGCGAGGCAGTCTGAGCTTATCGTTCCAGTTCCCAGAAAAGCCGTTTACCCTGGCGGATGAATGGGAGTGGCGTGATCAACATTTTGTCGTGTCTATCAGAAATCCATCCGATGAGGCCGATAGCAAGAGTACATTTTGGATACCGTACGTCCCCGAACTCAACCGGTGGTATGGAAGGAATGCGTGCCTCCGGGCCAGAGGCGTTCGCGCAGAAGTTGATGGCATTGGCATTATCTGTCCGATCACAGATGAACACCTCGAGCTAGAGCCCTTACGAAAGCATGAACTCGCGACGAAGCTATTCGAAGTCGCAGGAATAGACGCCCACCAGAGCCTGCCGGGTCGAATAGCCTCCCGGTTAATTTCGCAGCTCGGCGGCCTGCAGGGCTGCCGAGTATTGAAGATTCCTGGCGTTCGACGGCTTATTAGAAAATATAGCCCGTTGGAGGACTTCGACAGGACAGAGGCTATACGTACAATCGGGAATTGTGACCCAACAACAGGCCTGCCGCAGTTCTCGGACTATGAAGACCTGTTTATCGAGGAACGTGACCAGACCATCACTAAACTCAAACCCGAACATGCATTCCTCTATCTGCTGGACAAGGGCGTTTTTCGCGCTGGCCTCAGCCCAGTCTGTCCGGTGTGTGAGCTGCAATTTTGGGTGGAGCTTGACGACGTTGCTACCCAAATCAGCTACGAACTCTGCGGCAGCCCCTTCAAGCTCACTCGCCAACTTAAAGACCGCGCCTGGAGCTTCAGGAAGTCCGGGCTATTCGGGAAAGAAAATAATCAGGAAGGAAGTATTCCGGTCGCCCTGACTCTGCAACAACTGGATACAACCGTGAACCGCTCATTTGGTGGTTCATTACTCTTGACGAACATGCTGTTGAAATCCGCCGGAGCAAGTATTCAAGACTGCGAGACGGACCTCTTCGTTGCTCTTCCAAGAGGCAGCAGCATCCAGGTAGCGATTGGCGAATGCAAGGACGCCGGTGGACAAATAGAACTCGACGACGCCAGAAAACTAGCTGCAGTTGCAGACGCTTTTCCTAGCAACAAATTCGAGAGCTATATCGTGTTCTCGAAGACGGCGCCCTTCACTCAGGACGAAGTTGAGAACTGCCGCGCGGCGCAGTACAAAAGCGGTGGCCTCAGAGTCATTCTGCTCTCCGACAGAGAATTAGAGCCGTATTTCGCGTACGAGAGAACGTCGCAGCAATTCGATGTCAGACATTCCGCTGTGTCGTTGGAAGACATGGCGCGGATCACATATGATGTCTTCTTCGCGCCGAAACCAAAGAGGTGCTAGGGCGCGAGTCGCGAAGAATGCAGGGGTCCTTCGACTCCGCCGGGACTTCACTTCGTGAAGTCCCGGCTCCGCTCAGGATGACAACTTTGGATAGGGTAGCTGGAAACTGATAGCTGAGAGCCGAGAGCTGACAGATGAGAGCTGTTTACGTCCAGCGAAACCAGCGCAAGGCGAGGATGAACGAGACCCCGCCCCAAACTGCAAGCACGAGCAAGCGTCCGGATTGTGAGCCCAGCGTCGCGCCTTCTAATATCGTGGCTCGGAGCGCGTCGTTGAGCGCGGTTAGCGGGAGGGCTTTGATGAAGGGGCAGGTGATCGCGGGAAATCTCTGATAGGAAAAGAAGACGCCGGAGAAGATCCACATGGGCATCATGACCAGGTTGATGAGGCCGGAAACGGTTTCGATTTTCTGCGCGCGGCAGGCGGTTAGCAGGCCTATGCCGCCGAAGGCTACGGCCCCGAGCGATCCGAGCAGGATGACCGAGAGGATCGATCCCTGCATTGGCATGTGAAAAACCAGCACGCCGAAACTTAAGAGCAAGCCTACTTCAATCACCATCAGCACCAGGCGGCTGCTGGTTAGGGCCAGAAGGAAATCGCTGCGGCGCATGGGGGTGGCTATGAAGCGCTTGAGCAATTTGCGCTGGCGCATTTCCACCAGCGCGAAGCCCACTCCCCACATGCCGGAGTTCATGAGGTTCATGCCGAGCAGGCCGGGGATGAGGAAGTCGATGTAGCGGGATCCGGGTTCGCTGGAAGATTGCGCGGAAGTGATGAGCGCATCTTTGCGTCCGGCGACGGATTGGAGCTGGGCGTCGATTTCGGCGCGGGAGAGCACGCTCTCAGGGCGCGCGGGATCGTAATAAAAAGTGTAGCTGCCGTCGGGATTGGACTCGATTGCCAGATCGAACTTGCCGAGGTGGAAGGCCTTGAGCGCGGCATCGCGATCGAGCACGGTGGCTCGGACATTGGCTCGAGCGGGGGAGTGGCCGGGCGAGGTCTTATCTGAATTCTGGAGCATGGCTAGCGTTTTCTGCGCGCCCTCGCCTGCGACCACTACGACCGAGGTGATGTCCGCGGGCTTGTTGCGAAAGGCTATGCCAAGGCCCGCCGCCAGCAGCAGCGGGAAGACGAATACCCAGAATACGACTTCAGGCTCGCGCCAGAGTTCGAGGATGCGCGCCCAGAGGAGGTGACGGTATCCGGACCAACGGCCATTGTGGAGTGCGTTGCCGCGAGATCCGCGCGCGGGCTGCGGCTGCTGATTCTTATCAGCGTGGTGGTTGGGCGCGCGGGTTTCGATGGTTGCCATTCAGTCTTCTCGCAAGTGGCGGCCGGTGAGGAGCACGAAGACATCTTCCAGGCTCGCCTGGCGCGTGCTCAGGTGTTCGAGTTGATGGCCGTCGCTGGTTACCGCATCCAGAAGAGCGGGGATGGTGAGGTGCGGCTCGCGGACACTTAGACAGACGGTTGAATCCTCGCGACGGACGGACTCTACGCTGGGCAGGGAGCGCCAGCGGTCGAGGTTGTCGTTATCGTTGTCGTTTCCGTTTCCGTTGTTACTGACTTTGAACTCGACCACGTGATGGCCGCCGAGGCGGTCGATCAAAACGGAGGGAGTGCCTTCGGCGATGAACTGGCCGTGATCGACGATGGCTAGACGGTCGCAGAGGCGCTCGGCCTCGTCCATGTAATGGGTGGTGAGCAGGACGGTTCCACCTTTTCTCTGGAAGACACGGATGATTTCCCAGAGCTGGCGGCGGCTTTGGGGATCGAGTCCGGTGGTGGGCTCGTCGAGAAAAAGAATGCGCGGATTGCCTACGAGCGCGGTGGCTACGGCCAGGCGCTGCTTCTGGCCGCCGGAAAGTTTGCCTACCCAGGCGCCGGATTTCTCGGTGAGTTGGAGTTCTTCGAGAATGTCGTCGGCGGGGCGCGGTTCGCTGTAAAAGCTGGCAAAGAGTTCGATGGTTTCGCGGACGTTTAGCCTTTCTGACAGGCGCGTTTCCTGGAGCGAGATGCCGATCCACTCGCGCAATTGGCGCGGGTTGTCGTTCCAGGTGTGGCCGAAGATGCGGACTTCGCCCGATGTGGGTGCGAGCAGACCCTCGAGGATTTCGATGGTGGTGGTCTTCCCTGCTCCGTTGGGGCCGAGGAGGCCGAAGCACTGGCCGGCTTCGATTTGCAGGCTAAGGCCGCGGACGGCTTCGACTTTGCCGTCGTAGGTCTTGCGCAGGTTGGTGCACACGATCGGAGAACCCACGAGCAGATTGTAGCGTAGCTCGCGGCTGCGGCGCGGAGCTGCGCTCCGCTGGACAGCCGAGGGCGGCTGTCCCTACGTGCTCTTTCTCAGGGTCGACGCGCTGTGGTTGGCCTCGTGACGTCGCCTTTTGCATTCTGCCAGAGGATTGCGTTTAGCTTTTTCGCATCGGCTGCGTCTGGCTTCGAGAAATTCATCTGCGATGATTCTTTTGCTCCGGGGGCGTTGTTTTCGTTCACTTTATAGATGAGGCCGCTGCGCAGATTATTGTCGTCGGCCTGAAACGGCGGCTGCGTTCCCGGGCCGGAGAACAGCGGCGACATGAGCGGGGCGTGAGCGTCGAACAGATTCATCGGCGGCAGGCCGAGCAGAGCTTCCATGGTGTGGACCAGGCTGACGGTCGTGTAGAAGTGATGATCGACGAACGTTTGCGGCATGCGCGGCGCATACTTGCTGATGACCAGGGCGGTAGATCGATGGGCATCGATGTGATCGGCGCCATCCTGCGCGTCGTCCTCGACGACGAAGATGGCGGTGTCGTCCCAGTAGGGACTGTGGGAGAGGGCATCGACTACGCGGCCTACCGCCAGATCGTTGTCGGCGACCGAGGCCTGCGGCGTGGGCTTGCCGGGACGCGTGCCTCCGGTGTGGTCGTCGGGCAGGTAGAGGAGCGTGAACTGCGGAAGTTCTTTGGCGCTTCCCTTGGCTTTCACGAACTCGGCGAATTCGCGGAGGAATTCGTCGGCGCGGAGTTGGTCGGGATAGTCGGTGTTGAAGTCGGGAAATTGCGGATCGTAGTGATCGCGCAGAGCGGCTTTGGTGGGCCGCGTGCGCTTCATCTGGGGAATTGCCCACGGCCAGGGGCTCGGGCCGCCGCGCGGGTTGCCGACGTTCGCGGGTAGTGGATCGCCTTTCTTAATTTCGGAAACCGGGCAAGTTGCGGAACTGGGAGACGGCGTTCCTTCCTTGGGCGATTTCGCTTTTTCGCTTTTGCACCACACGACGGCGATGAATTCTCCGTAGATGCGATAGGTGAGGCCGCGGCGGGCCAAGTTGTCCCAGAGGAAGCCGGTGGCGGGATCGTCCACGTCAGGGATTCCCTGCTCGAGCGGAAGTTCTTCGGCCACGCGGCCGCCAAAGTCGTAGGTTCGCTCTTTGCTGCGATAGGCTATGGGCCAGGTTTTCTCGTTGTAGTCGGAGGTGGTGGCGGCGGTGGACCAGAGGTGTCCGTCGCCGGAAACTTCGCCGCTGTCGTAGAAGTTGTCTAGCACTCCGAACTGCATGGCCAGCTTGTGCTGGTTGGGGGTGATGTCTTTGCCGTACATGGTCAGCGATGGGTCGCCGTCGCCGACGGGCAGGTCGCCGAGGATCTGATCGTAGGTGCGGTTTTCCTTCAGCACGTAGATCACGTGGCGGATGGGGTTGCCTCCGCCGGCAAAGTCAAACTTGCCGCCGTCGGACTGGATGAGATTGTCTTCTTCAACCTGGTGGGTGTAGGTGGCTAGATTCTTCTCGATGTCCGAGAGGCTCAGGCGCTGGATGGAGCCGCCTATCAGCGTTGGAATGTAGGGATGCTCTTTTCTTTTACGCTCGCCCTTCAACTGATTCAGCATATTGTTGGGACCGCTTCCCTGCCCTTTGGCGGTGGCGATCAGCAGGTCATTGCCGGCAATGGCCAGGGCGCTCGGATACCACTCAGTGGGGATGAAGCCGAGGGGTTCTTCATCTGGTGTTTCTTTGATGCTATGGCCACCGGCGGTCAGTCTTGGCAGCTCCTTGACCGCGAACACGGCGACGGCGTCGAGCGAGGCACTGGCCGCGTAGAGATATTTGCCGTCGGGTGAAAGGGCGATGGCTTGGAGGACGGATCCGGGGTCTTTGAAATTGGTTTGATAAGGGGTATACGCCTGATCGACGACTCTGAGATCGACGGCTGCCACGACATCGGCGTTGGCGAGAGCCACATAGAGCGTGTCTTCATTGGGGCTCAATAGCATCGCTGCGGGATGCGGGCTGGGGGCGGTAGCGTCATCATGTTTCCACAGACCAATCCGCGTGGATCGGGACACATCGCCTGTCTTTAGATCCAATTCCACAATCGCGGAGCTATTCCACAGGCTGACCCACGCCTTGGTTCCGGCTTTATTGGCGATCACCGTATACGGATATTCGGTGGGGATAAAACGCTCATGATCGAATTTCTTGCGCCTTAGAGCGAACGACTTTTCAATTTGCCCGGGGGTGACGTCCAGCAGCACAACATTGTCGGAAAGATTATTGGCGATGAGCAGGCGGTCGCCGTTGGGGCCTGGAAGAACGGCTAGACCCGCGGGGTATGGGAGTGCGGTTCCCGCGGGAGTTTTACGCAGACCGAATGCTACTTCTTTACCTTCGGCGATGGATTGGGGCGGGATCTTGAGGAAGCGTTCAGGAGTGACTTCGCCGGCTGTGAATTTGTACACCGCGATGCCGTTGCCGGTGCTGGTTGGCTTCTCGCCGGTGGGGTCGGTGATCGAGCCCATCGAGGCATAGAGATGCTTGCCGTCGCTCGAAAAAGCCAGGCCCATGAAATAACTTTGGTGAGTGGGATAGTCGTCGCTCAGGCGGTCGTCGGGAAAGTCGTGCAACTGATTGTTGCTGAGATCGAGAATGGCGATCGATTGGCGCGCGCCCGTTTCCTGCCTGCCGTAGCCCTGATTGAGGAGCGCTGCATAACGGCCATCGGGACTGAGGGCGATGGTGGCGGGAAAGCTGTTGGTGCGGGCTAGGTAGCCGGGGACGGGGAGGGTCAGGCTCTTGCTGGTCGGAAGATTGATGCGGCGCTGACGGTCGGCGGCGCGTGCGACCACGAACACGACTAGCAGGGCGGAAAGAGCGAGGAGGGGGACGGTGGCAAGCTTCTTCCCGAACCTTTTCACGAATTTTTTCACGAGCGGGGGCCTCGGGAGGGTTGTACCATCCTGGTGCGAAGGGAAGCAAATGGGAAGCGAGGACGTCGACCGTGCGTCGGGTAAAGCCCGGAAATTTAATAAAATGCCAACTCTTTCATGGGATAGTGTTTCCGGTTGCGCGTCCACAAATCAGCGCGATTCAGAACCGCAGCGGCGGCAATCAGGGCGTCACCAATTTGCAGGCCGTGACTCTTACCGTATCGACGGAGATAATCGCCAGCTTGGCGGCCTGTCTCATAGTCGATGGGGACGCAAACCAGAGTGCTAAACAGCTTGGCCGTTGCCTCATGCTCGCGCGGCAACGCTCCGGCCCACAGCTCTGCGGAGCTTACCGGCGAGCACAGGATTGTGCTGCCCGATTCCGCCAGTTCCGTCCACCGGAACAAGACATCGTGATGTCGCTCACGCGAAACCTCGATAAGAACGTCGGAATCGACCAGAACCGTCACCGCTTCCAAAGCCTTTCCAGCCGAGTATCACGGCGCAGGCTGCGGACGTATTCTTCGGTAGAGTCGGGCAAATCTTTACGATCCTTCCTGATTCCCACGAAGGCAAGCATGGCCTTGCGGCGCTCATCCAAATTGCCGAGATAATGCTCGCGCGCAGCTTCGCGTACTAGGGCGGAGATGGTCGTTCCCTGGCTTCGGGCGCGGGCATGGAGGGCGTTCCAGAGATCGTCATCCAAATATAGTTGGGTACGTCGCATGATGTATAGTATACATCACCATTTCTTGCATTCGCAACTATTTTGTCCCCACCAAGTGCACTTGCGACACTGGCTCTCTAGAGTGGGACTTCTTAACGCCGATCAACTCGACTGCTTTGGCGGCGATGTGTTCGGCGGAGACTTCGAACTCCTTGATTAACTCCCAGGGAGCGCCGGAATCTCCGAAGCGGTCTTTCACTCCGATGGCGCCGGTGATGATGGGGATGCCGTAGAGCGCGGGCGATTGGGTGATGGCGCTTGCGACTGGCCACGCCAGGGCGCCGATCTGGTGCTCTTCGGCGGTCAGGACGACGTTGGTGTCGCGGGCGGCTCGCACTATGGCTTCGGTGTCGAGCGGCTTCAGGGTGTGCAGGTTGATAACGCGGGTTTCGTAGCCGAAGTCGGACTTCAGGATCCAGGCGGCTCGCATGGCTTCGGGCACCATGGGACCGCAGGCGACGATGGAGAGGTCTTCGCGCTCGTCGCGGTATTCGGATTCCAGCTTGGTCTCGAAGGCTTCGATGAAATTCGCAGCCTCGTGACGCAAGCGAATCACGTTGGCTTTGCCGAAGACGAAGGGAGTTTTTTCGTCGGTGACAATCGGCGTCGCTTCGCGGGCGAAGCGGATGTACTTCGGTCCCACGTGCTTGAGCAGCAGGTAGTCGGTGGCTTTGCGGGTTTCTACGATGTCGCAGGGGACGACGACGCTCATGTTGGGCAGTCCGCACATGGCGAAACAGTCTTCGAGGGCCTGGTGGGTGGCGCCGTCGGGGCCGACGCTGACGCCGCCGTGGGCTCCGGCGATCAGAACGTTGAAGTTGCCGTAGCAGATGGAGGTGCGGATCTGGTCGAGATTGCGGGCGGCGGCGAAGGTCGCGTAGGTGCCGAAGACGGGCAGCTTGCCTTCTTTGGCGAGGCCGGCCGCGGCTGAAGTGGCGGACTGCTCGGCTATGCCCATGCTGATCCAGCGCGATTTGCGCTCGGGCTTACCGGCGTAGAACTCGCTGATGGTGATGGAGCCGGAAATGTCGAGCCCGAAGCAGACGATGCGGGGATCGTCGCCATTGGCGGCCAGCGACTGGCCGAAGCCGAGGCGCGTGGGCTTCATTTGCACTTTCATGTTTTCGGCGGCGTTCCACCAGTAGTTGCGATGAAACTTGGGCATCTTGGCGTCCAGTTTGTGCTCGACCTCGGCTTGATATTGCCGGGCGTGGGCGAAGAGTTGCTCGACGGGGATCTGGCCTTCGAGACCGAGTTCCTTCAAGGCTTTGTTTAACTCTTCGAGGTTGGGCGCTTTGCCGTGCCATCCGGCAATGTTTTCCATGAAGCTGACGCCTTTGCCTTTGACGGTGTCGGCGATGATTACGGTGGGTTTGCCGAGGCCGGCTTTGGCTTTGGTATTGGCATTCTCCAGCGCTTCGACTACCTGCTTCATGTCGTGGCCGTTGATGGTGAGGACTTCCCATCCGAAGCTGCGATATTTATCTTCGAGGGGCTCGACGTTCATTACGTCTTTCACCCAGCCGTCGATCTGGAGGCGGTTGCGGTCGATGATGCCGATGAGGTTGTCGAGCTTGAAGTGGCCCGCTTCCATCGCGGCTTCCCAGATCTGACCTTCCTGCTGCTCGCCGTCTCCCATGATGCAGAAGACACGGTGATTTTTCTTGTCTAGCTTGGCGGCTAGCGCTATGCCTACGGCGATGCTCAGGCCTTGGCCTAGCGATCCGGTGGAAACCTCTACGCCTGGCAGTTTCAGCCAGTGCGGATGCCCCTGATAGGCCGAATAGAGCTTGCGCAGGAGCGCTACGTCTTCTTTCGGGCAGAAGCCGGCGAAGGCTAGTCCCAGATAGAGGCTGGGCGCTTTGTGGCCCGTCGACCAGACGATGCGATCGCGGTC
>Ga0181518_10002870_pt1 | contig 16334 bp, 16 predicted proteins | sample PEATcosm2014_Bin_28_FD_119751 | JGI IMG/M metagenome (GOLD analysis project Ga0181518, IMG submission 119751) | Peatland microbial communities from MTU Mesocosm Facility, Houghton, MI, USA - PEATcosm2014_Bin01_60_metaG | ecosystem: Environmental > Terrestrial > Soil > Wetlands > Peat | place... | reverse complement strand
GGGGTGATGAGAACGCAGTCGCCGGATACAAGTCCCGAAGCCGAGCGGGTGTTGCTCGATTTGCTCCGCCATGCGCCCGCCTGGCGGAAGCTGCGCCTGATCGAAGACACCAACCGCTCCGTGAAGGAGCTGCTGATGATGGGACTGCGCCATCGGTTTCCTCACGATCCGCCGGTGGTGCTGCGTCGCCGCCTGGCCGATCTCTGGTTGGGGCCGGAATTGAGCGCGGCCGCCTACGGGCCGCCGCCCGAACCTGCCTGATTGGCGGAATGATCCGGGATTACCTAGAAGAATGGGCGCGGGAACTGGGCTTGACGGACTTGCTGCGTCGGGCGCTCGATGAGGCAGGTTTGCCTTTTAAGCCATGAACCGGACGGCGAAACAATTTGAGGGGCTGCTGGCGGGGTACTTTGAGACGCTGCTGCGTGACCAGCCCACGTTTTGCACGATCTGCGCCGGGCTGCGCGACGGCGAGGGGAAACTGGGCCGCCTGACGCTGGACTTTCAGAAGAAGCGCGAGCGCGAAAGGCAATCCGCGCTGCGGGCGCTGGAAAGCGTTTCGCCGCGCGAGCTGGCGAATGAGCAGCAGCTTGACCGGTTGGCGCTGCGCAGCCTGCTGCTCAAGGAATGCGAAGATTACGCCCGCGCGCGACATGCCCTGGAACCGAGCGCACCCGATCAACTGCTCAACATCCTGTTGCACGAGTTGCAGCGCGGGGACGACCAGCCCCGGCGGGCGGCGCGCAATCTGCGCTCGCTGCTTAGGCAAGCGCCGGATTTTCTGGATGAGGCGGCGGCGGTGGTCCGCAATCCCGAGCGGGTCTGGCTGCGGGTGATGGAGCAAACGGTGACGGGCGGCATGGCGCTGCTCGAAGGGGTAGGGAAGTTTCTCCAGACGGCGGCGGCCCAGGCGGGGGATGCGGCGTTGGTTAGCGCCGCCGGGAAGGCCATGCAGAGATACCGGGAGCGGGTGAAGGGGCGTCCGCCGGCGCCGGCGGGCGCCTTCGCCATCGGCGCCGTGGCGCTGCAACGCCGGGTGCGGGATGAACTCGGGCTGGATTACACGCTCGGCCAGGTGGAAGCCCTGGCGCTGGGCGAAGTGGCGCGCGTGGGCAGGCTGCTCAAGGCTGCCTGCGCGCGTTTTGGCCGGAACCGTTCGGCGGAACAAATTATGGCCGAGGCGCGCTCGCAATGGCGTCCCGGCAAGCCGCTGCTGGAGCTTTACCAGCGGGAAACGCGGCGCATCGCGGAAGGGTTTCGCCAGGCTCAGGCGGTGTCGTTCCCGGAAGGGGACGTGCTCGAGGTCAAACCGGTGCCGGAGTTTCTGCGCGCGGTGATTCCAATGGCCGCGTACCAGCAACCGCCGGCGTTCACGAAGGCGCAGCGCGGGGTGTTCTGGGTGAACGACCTGAGCCTGACGAAGAAGACGGAAGCGGAAAAGCTGGCGGAGCAGCAGCAGCATTTCGGCCTTTCCCTCGCCTGCGCGCATGAGGGTTACCCGGGGCATCACCTGCAATTCGTGACGGCCAACCATCATCCGCGCCGGTGGCGGCGGCTGTTTGCCCATGCGGTTTTCTATGAGGGCTGGACGCTGTGGTGCGAGCAGATGTTGGCGGACCTGAGAATCGAGCGGTCGCCGTGGCTGCCCGTGCAGCAGTTGCACAACGCGCTGTGGCGCTGCCATCGCATCCTGGTGGACCTCCGGCTGCAAACCGGGTGCTACAGTTATGAGCAAGCCGTGCGGCATTTGCAAAGGCAGGTGGGCTTCACCCGCGCGCGGGCGGAAGCGGATGTGAATTGGTACACCGCCCAACCCGCAGTGCCGATGAGCTATTGGCTGGGCCGGCTGGAAAACGAGCGGCTGCGACAACGTCTGATGATCGGGCGGGGCTGGGCCTTGCAGAAATTCAACGATTGGCTGCTGGGCTTCGGGACTATTCCGCAGGCGTGGATTGAGAAGTACGGGTTGGACTGAAATGAAAGTCCTGGTCACCGGAGCAACGGGGTTCGTGGGCCGGGAGATTGTCCGGCAGCTTCACGAAGGCGGGCAGGCGATTCGCATTCTGGCCCGCAGCCGCACTTCACCGCGCGTGCAGGAGGCCATTTCACGCTACGGGGCCGAGGTTTATCCCGGTGACGTGCTGGATGCGCCTTCACTGGACGGAGCTGCCAATGGGATAGAGGCCGTCATCCATCTGGTGGGGATAATCAGCGAGGTTGGCGAAAGCAGCTTCGAGAACGTCCATACGCGCGGCACCGGCAACATCGTGGCGGCGGCGCACCAGGCCGGAGTCAGGCGATTCGTCCAGATGAGCGCGCTGGGCACGCGGCCCGCTGCGGCCTCGCGGTATCACCAGACCAAATGGGCCGCCGAAGAACTGGTTCGGCGCAGCGGACTGGATTTCACGATTTTCCGGCCTTCGCTCATCTACGGGCCGGAGGACCAATTCGTGAACTTGTTCGCGCGGATCATCCGGCTCTCGCCGGTCGTGCCGCTGATGGGCAGTCCACGCGCAAGATTTCAACCGGTCTCGGTTGAGGCCGTGGCGGCTGCTTTCGCAAGGTCTTTGGGCGAACCGAAGTCGGCGGGCCAGACTTATGACTTGTGCGGCCCGGAGACTTTGACGCTATCGGAGATTGTGGACCGGATTCTGGAGGTGCTGCAGCGGAGGCGGTTGAAATTCCAGGTGCCGTCCGGCCTCGCCCGTTGCCAGGCCGTCCTCCTGGAATTCGTTTTCCGGCGCCTGCTGCGAAGGGCGTCCCCCCTTAACCGCGATCAGCTCATCATGTTGCAGGAGGACAACGTGGGGAATCCGCTGCCGGCCAATGAGCGCTTTGGGCTGGAACCTGTCCCTGTTCGGGAAGGGATTGCCAAGTACTTGAGACGTGAAAGGTGATGCGTGACGCGTGATGCGTGTTGCGTGGAAGGAGGTTGTCTCGCCAACCCCTTGCACACATCACGGATCACGCATCAGGCGCCGAGAGGCAACGTGCTATTGCCCTGGGCTTGCCAGCGGCGCTCCAGCGCGCTGCTGACGCAGGTCAGGACTTTGCGGAAGCTGAATTCCGCTGATTTTGAGAGGAAGCCGAAAGCGCCGCCTTTGATCGCCTCAGCCGCCCAGGACGCCGCCCCGCTGCCGGTTGGCGCTCCGCTCAATATAATGACTTCAGTTGCCGGCCACCGCTGCTTGATCGCCCGCAGCAAGCCAAGTCCGTTCGTGTCGGGCAGTTTTATGTCCAAGAGCACCACGTCCGGTTGTTCACGGTCCAGGGCCTTGCGCAGCGCCGCGCCGCTGTCCGCCTCGGTGACCTGGTAGTCGGCTTCGAGGATAGCCTTGAGGAGGTCGCGCATGCCCTCCTCATCATCGACGATGAGGATTCTGCCCTTCCCGGCTCGCGGTGAAGAACCTGCGCCGGACGCGGTCATTAGACCTCGATCCCGTAGGCCTTGATCTTGTTGTAGAGGGTTTGGCGGCCGATCCCCAGGCGTTTGGCGGTTTCCAGTTTATTGCCGCCAGTTTCCTTGAGCATCTGAATGATCGCGTTGCGCTCGACCCCTTCCAGCAAAGTGAAGTTGGTGTCCGACGAGTCCTCGCCGGACACCTTGGCCGTGCTGATGGACAAATCCGCGGCATCCACCTGGTCGCCTTCGGACAGGAGCACGGTGCGCTGCACTTCGTTTTGCAACTGGCGGATGTTGCCCGGCCAATCGAAGGCGGTCAACCGATCGACGGCGGCCGGAGTGAAGCCCTTGATGACCCGGTTGGCCTGGGCGGCGAAGCGTTTCAAAAACGCATTGGCCAGCGGCATGATGTCTTCGCGCCGCTCGCGCAGCGGGGGCAGGTGGACCGAGATGGCGCTGATGCGATAAAACAAATCTTCGCGCAGCTTGCCCAACTGAATCGCTTCCTCCGTCTTGCGATTGGTGGAGGCGACCAGGCGGCAGTTGGTCTTGTAAGCGGTCTTGCCACCCACGGGACGCACTTCCTGGTCTTGCAGCACGCGCAGGAGCTTGCTTTGGGTGTCGATGGGCATTTCGGAGATCTCGTCCAGCAACAGCGTGCCGCCTTCGGCCTGGCGAAACAACCCTTCGCGATCAGCGTGAGCGCCGGTGAAGGCGCCTTTGACGGAACCGAACAGTTCGCTTTCGATCAGTTCGCGCGGCAAGGCGGCGCAGTTGATTTTGACGATTCGGCCCTTGCTGCGCGGGCTGAAGGCATGGATGAGGTCGGCAATCACTTCCTTGCCCGTGCCGCTCTCGCCCGTCAGCAGCACGGCGACGTCGCTGGGCGCGATGCGCTCGACGGTGCGGACGACCTCGCGCATCACAGCGCTGTGGAACACCGGCGTGGCCGTGCCGCTCATGGTTTCCAGGGCGCGCCGCAAAATGCTGGTTTCCTCGCTTTGGCGGCGGGCCTCCAGCGCGTTGGCGACATCGGCCAGAAGCTTCTGCCCGTCAAACCGCTCCGACCGGCGAATAAAGTTGTAAGCGCCCCGCTTGGTGGCCTCCACCGCCCAGGAGACCGCCTCGGTGTCGTCTTTCGGCGCGCCGGTGAGCACGATGACTTCGGTGTCCGGCCAGCGCTTCTTGATGGAAGGCAGCAAATCGAGTCCGTTGTCTTGGCCTAGTTTGACATCCAGGAGCACTATGTCCGGCTGTTCCTGAGACAGGGCCTTTTTCAGCGCTTCGCCGCTTTCGGCCTCGGTGAGCTCGTAGTCATCCTCAAGAAAACCGTTCAGCACTTTGCGGTAGCCCGCATCGTCATCTACTATCAGAATTTTGCCCTTCATAAGTTGTCTTTGCTATTCTGGACGCAGGCTTGCGTGAACAGCCGGAAGATCGCCCGATGTTCCGGGTATCGGTCCACCAGCCGCTCCGGGTGAAACTGCACGCTCAACAGGAACGGCAGCGTCCTGGCCGCGCCCGGCCTCAACTCCAAACTCTCAATAATCCCGTCACTGCTGACGGCGGCCACTCTGAACGGCGCGGCAACCCGTGCGACAGCCTGGTGATGTGTGCTGTTCACACCCAATCTGTGTCCGCCCGCTATTTTGGCCATTAACGAGCCCGGTGTCAACTGGACTTCGTGAACAATTTTGCTGCGCTGGTCCATGCGCCGGTGGTTCATCGCTCGGGGCCTTTGGGCCAGAATATCCGCCAGGAGCGTGCCGCCCAGCGCCACGTTCAGGAGCTGGTGTCCGCGGCAAATCGCCAGCAACGGTTTGCGCTGCCGGAAGACTTCGTCAATCAGCACTAGTTCGCGCCAATCGCGCGCCCCGCCGTCCGGCGTGACGGTCACCGTGCCGCGCAGACGCGGCGGCAACCCGTTTCCGTAAAGGCGCGGGTCCACGTCTTCGCCGCCCGTCAGCAATACGCCGTCGCAGCGCCTCACGCTCTCGGCGATTAACTCGCGGGAGACCAGGGCGGGAAGGGCCAGCGGCAATCCCCCGGCGCCCATGAGCGCCTCCTGGTAGGTTTCCGAAAGGCTGATCGAGAGGTCGCCGAATTCGTCTCCCTTGCTTTCGACGTTTGGCGAAATCAGAATCAGCGGTGGTCTGATCATATTCGGGAATTCTGCAATCAGCCGGGCGGGTTGTCAGGTGAAAACTGCGTCAGGCCCGGCACCTCCCCGCTCCGGTCTTCAAGTTTCGCCTCGGGGAACCGCTCGCGGATGGAGTTTCTGACGCGGGCCTCTTCCTCGGGCCGGAGCAACCGGCGATTGATACGGCGCCCGACGGCGTCGAGCAGTTCCAGCCAATCCTCCAGCGGCGGTTCGGGGATGGCCTGCCAGGGGTCATAGCGGCGTTGGCGCGCGAAGAACCGCCACTCGCGGCCGACGTGCCGGGCATAGACCTGGAGTCTGACGCCCTCGGCGGTGATTCGTCTCCAACTGATTTCGGCCTTCGCCATGGCGCCGGTTCAAACCGCGACGGGTGAGGACCGTGAGCGGCTCACGGCAACTCGACACTGGCCACGGCCAGGGCCGCAATGCCTTCCTCCCGCCCCAGAAAGCCCAGGCGCTCGTTGGTGGTCGCTTTGATCCCAATGCCCTGAATGTTGATCGCGAGCGCGGCGGCGATGTTGATCTTCATCTCGTGAACATGCGGGAAGAGTTTGGGCGCCTGGGCAATCACCGTGGCGTCCACGTTGATGATCTTGCCGTTGCGAAACCCGACCAGGCGCGCCGCCTCGTTCAGGAAAATGCGGCTCCGCGCGCCCTTCCAGCGGGGGTCGGTGTTGGGAAAGAAATGGCCGATGTCCGCCTCGCCTAGCGCGCCGAGAATCGCGTCGCAGATCGCGTGCATCAACACGTCGGCATCCGAATGCCCGTCCAAGCCTTTTGGGTGCGGAATCTCGACGCCCCCCAGGATGAGTTTTCGCCCTTCGACCAAAGGGTGCACGTCGTAACCGATGCCCACATGAACCATGCGCCGGATTATAGGGCCCTGCCCTGGTGTCACCAAGGAATTTTGCGGCGGGTTGCCTGGCGCGAACTCCGCGGTAAAGGTTGACATTCGTGCGCCTGGATTGAGGCCGGGAAGGACTCTTTCTCCGACAGGAAAAAGGCGGCCCGGCTTTGAAACCGAGCCGCCCCAACCCAACCCAACCCCATCAGGGCCTCACCCCAAGAAACAGCGCAGCTTGTTTAGGCTGCGCTAATGCCCCGTCACTTTGCTCCTTTCCCTTCTGGCGGCAAATGTACACCTTCGGCGGGAGCCTGCCTAGCCCGGAAAAGTACGGTCCCCTCTGTAGGCAACAGCCTTACAGGCCTTTGCTCGCGAAAACAGCCCCCTCCGTGGAAACTGCGTCACTGGTGCTGTCCGATGAACCCAGCGTTTCACCGGGCCAATCCCATCGGGCTTAACTGTGGCCGTTGCGCCGGTTGTTTTCCCATTGCAGCGGTTGAAGGTTTTCCAGGTTATCTCCCCCGCCCCTGGCCAAAGGTTTCTTGTACCCGATTTCCCAGCCGAACTTGCTGTTGGTGTTTCCGTAACCCGCTCTCCAAATGAGGGCGCCATAGGCATCGACTTTCAACGGCGAATGTTCGCTGCTGGCCGGCGCTCTGCTCCACACCGCCTCGATGGTTGCCTCATCGAAGGGCTTGCCCGCTGCATCTGTATTCGGACGTCTGAACATGTTATCCCCCGGTCCGCTCTTTGACCGGGTCTTCGCGAGCGGCTCCTGTGTGGCGCCCGCCGAGGTTTACCCGTCGGTCTCGTGCTCACTACCAAGCCCACCGCTATGCTGTTTGAGCTACGGGGGGGCGATTTCGTTCAAAAAAGCCCACGGCTCGTTCAGCGGCAAGGACCTCAGGATGGAACGGCTGTGTGAGCCTTGGTCCCTGGCGCCCGCCTTCAGATTTCGGAGTTCCCCTTTGGGGGCGTTCGTGCTTAGACTAGGGGCATGAAGATTGAAGGCTTGCACATCGGCATGAGAGTCCGGCATCCGCAATATGGCATGGGGGTGGTGAAGACCATCTCCGAAACGACGGCGGAGATCCAGTTCGAGGACGGGCGGCGGACGGTGGCGCCGGAGCCGAGCGGGCTGGAACCGGCCGAGGCGCAGGCGAGCCTCCGGGGGCTGGACCTGCCGCTGGCCCAGGTGATCCAACAAGCGGTGGAGGCGACGATTCAGAGGCTGGGGTTGGAGAAACCGGAGTCGGTGGTGGCCCAACTCGGCGCCCGGTGGCACAAGGGACGGGCGGTGCTGCACCCCGCGGATCCGGCGTTGCAAACCAAAGAGGTGCCGCTGGAGATTCTTTTCCATAAGGTGGTGATGATCCGGAACAACCTGCGGGTGCTGGAACAGAAGATCAACGGGCATGAGCAGCTCACGGACGGCGAGAAGGTGGAGATGCAGCAATATATCACGCGCTGTTACGGGTCGCTAACGACGTTCAACCTGCTGTTCAAGGAGAAGGAAGATCAGTTTTAGGGGGGTGACTGATGACTGGTGATTGGTGACTGGCGATCGGTAATCTGTGGTTAATGATGGGTGAAACAACCTGAGCATGAAGAACAACGTTTTGACTAAGCGGTTGGCGGTGTGCAGTTGGTCGTTGCAGCCGGCCAGTCCGGCGGACCTGGCGGCCAAACTGGAGAGCACGGGCATCCGGCGCGTGCAGCTTGCGCTCGATCCGCTGCGCGAGTTTCCCGGGGTGTGGGGGGAGACGGCGGCCTTATTCCGCCAGAAGGGCCTTACACCGGTCTCGGGCATGTTCGGGTGCGTAGGGGAGGATTACTCGACCCTGGAGACGATCCGGGTGACAGGGGGGATTGCGCCGGATGCGACGTGGAAGCAGAACTGGGACAATATCCGGGCCACCGCCGCGCTGGCGCAGCAGCTCGGGCTGAAGCTGGTCACGTTCCACGCGGGGTTTCTGCCGCACGAGGAGAAAGACCCGAGCTTCCGCGAGATGCTGCGGCGGCTGGCGGAGACGGCGGATGTGTTCCAGGCCGCGAACATTGCGGTGGGCTTGGAGACGGGGCAGGAGACCGCGCCGGTGCTGGTCCAGCTCTTGCAGAAGCTCAAGCGTCCGAATGTGGGAGTGAACTTTGACCCGGCCAACATGATCCTTTATGACAAGGGCAACCCGATCGCGGCGCTGCGGGTGCTCGGGCCGTGGATTCGCCAGGTGCATATCAAGGACGCGCGGCGGACGAAGGCGCCGGGGACCTGGGGCGAGGAGGTCGTGGCGGGCACGGGCGAGGTGGATTGGCCGGCGTTCTTTGCGACGCTGCGGGAGTTGAATTACACCGGGGACTTCGTCGTCGAACGCGAGGCCGGCAGCCAGCGGGTGGCGGATGTGCGGGCGGCGAGGGAGATGGTGGCGAGGATGGGGGAGTGAAGGGGGGATTCAGAATTCAGACTTCAGAATGCAGAATGCGTAGTGTGAAAGTTGGAGTGAGGAATGGGCGGCAGGGGCGAGGGTTAGCCCGGAATTCTCATACCTCGCACAAACAGCCTACAGTGTGTAGCCGCCGACGGCAGTCGGCGCCATCTTTCGCGACTGAGAATCAGCGCCGACTGCCGTCGGCGGCTACACACTATGAAATCTCCCGGTTAGACAGGTTACATGAGTTACATGGGTTGAGTGAGTTAAATGAGTTAACTGCGCAAGAGCGGTTGACCGGCTTATGACGAATATGAAATCCAAGAGATCGAATCGGAAAGTGAATGTGGCGGTGGTGGGCCTCGGGTTCATGGGGGTGACGCATATCAAGGCCTACCAGCAGCTCAAGGCGGCCAGGATCGTCGCAGTGTGCGACTCGGTGCGGCTGCCGGTGAACGGCGTGCTGGCGGGCGTGGCGGGCAATATCACCGGGTCGGGGGACCTCGACCTGGGCCGGGCCGTAAAGGTTTATCGGGCGCTGGGCGAAGTGCTCGCCGATCCCGAGGTAGAAGTGGTGGATTTGTGCGTGCCGACGCCGTTGCATGCCGAGCAGTCCATTGCGGCGCTCAAGGCGGGCAAACATGTGCTGTGCGAGAAGCCGCTGGCGATCAGTTCGTCCCGGGCGCGCCAGATTGTGCAGGCGGCGCAAGCGGCGTCCGGCTTTTTCATGCCGGCGATGTGCCTGCGGTTCTGGCCGGGGTGGTCCTGCCTCAAGCCGGTGGTGGAGGAAGAGCGTTACGGCAAGGTGCAGGCGGCGCGGTTTCGGCGGATGTCGCCCCCGCCGACCTGGAGCAAGGCCACGTATGCGAGCGGGAAAGAGTCTGGCGGCGCTCTGTTCGACCTGCATATCCACGACACGGATTTCGCGCAGTTCCTCTTTGGTCGGCCGGCGAGCGTGTTCTCGACGGGCGTGACGCGCGCGGGGGATTCGATTGATCACGTGGTGACCCAGTATAATTACGCGGGCGGACCGGCGGTGTATGCGGAAGGCAGTTGGCTGCTGACGGGGAATTTCAACATGTCGTACACGGTGCTGTGCGAACGGGCGACACTGGACTACGATCTGGCGCGCGGCGCGGAGGCTTTAGTGGTGAGCGCGCAAGGCAAAGGGCGGCGAGTCGTTGAGCTTGGCGGGTCGGACGGTTACAGCGGTGAAATCCGGTATATGCTGGAGGCGATCCAAAGCGGCAAGGCACCGAAAGTGGTGACGGCTCAGGACGGGTTGAGCGCGGTGGAGATTTGCGAGGCGGAGGCGAGATCGGTGAGGACCGGGCGGGTGGTGGCGGTCGGTGACAGGTGATTGGTGACCGGTGATTAGTGATTAGTGACGGGCGGGGGCAGGCCCGATGAACGTGGAATGCAGGCCGACCGCGCAAAATCATTGCTTCCCTCACACGGATGCAGTGGGTAGGCTGGTTGCTCAGATGCAATTCAACTACGGATACCTTGTTATGAAGCTTGTAAACTCTGTTCTGACCACGACTGTTCTGAGCTTCGCGGTCATCGGCGCGCTGCAGTTGGCCGGTGAACCGGCCTGCTTCGCGCAACCTGATCCGAACTGGATCGATCACGACCGCAACCGGCCACAACCGCCGCTGGTGACGCCGGCGACCGCCAGCACGCAGGAGCAACCCGGCAAGCCTCCGTCCGATGCCACCGTGCTGTTCGACGGCAAGGACATCTCACAGTGGTCGAGCATGGACGGCAGCCCGACCAAATGGATTACGCGGGATGGCTACATGGAATGCGTGAGAGGCAGCGGCTACATCCGCACCTTGCAGAATTTCGGGGATTGCCAGCTTCATGTCGAGTGGGCGGCGCCGGTGCCGGGCCGGGGCGAGGGCCAGGGGCGCGGCAACAGCGGCGTCTTCTTCGGCCTGGACCGCTATGAACTCCAGGTGCTGGATTCGTTTGAAAACAAGACCTACGCGGACGGGGCGGCGGGCGCCATCTATGGCCAATACCCGCCGCTGGTCAACGTCAGCCTTCCGCCCGGCCAATGGCAGACGTACGACATCGTCTATACCGCGCCGCGGTTCGACGCGGAAGGCAAGCTGCTTTCCCCCGCCCGCGAGACGGTGTTCCAGAACGGGGTGCTGATCCAGAACAACGTCCAGCTTACCGGGCCGACCAGTTGGCTGGAACGGGCGCCCTATCAAGCGCACCCGGAGAAACAACCGATCTCGCTGCAAGACCACGGCAACCCGGTGCGCTTCCGCAACATTTGGGTCCGCGAGCTAGGCAAGCCGGGCAAGAGGGAGTTCACGCTGCCAACCGCTTTGCTGGACAGTTATGTCGGCAAGTATGACAACGTTGACATCTGGCGCGAGGGCGAGCAACTGGCGGCGAGGCTGGGCGGGGTGAAGTTCGTCCTGTTTGCCGAATCCCCGACGAAGTTCTTCGCGAAGACGACCGACGTGCAAATTGAGTTTCCCGGCGGCGGCCAGGGCAAGCCGGACCGGCTGATCTGGTCGGCCGGCGAAGGCGCCAACGAGGCGAAGCGAAACAAGTAGGGGGTTGCGAGGCGGGGGGGCGGGTGTGTTAAGGTGAGGGGCGTAGTGTGGAGGTTGGCAATGACATCCGTGTCCGGGGCGCAGGCTTGGGTGAGCAAGGGTCCGGGCCGGGCAACCGGCAAGCGAAGCCAGATGATACCATGAAAAGACTGATGAAGAAGCTGAGGGAGTGAAGGCAGTTGAAGGGCAAGAGGTATCATGTGCCCTTGGAAGGTGCGCGGGTGTTTATCCGGGTGTGGCAGCAGGTGAATGACTTGCCGGCAGGCAACAAAGTGGCAGCAACAAAGTGGCAGTTGACGAATCGAGGGCGATTGCCCAATATGCGCCGCGGTTAAAATTAAGGTTCCAAAACACACGAATACGAATATGCCTCCCAAGACTGCTGAAAAGACTGTTGAGAAACCGGTGGCGGCCGATCCGAAAGCGGCGGAAGCCGCCAAGGTGTCCGCGACGCGCCAGCGGGATCTGGATGCCGCGATTTCCTCGATTACCAAGGCCTACGGCGACGGGAGCATCATGCGCCTGGGCGACGCGCGCGCTCTCAGGCAAATCGAGGTCATTCCCACCGGCTCGCTGGCAATGGACCTGGCACTGGGCGTCGGCGGCATCCCGCGGGGCCGCGTGGTCGAGATTTTCGGCCCGGAATCCTCCGGCAAAACCACGTTGATGCTGCACGTGATCGCCAACGCGCAAAAGGCGGGCGGGCTGGCCGCGTTCATTGACGCCGAACACGCGCTGGACCCAGGCTACGCCAAAAAGCTGGGGGTGAACCTGGAGGATTTGCTGGTGTCGCAGCCGGATAGCGGGGAGGAAGCGCTGTCGATTTGCGAGACGCTGGCCCGGTCGAACGCGCTGGATGTGATCGTCATTGACTCGGTGGCGGCGCTGGTGCCCAAGGCGGAACTGGAGGGGGAGATGGGGATGGCGACGATGGGGATGCAGGCGCGGCTGATGAGCCAAGCGCTGCGGAAGCTCACGGCCATTCTCGCCAAGGCCAAGACCACTTGCGTCTTCACCAACCAGATGCGCGAGAAGGTGGGGGTGATGTTTGGCAACCCGGAAACCACGCCGGGCGGCAAGGCCTTGAAGTTTTATGCGAGCGTCCGCATTGACATCCGGCGCAAGGACACGCTCAAGGACGCCGCCGGCAATGCGGTGGGCAATCACGTGAAGGTGAAGATTGTGAAGAACAAGGTCGCGCCGCCCTTTGGCGAGGCCGAGTTCGACATCATCTACAATCATGGCATCAACAAAGAAGGCAGCATCCTGGACGTGGGCATCGAAAGCGGCGCGGTGGAGAAGAAAGGGGCCTGGCTGCAGTTCGAGGGCGAACTGATCGGCCAAGGCAAGGAGGCCGCGCAGAAGGCCCTGGCGGAAGCGCCGGAGCTGGCACAGAAGATCGTCAACGCGATCATGGCCCGGCGGAATGCGGCAGCTCCCGCGTAGCTCGGCGCGCTGAGGACAGACGCGCCCTACGACTTGGCGCAATTATTTGCTTGCCAATACTGGACTTAGGGGTTAATGACGGGTTGTTATTTGCAGCGGTCCAAATGTTTGCATGGTTCAGACAAAAACTGCATGAATAAGAGTCAACCCACGAGGGTGTCTTGAGTCGCCCTTTTTCCTCGCGCAATTCTTCTCCTTCCGGTCCGTTCGTCAGGGTTAATGGGAAAATCCGCGCCCGCGAGGTGCGGGTGGTGGGGACCGAAGGCAAACAGCTTGGGATTCTAACGCTCGGGGATGCCCTCGCCCTGGCGCGCGCCAACGGCACGGACCTGGTCGAAATCGCCCCCAATGCCGCGCCCCCCGTTTGCCGGATAGTGGATTACGGCAAGTTCCGCTACGAACTAGCCAAGCGCGAGAAGGAATCGAGGAAGCACCAGCACGCGACCAAGGTCAAGGAGGTTCAGCTTAGCCCGAAGATCGATCCGCATGACCTCAGTGTGAAACTGGGGCACGCCATCGGGTTTCTGTGCGAGGATATGAAGGTGAAGGTCACGCTGAAGTTCCGCGGCCGGGAAATGGCGCACAGGGAGTTCGGCTTTGAGGTGGTCCAGAAGTTCCTGACCGACATTGCCGCTTACGGGCACCCGGACTTTGAGCCCAAGCTGATCGGGCGCGGAATCAACGTGATGATTAGCCCGCTGCCACGCGACCAGAGGGCCAAAGCCGCACGCCAGACCGGGAGCGGAGAAGGGCCCCTCTCCCCGCCGCGGGTCGAAGACAATCGTCCGGGCATTCCTGTAACGGTCGAGCGAACCCCCAGGCCGCAGCCTAAGGAGCCCAAGCCCAGCGGTTTTATCAATAACCCGTTCGCCGAACTCGAAATCAACCGCTAGCCGGGAAACTTCCCAGCGTGCAGCCGCCGACGGCAGTCGGCGCTGATTCTCAGTCCCGAATGATGGCGCCGACTGCCCGCCGCCGGGAATGAGACTCCGGTTCAGAGCGAGGGCTTGGGTTCTCCTTCCTGCCCGCTCGGATGCTGCTTGCCCTTTTGGCGCCTGAGGGGCTATAAGGGGCAATAGAATGTAAAGAACGAAGAAAGGCTTTGTTATGTCACACACCAGCCGGCAGTCCGCCAACACCAGCAATGTGCTTTCGGTGATCATGGGCGGCGGGCAGGGCACGCGCCTGTTCCCGCTGACCAAGGAGCGTTCCAAGCCAGCGGTGCCGTTGGCCGGCAAGTATCGCCTGGTTGATATCCCGATCTCCAACTGCATCAACTCCGGTCTGCGGCGCATTTACCTGCTGACCCAGTTCAACTCCGCCTCCCTGCACCGGCACATCTCGCAATCGTACAAGTTCGACCACTTCACCGGCGGGTTTGTCGAAATCCTCGCCGCCGAGCCCGCACGCCTGGACGCCGACACGTCGTGGTATCAGGGCACGGCGGATGCCGTCCGCAAGAACATGATTCACTTCATGAACCACGAGTGGGACTACCTGCTCATCCTCAGCGGGGACGCGCTATACCGGATGGACTTTCGCCGCATTATCAACCAGCACGCGGAAACGGGCGCTGACATCACGGTGGCGACCATCCCGGTCGAACGACGCGAGATGCAGGCGTCGGGCATCATGCAGATTGATGCCGAGCGCCGTATTACGCGTTTCGTGGAGAAGCCCAAGGAGCCCGCGCTTCAGGACTCGCTTAAGCTCCCGCGCGAATGGTATGCCCCGCTGGGTATCAAGGGGGAGGGCGAACTGTTCCTGGCCTCGATGGGCATTTATGTCTTCAACCGCGACATCATCCGCCGTCTGCTGGAGAACACCCTGACCGACTTCGGCAAGCATGTGATTCCGAATGCCATCCAGAACCTGCGCGTGTTCTCGTTTGTGTTCCAGGGCTATTGGGAAGACATCGGGACGATCCGCGCCTTCTTCGAGGCCAACCTGGACGTCACGAACGAATTGCCGCGCTTCAACTTCTTTGACATGGCCGCGCCGATCTTCAGCCGGCCGCGCTTTCTGCCCGGCTCGAAAATCAACGGCGCCCAAATCGATCACGCCGTGATTTCGGATGGCTGCATTCTCAACCGCGCCGTCATCACCCACAGCATCATCGGCCTGCGCACCATTGTCGGCAGCGGCACGGTGTTGAACCGGGTGATTCTTCTCGGCAGCGATTACTATGAATCGCTGGAGTCAATCGTGGAGCACCAGAAAGCCGGCAAACCGGCCATCGGTGTCGGCACCAACTGCCGCATCGAAAACACCATTGTGGACAAGAACGCGCGGATCGGCAACAACGTGGTCATCTCGCCCGCGGGCAAGCCCGACAAGGCGGACCATCCGAATTACTACATCCGCGACGGTATCGTTGTTATCCCCAAGAACGGGGTGATCCCGCACGGAATGGTGATCTAGCTCCGGGTCAGGCGGCTTCCAATTCCGGTTTGGCGCCCTCCAGGCCCCACCGCAGTTGAGCGGCATTTACATTCACCGCCTCGGCTGGTAAAACCTTGGTGTGCTTAATGAATCTGCCATTTGGAAATCCCTGAACACGCCGGGTCGGCTGATTCTGATCGCCGGGCCGTGTGTGATCGAGAACGAGAGCCTCTGCCTGCAGGTGGCATCGGCCCTGAAGAGAATCTGCGACCGGCTGGGCGTTTTCTACGTATTTAAGGCCAGCTTCGACAAAGCGAATCGCACCTCGGCCAAATCGTTCCGCGGCCCCGGACTCGAACAGGGGCTGGCGGCGCTGGCCAGAGTTCGGGCTCGGGTTGGCGTCCCCATCCTCACTGACGTCCATACGGAAGCCCAAGCCGCCATGGCTGCCCAAGTGGCGGACATTTTGCAAATCCCAGCCTTCCTTTGCCGCCAAACCGACCTGATTGCCGCCGCCGTCCGCACCGGCAGGATCGTGAACCTGAAAAAGGGGCAGTTTCTCTCACCGGAGGAAATGGGGCAGGTGATTGGCAAGGCAAAAACCGCCGGCGGCAGAAAGCTGCTGCTGACCGAGCGCGGCACGACATTCGGCTACCACAACCTGGTTGCGGATATGCGCTCGATCCCAATCATGCGCCGGTTTGGCTTTCCGGTGATCTTCGATGCGACCCACTCCGTCCAGCTTCCCGGCGGCGGCGGCGACCGCTCGGGCGGCCAGCGCGAATTCGCCCCGGTGCTCGCCCGGTGCGCGCTGGCGGCGGGGGCTAGTGGCATTTTCCTCGAAACCCACCCCCACCCGGAACGAGCCTTGAGCGACGGGCCGAACATGATCCCCCTGGCAGGGATGAACGCCTTGCTGAAAAGCCTGCTAAAGGTTTATTCCGCTGTTCAGTAAAATGCCTCGCGCTGAAGTCGAGAGTCGAAAGTCGAGAGTCGAGGGCCGGAGGCCTGCTCGTGGCCGCTCTGCCCGCGGCTCCCGGCGCGCAACCCTTGAGGCAGCGCTCAAGCGCATCCGATTGCTCCTGTGCGATGTGGACGG
>Ga0181518_10002867_pt1 | contig 16345 bp, 17 predicted proteins | sample PEATcosm2014_Bin_28_FD_119751 | JGI IMG/M metagenome (GOLD analysis project Ga0181518, IMG submission 119751) | Peatland microbial communities from MTU Mesocosm Facility, Houghton, MI, USA - PEATcosm2014_Bin01_60_metaG | ecosystem: Environmental > Terrestrial > Soil > Wetlands > Peat | place... | reverse complement strand
GGCGTAATACGGTCTATTTTTGCTCCGGCGCTTATAAACTGAAGGTTGTGAAGGTTGTGAACGTTGTCGGCACGTTCTCACTCCGATTCAAGGCTACCGGGCGGGTGCCGGCGAGAGAGACCGAGCCCTGGGAGATCAGGTCAGGCGTGAACAAAAAAGGCACAGAGGGCCGATTCCTCAGTGCCTCGGTGTCTCTGTGGCTGATTACTGTGCCGGCATGGTGGCTGCCACCTTCTCCGTGGCATGCTTGTCGTTCACCGCGTTAGATATGGGAAGACGGGCGTGACCTCGAAAAACATCTTCTCGCGCGCCGAGAGCAGCGCCACCGGCTTGGCTTTCGACATTTGGGCGCGGTCGTCCCACGGGTCGACCTTGATGCGCGCTCCCATGGGCAGGGCGGCGATCTGGTCCAGCTTGTTCATCTCCAACGACGGCGCTGAGGCGATCAGGTCGGACATGCGCGTGTTGGTGCCCAGAGTCAGGCCGTTGCCCAGGTGGGCACGGATCAGGTTGGGCAGCACTGGGGCCCGCTGCTGCAGCGCCCGCAAGAACAGCCCGGCATTCGCCAACTGGTCCTTGTAGGGCGAGTTCTTGAGCAACTCCAGGGCTCTGGTATCCGCCGCCTGTTCCTGCTCCGGAGGATGGCGCAGGGTCAGCTTGGTGAAGGTCTGGCGCTCCGGGAAGAGCATCTTGTCGTTGAAGCCGTACATCGGGTTCTCGCCATGGACCAGCAGGATGTGCGACATCTCGTGCGCCAGCACAGCCGCCAGCGCGGCCTCGTCGGGCAGCACGTCGAGCAGGCCGCGGCTCATCACGATGGTGTGGCCGACGGTAAACGACTCCAGTGGCGCGGTCAGTAGCACCCGGCAGCGGATCTCCGGCTGAATATCGATCTTGTTGGTGATGGCGATGTTGTTGATCACCGTGTCCAGCACCTTGTCCACTTCACCTTCATGCGCCAGCAGGCCGACGCGCTCCAGCTTGTCCAGCACGTTCTCCTCGGACTCCCGAACCCACATGCGTTGCGCCTGCACCGGCGAGAGGTCCTGGGCGTTGTCGCTCTGATCCTTCACCGTGGGCGCCGGCTCCACCAGCACCTGCGTCAGCTCGTCCTGGCGCCCGCGGCTGTGCACGTTGTAGGCCCAGAAGCGGGTCTGCGCCTTGAACGACAGATGCTTGCGCGGCATGGAGTACTTCATGTCCTGCTCTTCCGAGTAGGTATAGGCGGGCAGCCACAGGTTGGGACCCATGTTCAGCCGCCAGCTATCGAAATGGAAGTAGTAGGCGCGGCGAGGCCGCGGCGCGAAGGTGCCGTTGAAGCGGACGATGTTGTAGTCCTGGTCTTCCACCCACAGCCGTCCCAGGAAGCGCCCTTGCCCCGTGTTCTGCCTGGGCACTACGTCGAACACCAGGCAGCGCACGTCGCCCAAGAACTCGCGGCGCACGAAGGTGAAGTCGTAGTGCGCGCTGTCCAGCTCATTCTCATCGGGAGAGATGATGGCAAAGCCGGCCGCGTTATATTTCATCGCCGTCAGCGGGCCGAAGAGGCGGTGCAACCAGCCGCTGCGGTCGGGGACAAAGCTGGTGGTGGTGGTCAAGCCATGGCTCAGGTCCAGCCGTCCCAGAAAATAGGTGTCGCCCGAGGGCACTTCGCCCAATTCGGCATCGGGCTTCATGTCCTGGATGTAGGTTTCCACCATGGGAGAGTAATTACGCATGCTCTGCGCAAACTGCGTCTCCCGCTGGTTGATGCGGCTGATCACCTGCTCGAACGAAGCCGGCTGGCTAGCCCCAGCCCACGCGGGCGCCGCCACCACCAGCAACAAGAAGCTCGTCATACCCCATGCTGATCTGCGCATAACGTCCTTGGTTGTTGTCCGCGAGCGGAGCCTGCAGCTCCCGCTACGCCAACTGGAAAATGATGTGCAACGTGGCGCTCGAATCCACCGGCTTGCCCTGGCGCTGCGCCGGTTTGAACTTGATCTGCTCGGCGGCGTGCACGGCCTGCTCATCCAGCCCATGGCCCAATCCCTCCAAGATGTGGATCACGTGGACTTCGCCGGTGGCTGTGAACTGCACCTCCAGGCGGACTTCGCCTTCGATCTTCAGCTTCCTGCCTTCCTCGGTATATTTCGGTTTCGGCTTGGACAGGATCTCGACCGGAGCGGTGGGCGACTCCTTGGCCGCAACCTTCTTGGGTTGTGCGTCCGGCGCCGGGGTGGAATCGGCGAAGCCGGAGGGCTTCACGCTGCCACTGTTTCCGCCTTTGGGACCGCCCACGGCCACTCCATTCCCGAATCCAACGCTGGCCACCACGTCGGGGACCCCGTTGGCCCCGCCCGTGCCGTTGCCGCGTCCTGGACCTGAGGGCAGCTCCCAGGCGCCGAAGGCATTGATGTTCACCCCACGTCCGTTGCTCTCGCGCGCGGGCACGCCGTTGGGATCGCCGAAACCGCCAGTCTGCACCTGCGATGCCGGGCGATTGGTGGTGGGCATGGCCGAACTGCCGGTGGAGAACATGTTGGTCGCAATCGCCTTGACCACCGGGCGCTCCGCAGGCAATTGCGGCAGGCGCCCGGCGGCGTTCTTCAGTTCCGGCGCCTGCATCTCCGCTTCCTGCTTTTTCGGCTGGGGCAGCGGCGGCAGCACGAGGCTTGCCACCACCCGCGGCTCCTCCAGCGCCGGCTTGTTTACTTTCGGCACCAGGCGCGGATTCACCGGCTGGGGAGTGTGCGGCACCGGAGGCTCATACGGCACCAGAGTAGTGATCATGTAGCGCGCAGGCAGTTCGAGGCGAGCCGGGTACAGCAGGTTCAGGTTGATCACCAGCAGCAGAACCAATGCCTGCACACTATAGCTGGTGAGGAACAGTGTCCAGCGCGACTTGGGCTCAGATAGCGGACTGAACAATACCTTCATGCGTACTCCAAACTGCGCGCCTCGGTAACAGAGGAGCAGCCCCCATCCCGCATGTTTGTTTGAGCCGCAATTTCCGTTTTAGCTCCCAACAACCCGACACTATATACCCCTTCAAGGGATTGCAGCACACGTGTCGCGTCGTCGAGTCCCTCTAGAGTACGAGCGTACGCGGTGATCGCCATCATTGCGTTCTGTATCCGACGGTTGGGCGCTTAAAGGCTGCCGCAGCCCCAAACAGAGCAGCAACACGAGCATCTAAGGAAGGCTCCAAATACCTCCAGCGGTTCCTCTCCCGTCGTAAAGAAGGTCCCACGTAGAACAATTCAATGGCGCATCGTGCCATGGATCCTGCTGTTGGGTTCAGCGGTCTCGCGACAGTGGCGCGTCGGGACCGGCAAGACGTCAAATGTGCAACCGGGTTGCACAAAATCCAGCACCCGCCGTCCTCGAGCCAAACGGCACCTTCGCACCGTTCGACGTCCGAAACTTGCGCCGGATTGCAACATCTTGTCCCCTCATTATGCTTGACGTAACGCATAATTTAAGCTATGCTAACTTATGATTGTTGGTTATCGAGACAAGCGGACCAAAGATTTCGCCGCCGGGAAACGGGTCAAGGCATTCTCCGGTATCCAACGCGCTGCCCGCCTGAAGCTCGACCGTCTTGAGGCGGCCTCGGCGCTGAAAGACCTTGCCGCATTGCCCGGCAACCGTTTTGAAGCGCTGATCGGCGACCGCAAAGGCCAGTACAGCATTCGCATCAACGATCAATGGCGGGTTTGCTTCGAGTGGCCAGACGGGTCGCCGGGGCCATCGAACGTGGAAATTGTTGATTATCACTAAAGGAAAAAATGCTATGGCTCTCAACGCTATCCATCCAGGCGAACACCTGGCCGAAGAACTGAAAGAACTCAATATGAGCGCCGCTGCGCTCGCGCGCCAGCTTGAGGTGCCGACCAACCGCATCACCGGCATTCTCAACGGCGAGCGCGCCATCACCGGCGATACGGCCCTGCGCCTTGCCCATTTCTTCGGCACGACCGCCGAGTTTTGGCTTAACCTGCAGAGCCTCTACGAGCTGCGACTCGCGCAGCAGAAGGCAGGCAAATCCATCAGGTCGCTCCCGACTCTCAAGGACCACGAAGCTGTTCACGCATGATTTGTCACACTGTGTCTTGTCCCTCGCCAAAATACAGTGCGGCGCGATTCGTTGGAATGCTCGCGGGAAGCGTTTAGCCCGGCAGACCTCTCTTTTGATTGGGAATCATCTCAGTCCGCGGACTCCGATGCGTCCAATGTCGAGCACGGGAAGGTCGAGGTCGGGGCCGAGATCTTGCTGAGAATTGCGCGCGAGTTCGGCAGAACTATGGAATGGCTACTCACTGGGGAGGACAGGCCTTGACCGCTCCGAAGCGAGCTGGTCCAAGACCCTAAGCCGGAGCTGGCGCGAGCGCACCACTAGCCGTGGGGATGGGACATTGCCGCAAGGGCGCGGGTTTGGGAAGGGGCAAGAAGGAGGGCTCCAAACACCTCCAGCGGTTCCTCTCCCGTCGACCCCGTGCAATCGTACCCCCCAAGCGATGCAGGATGATCAACGCAAGATCGGAAACAGCAGGCACGAAGCCAGCGTTCCGCGATGCATTGCAATTTCGCAGGTGCCTGATTCCCGCAGACGGTTTTTATGAGTGGCGGAAGATGGGGAAAACCAAGCAACCCTACTGTTTTGAGGTCGGCCCAGGGGAGTTGTTCGCATTCGCAGGCATTTGGGATCGCTGAGGCTGGAAAGACCCAATGGGCAACACATGGAAAGACCCAATGGGCAACACAGTAGAGACCTGCTCAATCCTGACCACGACCCCAAATGCGCTGACCTCGGCTGTCCACGACCGCATGCCAGTCATCCTTGATCCAGATGGCTACGACCTGTGGCTCGATCCGGGGATGAAGGATGTGAGTGTGGTGTCCGAGCTGTTGAAGCCATTTGATGCTCGGCTGATGCGGTGCTATCCGGTAAGCACTCGGATCAACGATGTGGCTAACGACGACGAGGAATGCTCTCAGCCAATGGAGCTTGCAGAGATTCAAAATCGTCTCTTCTCATAGTTGGACGGGGAGGCTGTGCTGTGTTCCTGGCAGTTCCTGGCAGGTGCACAGGGTCGTCCCGCAGGATGGGTCAGTCCTACGCCGCCTTCGCCCTCGGCTTCATCTTTCCCTGCGCCCAGCGCTGCTTGAGCAGCCGCGACAGCTTTCTCCGCGCAGCGGCGCTCATGCGACGGCGACGCCTGGGTTTCGCCGAAGTCTGAACGGCCTTGGGCGGTCGCCCGCGTCTGGGCCGGTTCGAAACACCGTTCAAGGCAGTGATGGCTTTGTCGAGTCGGTCACGTTCGGCCTTTAATTCCGCTACGATTTGCTGAAGGCTCACATTAACTCCTGAACATGGTTTTACTGGGGCACTGAGTGTATCAGAGAGCGAAGAGTGTCTGACCAGCCCTGGAAGCACACTGGGCATGGTGTCCTACATGTGTCACCGGAGCAGGTGCGGGCCAAGTTGAATCCTAACCTGCCGATGGAATGTGTCTTCGCTGGGCTCCTTCTCGTCCGCTTCCACCAACTGCTGGACGTTGAGCCAATGCTCAAGGCTGTGCTCGTACCCCGAGTCGTAGGAAGTCACGAGCGGCCGTCTGCCGCTGGGTTGCGATCCCCCTTTCACGGGCTCCTCCTTTTCAAAGACTCCAACTTCTGGAGTTATTCGGCGGGCTGTCGTGACGCTACGTTATTTAGTGGTTGAGGGGTAGGCGGCAGAGCCCTTGTGGGCCTGGTTCGAGTTCGTCACCCGCTTTCGTATCAGTTTCATTTCGTCCTTGATGACGGCTACCGCCTGCAGCCAGAAATCGGTGCGGCGGTTCAGCAGGCCCATGACGCACTTCCGGTCGACGGAGGCCAACTCGGAATCCTCCACAGCCTCCGCCGTCTTCACGTATGGCTGATCGGATACCGTAGCCAGCAGCCCCAGAATGTGGCCTGGGCCCACGGTTCGATAGGTACGGTGTCCGTCGGCACCATTACGCGAGAGTCGCACCTTTCCTTTGCGCACCACAAAAACCCCGCTCGGTGGCTGTCCTTGTTGGAACAGAATTGTTCCGTGCGGGCTCGCAACGGGAGTCCCCATTTGCTCTAAAGCTGGCGCAAGCTCCAAATGCGCTTCTGGTGGTCCGGTCGGCACTGGTTGAGGGGCGAGTTGCACGGAGTTCATGTTCCACCTTTATGCGGCCGCTTCGACGGCGAATCTGCGGATCGGTCTCTTCTCCATGGTGTCTACAGTCTCGCTCCGCAAGATATGGACAGTGTCCTGCTCCACCTTGTACGCCCTAGCCTCCAGTAGGCTGACGACGAGAGGGCTGGATCGTGCCGCAATACGAGGAAACACGTCGCGAGTGAACCGCTCGGCGTCTTCTTCGGTTTCCCAGAAGGTCAGGCTGATGAACTGAGTGCCCGCGTACATCTCAACATCATCGACGAACCCAGGTTGGCTGCGGATTATCGGCAAGTCATGGTCAGTAACTGCACCCTTAAATTCCGCAACCCGTTTGAGCCTTATGGTCGCTTGAATCACTCGCGTGTACATATCGTGCCCCCTTCACTCTGCAGTAGAGCGCAACGCTCGGCGTCTGCTCACAACGTGCAAGAAGATCAGGACCGCCAATGCCCCAAGGAGCAAGAAGTGGGTCGTGTGTCCGCCTACCTGCGCATTGGGTACATTTATCCAGCGGGACGACGGAATGCGCCGACCCCGCCCAGCCCAGGGCAGCCAAGCTCAGCAACGCAACTCGCTTCACGTTACAGTCTTATTTCTTTTAGCCCCCCCGGCTCTCTTCCGATTACACACGCCAGCGCACAAGGTATTTTCCACGCTAGCAAATTGTCATTCGACCGGTCTGATCAATAACGCTCACAGCCAAGCAGTGGGGGCGCAGCGGCCTGAAGTACACGTAGGTCCGACTGCGGCCTGTTTTGACCGTTTGTCTCAAAAAATGCACAGCGGAGTGGAACAGCAAACCGGGCAGTCCCGCCTCCGCACATGCTCATCGGGGATAGTTGTATTCTCGCTGGGGTCTCAGTGCCGAAACTCCTGTGGCGAGACGTGCCCCAGAACCTCGTTCAGTGCGGCAGCCAGCCGCAGTCCCGCCAGCGCCAGCCGCTCGTCTACGACTTTGATCTGCTGCCGGTAATACTGCTCGGGACGATTCGCGAAAATACGCGAATTTCGGGCAATTTCGAACGGTCGCGCCCAGGAAACCGGACCGGAGATTCGGATCATCCCGGGCTCATGGGCCGAAACAACCTGTTTTTCTCCGGAGGGCAGAAGCGCGGTCTGGTTCGGGCCGCATGACGCCCTGACAATCGCATGCTAGGTCACCTGGTTCGGGACGAGGGGGTAGCTGGCTCCGTCCACTGAGCCGCCGTCGTTCACCCAAGCCGTCTTCGCCAAGGCGAATGACTCGTTCGCCCAGTCGGCAGGGTTCCCGCTCTCGGAAGGTTTGACCGTTCGTGTGTTCCGGCTTGTGCTCGGTCCTGCTCACCAATCGAGCCGACGCAACCCTTTGACCAAGTCGAAATGTCGGTCTCGGCTCAAGATGGAAAGGGTGTGTTGCCGGCAGAGCGCTGCAATCCAAACGTCGTTGGAAGGGATCGGGGTGCCGGCCTCTTTGAGTTGACCACGAAGCTCGGCGTACCAGATTGCGGTTTCCTCACTGACCTCGAGCACGTTGCAGACAGAAACCATCTCCTCCAGCCAGCGCTCGTACTCACGCTGATGTCGCGAATGGGCGATTCCAAAGCGGTATTCGCCCAAGACGATGACCGGAATGGCAACCCGGCCGGCGCGGGCAAATTGTTTGGCAGCTTCCCGTTTGCCTTCCGCAATGGCGGAGAGAGCGTTCGTGTCGAGAATCAAGTCCATTCCTCCGGCTCAATTCTTTCGAACTCCCGCTCCATCAACCGGGTGATTCGGGCCGTCTCTTTGCGCAAGTGCTGCAGGCTCCCCGCCAGCTTCGTCCTCGCTTTTCCCCGGGGCGGAGATTTCGCACCGAGCTTCTCTGCCACCGCCTCACTGATAAACTCGCGCAGTGGCACTCGCTGTTCGGCAGCCCTCGCTTTGGCGCGATGGAAGATAGCATCGGGAATCTCCAACGTGGTTTTCATGGTCCCCATGATCCCATATTTATGGGACGCAGGTCAAATGCGGCCGCTCATTCGACTTGGCCACTCCAGAACAGCACTCGCCCGTCCTCACCGGCGGAGCGGACCCGGGGGACTCTTCGGGCCGGATCTCACTCATGCAGCTTCTTTGATCTGCTGGAGGAATTCCTGCCTGAGTGTTGCGGGCTGGCTTACCTCGACAAACGCTTCTCAATCAGCGCAAATAACGATCTTCAGGCGGGCGATCTCCAGGCATTGCAACAACAGAAGGCGCAACTTGATGCGCTTAGAGTCATGGTGAAGGCGCTTGCTCCCGCGATTGTGGCCCTGGACAAGCAGAGCAGCTGGAAATTGCCGCAAAGGCACCGCAGTCGTAGAATCTGCCCGTGTGAGGGTGATGTTCGTGATCCTAAACATAGTGGAAAAACACCACGCTAAAAGCGGCGGTGCGACTGTTCAAGCCGACGGATGATCTGCCGCTGATGCCAGTCGATCGGTGTACCAGTGATCCCTATGGCACACTCTGGTCGGTGAGGAACGTGCAGCCGGCATTCAGCTCCAAGCGTGCGCGCAGGCGGCAAGTCTTATATCAGCAACTGCGCCAGAATGATCTTTGCGATCATCGCCACCGGATACACTGCAGCGTAGGTAAGGTTGGGTGCATCGGAGTTGGCTTCGCGCGTGGCGTAAGCCAGACAGGCTGGCTGCGTCTGGATACCGGAAACCAGGCCCATGAGCGATGCGAACGGAATTTTGAGCAACTTGTATCCCACCACCATGGACACTAGCGTAACGACCAGCGTAACGGCCGCCCCCGCCAGCAGCATTGCCAGGCCGTTCTGGCGGAGCGTCTGCGCAAAGGAATAGCCGGCGCGGATGCCAACACCGGCGAGAAAGAACACCAGCCCAATCTGCCGCAGCGTGAGATTGGAGTGCAGCGGCATGATCCAGGTGATGCGGCCGGTGCGCTCCAGCTTGCCCAGGATGAGGGCGACTAGGAGCGGCCCGCCAGCGAATCCCAGGCGGATAGTCCCGCCCGGCAGCGGGATGGGCACGAGGCCGACGAGCACGCCAAGGACCATGCCAAGGGCGACGGAACCGAAATCGGTTTCGGCGGTGCCACGGATAGAGTCGCCGAAGAACCGCGAGATGGCGGAGAAGTTCTCGCGGCGGGTGAGCACGCGGACGCGGTCGCCGAGTTCGAGGCGCGTGTCTCGTGTGGGGACGAAGTCCACATCGCCGCGGCGTAGGCGTGTTACCGTAGCGCCCATGGTGTTCTCCAAGTTGAGCTCACGGATGCGCTTGCCGACAATCTCCTGGCGGGAGACGAAGACGCGGCGAAAATCGAGCTGAGAGCGGTCCTGCTCGATGTGGGCATCGAGGGGCTGGCCGAAAATCTGTTCGGCGCGCACCAGCCCGTCGTCATCACCGACGGCAACCACAATGTCCGCCCGCTGCAGCCGCGTGTCGCCGCGGGCGATGTCGCTCGACTCTGCATGCTGGATACGGCTGATTACAAAGCCGGGGTCGCGGTGCGGCCGCAGAACCTCCTCCACCGTCCGGTCGAATACGGCGGGATTCATCACCTCGAAGTCGCGAACACGGATCTCCGGACCTTCCGCGAGCGGCTCCATCTGCGGTTTCCACCGGCGGCGCAATACGGCGAACGAGACCAGCACGCCGATGACGCCCACGGGGTACGCGATCGAGTAGGCGACCACCGGCTCGTCGGAGTCCGCGCGAAGGTGCTCAGGAGAGAGCCCGGCAGCGCGGCCGCGCTCGCGCAGCAATTCGCGCACGGCCGCCAGCGCTGGCGTATTCGTCATGGCACCTGTGTAGAGGCCGGCGACGCGAGGGCGCGTCAAGTGCGCCGGACGCGAGACCAGAAGCGTGAGTCCCGCGCCCAAAACCACGATCACCAGGGCGAACACGCTATCGCGATAACCTCGCTCGCGCAGAGACTTGAAGAACTCGGGGCCGCTCTGGAGGCCGATGGTGTAGATGAAGATGATCAGCCCCAGGGTGGGAATCACTTCCGGGACGGAGATCGAGGGGCCGATCGAGCCCACGGCCAGTCCGACGAACAGGACCCCGACGATGCCGAAACGAAATCCAAAGATGGAGATTTCGCCCAATACGTATCCGAGCCCAATGACGATGAAGAGCGTGAGGATCGGGTTCTCTGTCAGCGTTGTGACAATGGGGCCGTGCACCCATTCACCCCCTCACCTGCGATTAGGACCACCACCGACCGCGCGTCAGCGCGATACGTTCCGCCCAGAACCGGTGCCGCTGTGTTCCATTCGCAAATGTCGTGCGGCGGATCCAGCGCAGTATCGACCCACCGCCGCCAGTTCTCTGTGCCGTTCGTCACGATCGGAAGTTCAAAGTCGAGATCTTCCCAATATGCATTCAGGATGACGTGCAGCAACATTCCTTCATTCTTCAGTTCCGCACTTATGGCGAGGCTGTGCGAGCTGGGTGACCAATCCGGCTGATTGAGTTTCACGCCGTGCCAGGCGTGTTTCGCCTCGCGGAGGACCTGGCTTAGACTCACGCGCCGCCGCTCATGTTCCACGTCCCGCATCACACGACGCTCGATCAGCAACTTCACGAAGCGGAGGACATCCGCATGTTTGGACAGGAGCTTCCAGTCGAACCAACTCGTATAATTGTCCTGGCAGTAGGCGTTGTTGTTGCCGCGCTGGCTACGCCGCACCTCGTCGCCCATAACAAACATGGGCGCACCTGCGGACAAGATAACGGCTGTGAGAAAGTTTTTCACCTGCCGGTTGCGAAGCCTCTCGATTACGGGATCGTCCGTCGGACCTTCAAAGCCGCAGTTCCAGCTTCGGTTCTCCTCACATCCGTCGCGGTTGTCCTCGCCATTTTCTTCGTTGTGCTTGTGGTTATACGAGACGAGGTCGTTGAGGGTAAAGCCATCGTGGCACGCAACGAAATTGATACTCTGCTCGGCTTCGCGCTCCTTCGGACCATAAATGCCTGGGCTGCCAAGGAGACGATCGGCTGCGCGCTCCACCGAATCATTCGCGCCCCGGAAGAAGTCGCGGACGTCGTCGCGAAATCGGTCGTTCCACTCCTTCCAACTGTCCCCCACGAAGCTGCCGACCTGATAAAGTCCTGCGGCATCCCACGCTTCCGCAATCATCTTGGTGCCCGCTAGCGCCGGATCGGACTCGATGTCCCAAAGCAGCGGAGGATTCGACATGACGGCACCGGACGAATCGCGCGCAAGGATGGATGCAAGATCGAAGCGGAAGCCATCCACATGCATTTCGTTCACCCAGTAACGGAGGCTGTCCACAATCATGCGCCGTATAACCAGATGGTTCGCATTCAGCGTGTTTCCTGTGCCGGTGAAGTTTGCGTAGCGTGAGCGGTCCTCACACAGGAGGTAGTAAGTTGGATTGTCCAGGCCGCGGAAGCACTGTGTTGGCCCGTCGTGTCCACCTTCCGCCGTGTGATTGAAGACCACGTCGAGAATGACTTCGATGCCGCCCCGGTGCAGCGCCTTCACCATATCCCGAAATTCATCTACCGCGCCCAGCGGCCCCCGACGCGAGCTGTAGGCCTGGTGCGGTGCAAAGAATGAGACCGGTGAGTAGCCCCAGTAGTTCGTCCGGCCTGGGGGCGCATCCTGATGATCGAATTGAAACGCCGGAAGCAGTTCGACCGCGGTAATGCCCAGTTGCTGAAGATAGGGAATCTTCTCGACGAGTCCGGCGTATGTGCCACGTTTCGATTCCGCCAAACCGGAGCTGGGGTGTGCGGTAAAACCGCGCACATGCATCTCGTAAATGATGGTGCGTGACCACGGCCGCTTCAGGGGAACGTCACCCTCCCAGTCATACGCGTGCGGGTCCGTGACCACGCTCTTCATGGCCGTGGCGGTGTTGTCGCCTTCGCGACGGGCTGCCTCACGGCTATAGTTTCTCGGCACGACGATGTCGCGGCCATATGGGTCGAGGAGTAGCTTGGATGGATCGAACCTGAGCCCCCGATCTGGCTCGAACGGCCCGTAGGCCCGGAATCCATAGATTTGACCCGCTTGCACTCCCGGAACGAAGACATGCCAATAATGGTAGGTGCGGTTCGCTGCCGGATCGATGGGAATGACCCGCGAAGGGCGAGCGTCGTCCACTCGATCGAAAAACAGCAGCTCGATCCTGGCCGCATTCCGGGAGAAGACGGAGAAGTTGGCGCCGCCGGTCATCAGCGTAGCCCCTATTGGAAAGCTACGGCCGGTCGTCGGGGGTGTAAGCTGCTTCAGTCTTGCCAAGACCATTTGCTGCACCTCAGCGGCAGGAGTTCTCCTCGGCCAATCTCCCGCTCGCCAGCATTGCAGCCTCTTATGTTTCCCAGGGACGCGCACCGTTCTTAGGTTCGTACGCGTCGCGGAAGTTCGATGCCTGATTAACCCCTTGGACTTGCGGGGAACTTCTCCAGGAGCCAATCGAAAACGGCTGCGTGATAGAGCATTAAGGCGCCCATCTGGCAGTGCCCAGCGCCACCCGATGGCCCATCGAAAATCCGTGTGGTCACGCTGCGGGCGTTGACCAGTGCTTTCTCGAAGTCCGCGGTCTGGTGGAACGGAATGAAATGATCCTCCGTACCCGCCAGGATCAATACGTCTTGCCGGATGCGATCGGCGACAGGCGCGAGAGTGTAAGCAGCGCATGCCTTAGCGGTTTCGTCGGCGTCCTTGGTGCCCATGGTCCACAGCGCATTGCGGTAGGCCCACGAAACAGCAATATTGTTCATCGCGAGAGGATTTTTCGCTGCGGCCAGGAGTGGAGCCGCCAGCGCACCGAAATCGTAGCAGGTGTCGTACGCCACTACGCCGTCGATGCGTTCTTCGAAGGCGGCGGCGCGTGGCGCGAAATAGCCGCCCATGCTCATGCCGATGAGTACAGTCTTCGAAGGTTTGGCGTGAGTATGGAGGAATTCGTCGAGCACCGCTTGAACGGGCTTCTCCCATTCCGCGGTGTAGGTAAGGCCGTACTTGCGCAGCGCCTGGCCCTGGCCTGGTCCTTCGTAAGTCAGCACGGAGTATCCACGCTTGAGCGCGGCCTCGGCGAAATTGGGATAGTACTCTTCCAGAATCGAGTCGAAGCCGCCGCCAAACATCAGTAATGGCTTCGTCTCAGCCCCTTGCGGTCCCGGGTAGTACAACGCCCGCAGGCTCCCCGCGCCGTACGGTACGGTGATGCGTTCATAGCGGACGCCGAGCGTGTCCAGGCCCTTAAATAAATAACTCCCTGTTTTCTCGAGCGATTCCGGACGTTTGGGATCGTCGGGCGGTAGCAGAAACTCAGCCATGCGCCGGTATGTAGAAGCGCGCACGTAGGCCCCGCCTTTGCTGAGCGGGTCTTGTGTTCGCTCGGCCAGCGCAAGCACGCGATCGGCCGTAGCCTTCCACGCGGTGTACCAGCTCTGTACATCGCCTTCGGCGATGACCTTCACCGTCTCCAGAACCTCGCCTAGGTCGGCACAGTTGGACACGATGTATCCCGCATTCCGCAACGTCTCATAGTGGAATGTCTGAGTGGCGAAGAAACGTCCCCTTGGGCTGACCACTTGCGCGGGACCTGCTTCTAGAACTGCACTTGCATTTGTCATGGAATTCTCCTTTTGTTTTCAATTTCTTAAGCCGAACCTATTTTCGCCGCCCGCTTACGCCTTCCCTGGTACTGGACACGGTTGCACCTTCCAGATTTCGGCTGCGTATTCAGCGATGGTGCGGTCGCTGGAGAACTTTCCCGAGCCCGCCACATTCAAGATCGCCTTGCGCGCCCACTCGTCGGGGTCGGCATACAACGCGCACAGCCGCTCGTCAGCGTCAAGGTACGACTTCAGATCCGCCAAATGCATATAGTGATCGTGCATTAGCAACATGTCGCGCAATGGGGCGAAGACGCCCGGTTCATTACGGCTGAAATAATCGGAGAACATCAAGTCCAGAGCCTCGAGGGTCTCCGGCTCGTGTTCGTAGTGCCAGTACGGGTTGTACCACCCGCGACTGCCGCTCACCTGCTCGGCCGTCAAACCGAATAGGAAGAAGTTCTCCTCGCCTGCCTCCTGGGCCATCTCGATCGTCGCGCCGTCGCGTGTTCCGATTGTCAAAGCGCCGTTCATCATGAATTTCATGTTGCTTGTGCCGCTGGCTTCGTAGCCAGCCGTCGATATCTGGTTGGAAACGTCGCTGGCGGAAATCAGGTGTTCTGCCAGCGAGACGCAGTACTCGGGAAGGAACACAACTTTGAGCCGCCCGCGTACGGCGGGGTCGCCGTCGATAGTCCCAGCAAGATTGTTTATGAATTTGATAATCAGTTTGGCGAGCCGGTATGCCGGGGCAGCCTTGCCGGCGAAGAAAAACGTCCGTGGATGCATGTCCAGCCCGGGGTTCTCCCGTAGCCGGTTGTACAGCACTACGATTCTTAGCGCATTCAGTAGCTGGCGTTTGTACTCGTGGATGCGCTTCACCTGGCAATCGAAGATCGCATCCGGATCAAGGACCTGCCCCGTCGACCACCTGAACCAATCGCAAAATTGGCGCTTGGCGTTGCCCTTGGCCTTCCGGAAGTCATCACGGAAGCCCCTGTCGGCAGTGAATGCCTTCAGGTTGCTTAACTGGCTTAGGTCACTGATCCAGCCCTCACCAATGACATCAGTAATCAGTTTGGAAAGCTCAGGATTGCACAGGAGCAGCCAGCGCCGGGGCGTGACTCCGTTCGTCTTGTTGTTGAAACGTTCAGGAAAGATCTCTGCCAGTTCTTTGAGCGTCGTCTTGCGCAACAGGTTTGAGTGAATCAGAGCCACTCCATTGGTACTGTGGGAACCCACGACCGCCAGATTGGCCATGCGAATTTTTTTGCCGTAGCCTTCTTCGATAAGGCTCACGCGCTGAATGCGGCTTTCATCTCCCGGAAACCGCCGGCGAACATCGCCCAGAAAACGTCGATTAATTTCATAGATAATCTCAAGCTGCCTTGGCAGCATGTCTTCGAACCACTCTACCGGCCATTTTTCGAGGGCTTCGGGCAACAAGGTATGATTCGTGTACGCGAGCGTATTTTGTGTGATGTCCCAGGCTTCGTCCCACCCAAGGTGCACCTGGTCAAGCAGAATTCGCATGAGCTCCGACACAGCCAGAGCGGGGTGCGTATCGTTCATCTGAATCGCGACTTTGTCTGGAAACAAGCGCCAATCCGAGTTGCCGCATTGGAAGCGGCGCACCGCATCCGCCAGCGAGCAGGCAACAAGAAAGTACTCCTGCATAAGCCGTAGCCCTTGCCCCTTGAATCTTGAATCATCGGGATAAAGGACGCGTGTCAGCGTTTCCGCCGCGAGCGTCTGAGTAAACGCCTCGACAAAATCGCCGTGTGAGAACTCTTCGAAGTTGAAATAGTCCGGCGCGGCCGCGGCCCAGAGGCGGAGCGTGTTGATGGTGGAACCGCCGTACCCGATCACCGGGCGGTCGAATGGGATGCCGATCAGAGTCGACGGACGCCCCGGTACGAGGACCAGGGTGCCTCCACTGAGCTCGACCGAGCAACCCAAGCTGACTTCCACTTTCTCATTCGGGCGAGCCACCTCCCAGGGGTCGGGACAACGGAGCCAGTTGTCGGGCACTTCATCTTGCCATCCGTTCCGGATCGATTGCCGGAAGATGCCGTACTCATAACGCAATCCGTAGCCCATGGCCGGGAGCTGCATGGTCGCCGCGGATTCCATGAAGCAGGCTGCCAAACGTCCGAGCCCGCCATTGCCCAAGCCTGCATCGGGCTCTTGCTCCAATATTTCGAGCAGGTTGAGTTTCTTATCCTCGATGACCTGGTTCGCCAGTGGAGCAAGCAGAAGATTCATAACGTTGTTTAGGAGTGAGCGGCCGATGAGGAACTCCATCGAGAGGTAGTAGAGCCGCTTAGGATTTTGTTGTTCGTAGGTCTTCTCTGTTAAGAGCCATCGCTGAGATAGAACGTCGCGCACTGACCGGGCAAGCGCCTCGAACCGGTCCCGCGCCGTCGCCGCCGCCAAATCGACGCCACTATCAAACAGCAGGTGCCGTTCATACAGTGCTTCGTCCGTTCCGGAGAAGTGCACGGGACCAGATCCGTACTTGGCGATGAGTTTCTCAGTATCCGGCACTGCTTGCCGCTTTGCCGCGGCGTTAGTAATCATGATCGACTCCTTAAGATTTTCCGAG
>Ga0181518_10002850_pt1 | contig 16386 bp, 13 predicted proteins | sample PEATcosm2014_Bin_28_FD_119751 | JGI IMG/M metagenome (GOLD analysis project Ga0181518, IMG submission 119751) | Peatland microbial communities from MTU Mesocosm Facility, Houghton, MI, USA - PEATcosm2014_Bin01_60_metaG | ecosystem: Environmental > Terrestrial > Soil > Wetlands > Peat | place... | reverse complement strand
CGTCCGAGAATGCTGCCGCGGCGCTCGAATCGTCCGCGCGCCGGTTGGCACACCTGGCGAACGGACTGAAACCGTCGCAACCGGTCGCGGAATTGCGCGGGCACGAAGGCGAGGCCGCCCGCGACTATTTCTCCGTGTTCGACCACCTCATCGTGGGCGACAAAGAGAACTTCTACTTTCGCGGCCGCTCCCGCCGTCCGCCCCTCGATAACGTGAACGCGCTGCTGTCGTTCGTGTACACGCTACTCACGCACGATGTGGCGTCGGCGCTCGAGACGGTGGGCCTCGATCCGGCGGTGGGCTATCTGCACGCCGAGCGCCCCGGCCGGCCCAGTCTCGCTCTCGACCTGGTGGAGGATCTGCGACCGGTGGTTGCCGACCGCCTGGTATTGACCCTCATCAACCGGCGGCAGGTGTCGGCAGATGGATTCCGCCATCTGGAGTCGGGCGGCGTGACGATGGACGATGCCACGCGCAAGGAGGTGCTGGTGGCGTATCAGAAGCGGAAACAGGAGGAGATTGTCCATCCGTTCATCGAGGAGCGCGTGCCGTTCGGGATGATTCCGTTCGTACAGGCGACGCTGCTGGCACGGCACCTACGCGGCGACCTGGAGGCGTATCCGAGTTTCCTGTGGAAGTGACTGTATGATGCTGGTGGTGGTGGCGTACGATGTGAATACAGAGTCGGCGCAGGGCAGGCGCCGTCTGCGCCGAGTTGCGCGTGTGTGCGAGAACCATGGGCAGCGGGTGCAAAAATCGGTGTTTGAATGCTGGATCGACATGGCCAACTGGGTCGTCTTCCGTGCCCAGTTGGTCGCCGAGATCGTAACTGCGCAGGACCGCTTGCGCTTCTACTTCCTCGGGGAAAACTGGAAAGGGCGGGTGGAGCAGGTGGGCGCTAAGCCGTCGTACGACCCGGAAGGCCCGCTGATTGTATGAAGCGCGGACCCCAAGCGGACAGAAGAGTCGAGCGATGTCCGCGCGAATCGCAAACGCCGATCTGGCTTGAGGTTGGCGAAGGGCGACGGGTCGGCATGTCGCGTGGCCGGAGGAACAGCGGGCGGGTCCGCGCTACGATGGGAACTGGACTTGCCGATTGTGTAAGTTAAGGCAAGACGGGTCGCGCCCCGCGCGGGGCGCGTGGATTGAAACCAGAATCCGACCGGCCAGAACCTGGCCGAGGATTGGTCGCGCCCCGCGCGGGGCGCGTGGATTGAAACCGTATATGGTGCAGGGGTACGAGCAGGTCAAGCCGTCGCGCCCCGCGCGGGGCGCGTGGATTGAAACCCGCACCCGGATATGGATCAACGGAATAATCCGCGTCGCGCCCCGCGCGGGGCGCGTGGATTGAAACCTCTGCCGCTTCCGGCTTACTCACGGTCACTACTGGTCGCGCCCCGCGCGGGGCGCGTGGATTGAAACTCGATGCGACATGCCGACTGATCGGGTTAGGCGTGGTCGCGCCCCGCGCGGGGCGCGTGGATTGAAACTTAAGCGCCCGCGTCGCCCCAAACGCCCCGATCCGGGTCGCGCCCCGCGCGGGGCGCGTGGATTGAAACATGTTACGCTCCGCAATGGGTGCCTGAGTGAAATGGTCGCGCCCCGCGCGGGGCGCGTGGATTGAAACGCTGTAGGTGTGACCCTTGCAGTCTGTCAGGCCGGTCGCGCCCCGCGCGGGGCGCGTGGATTGAAACATTAACCAATTTGACACTTTTGAAAATGGTTATGTCGCGCCCCGCGCGGGGCGCGTGGATTGAAACCCCGTACCGCCGCACATGGTGTACCGTCGCTCGTCGCGCCCCGCGCGGGGCGCGTGGATTGAAACCGCTGATCGAGATGCGCGCAGCCGCGCAGCGGTGGTCGCGCCCCGCGCGGGGCGCGTGGATTGAAACAACCACGGCTTCCCCTCGCGCGGCTTGCCGGTCAGGTCGCGCCCCGCGCGGGGCGCGTGGATTGAAACCCCGTACCGCCGCACATGGTGTACCGTCGCTCGTCGCGCCCCGCGCGGGGCGCGTGGATTGAAACAACCACGGCTTCCCCTCGCGCGGCTTGCCGGTCAGGTCGCGCCCCGCGCGGGGCGCGTGGATTGAAACCGCTGATCGAGATGCGCGCAGCCGCGCAGCGGTGGTCGCGCCCCGCGCGGGGCGCGTGGATTGAAACTAATACATCTACTTTAAAAGATGACCATCCATATTGGTCGCGCCCCGCGCGGGGCGCGTGGATTGAAACACCAAATCACGCTGAACGGCACTCGCCTGACTCGGTCGCGCCCCGCGCGGGGCGCGTGGATTGAAACTTACGACCACCGGCACGAGCATCAAGTATGGTGGTCGCGCCCCGCGCGGGGCGCGTGGATTGAAACTTTAGTTACTTCTCCATAACCAGTTCCACCATCTCGGTCGCGCCCCGCGCGGGGCGCGTGGATTGAAACGTCATCCATCGAGCGATCAATGTTTTGTGACATGGTCGCGCCCCGCGCGGGGCGCGTGGATTGAAACCTATTGCTCAAGCGCTGTCTCTGGGATACGTGTGTCGCGCCCCGCGCGGGGCGCGTGGATTGAAACAACGTCGAGGATGATAAGCGCATATCAGGGCAGGTCGCGCCCCGCGCGGGGCGCGTGGATTGAAACACATACTGGAGTTCGCCACCGCCTCCGCCTCGGTCGCGCCCCGCGCGGGGCGCGTGGATTGAAACATGCTCGACGGTCGTTCGACCAACATGGATGAGACGTCGCGCCCCGCGCGGGGCGCGTGGATTGAAACTGGATCATTCTGACGACGACGAAGAACGTTCTGCCGTCGCGCCCCGCGCGGGGCGCGTGGATTGAAACTCATTCAGACGAGCTTTGAGCATCATCACCGTGACGTCGCGCCCCGCGCGGGGCGCGTGGATTGAAACTATATGAGCAGTGGTATGACAAACTGCTTCACGCAAGTCGCGCCCCGCGCGGGGCGCGTGGATTGAAACAGAAGACATCCTCTACTGTGCAGTAAGAAGGAAGCGTCGCGCCCCGCGCGGGGCGCGTGGATTGAAACGTCATCCTGGTCCGCGGCGGCCACGGCACGAAGGTCGCGCCCCGCGCGGGGCGCGTGGATTGAAACCCAGGAAACGAACCGCTTCCCGTTCCAGCAGCCGTCGCGCCCCGCGCGGGGCGCGTGGATTGAAACAACGCCATGTCGCCGAGCGACACGATGATGGCGCGCGTCGCGCCCCGCGCGGGGCGCGTGGATTGAAACAACTGCTCCAGCACGCGACAGAACGTCCCGCGACGTCGCGCCCCGCGCGGGGCGCGTGGATTGAAACGCCATCGAGACGTTGACCGGCCAGAGTTTGCAGCGTCGCGCCCCGCGCGGGGCGCGTGGATTGAAACGGCGTCGCAGTCAACAATCAAGCCCAGGGCGACTCGTCGCGCCCCGCGCGGGGCGCGTGGATTGAAACAGAATCCGCTACAGGGAGCGCAATCGGCGGCGTCGTCGCGCCCCGCGCGGGGCGCGTGGATTGAAACACGTGCGCCGCCACGCGCGCATCCAGGATCAGAGTCGCGCCCCGCGCGGGGCGCGTGGATTGAAACATGACCGCATCCGTCGTGAAGCTGCCCTGTGCGGGTCGCGCCCCGCGCGGGGCGCGTGGATTGAAACGGAGTATTACGTCATCGACCACGTGGAGAAGCCGGCGGAGAATTAGCGTCTGCGCCGGAGGGCGGCGAGTCCGATGAGACCCGCGCCAAGCAGGGCGAGGGACCCGGGTTCAGGCGCCGATTCTCCCTGTTGCGTCAAAAAGACGCCGGAGGCGGAAGTAAAAGTGTCTCCGACGGGCAGGATCAGGCCGGCTTGCGCCGTATTGAACGCTTCGGCCTCGCCATCCACAGCGTTGACATTCAGAACCATCGTAAACGAGAACGACGAGTCTGAAGCATCGATCCCGATGGGCAACTGAAGCGCGAGCTGGCACTGCTCATAAGTGGGTAGCGTTGCCGGGACGGTACCGACGACACAAGTGCCGACTACGGGCGTCAGGTTGATCCCGTTTTGTACCGCGTAGATCGTGGCTTGGATGGAGGCCTGGCTCCCTAAGTCGCCGCCATCTGCCCCCAGGCTGCTGTCGTCTAAGGTCAGGGTCAGCATTGCAGAGCCGGATATGAGGCTCCCCGCGCCAATGGGAATCATATTGAGGTCGTCGCTGAATTCGGCATAGGCACCGCCGCCGCCGCTAGGTGGATCTGCACTGGTGACCCCTAAAGCATAAGCCTGGAGCTGTCCCGTGGCGAGATTGGCTGCCGACATGGCTGCCGAAATCTCAGAAGCGCCGTCGTTGGCCGGGTCACCGCATCCAACGACGTCGCCGTAAGATCCGCTGATCGATGCCATTGCGCTTGCCGATGTCGGGTTTGTGACCGACTGCGCGTTTACACCGACGCAAGTTGCCGACGCAGTGGCGGATGCCGTGGCGCTAAATGAGGATGCTCCAGCAGGTAAGGCACACATCGCGATTAACCCCAACGCTTTCGCGATCGCAGGCGATGCATTCAGTCGCATAGGAACATCCTCCGGTGTCGGGCCGTAATTTCGGCCATAGTCGCCGCGTTCTGATGTAGAATTACGAACAAAGGCGGCCCACGTTAGGCCTGACGAGGAGTGACTATGAATCATCCCGGCAGAAAAATCCTGCGGGGCGGTTGAAATCCGGATGATATCTCTATGAAGAGCGGATCAAAGGGTTCTCAAATCGAAGAATCAGAGGTTTACGAGTTCGGACCCTACCGCCTCGACGCCGGCGAACGCATTCTTCTGCTGGACGGCCGGACAGTCGCGCTGACTCCGAAGGCGCTCGATACGCTGATCGTGCTGGTGCGCAACCAGCCTAAGGTGGTTTCCAAGGAAGAATTGCTCCAGGCGGTGTGGCCTGGCACCTTCGTCGAAGAAGGTATCCTGGCGCAGAACATCATGACCCTGCGGAAGGCGCTGCAGCATCCGGAATGGATTGAAACGGTGCCGAAGCGGGGATACCGATTTTCGCATAAGGTCTCCGCGGTGGCTCCCGAAGTCCCCGTTTCGGCGCCCGTACGCTGGCGATTTCCCTGGTGGTGGCCCACGACAGCCGCGGTGCTGTTGATGGGCGCTGTTGCGGTTGTGCTGGCGATGCGATGGGAGCGGCCGAAACCGCGAATCTCGAGTCTGGCCGTTCTGCCGCTGCGGTCAATTGACGAGGAGCCCCCGCACCTGGGCCTGGGCCTCGCCGACGTGCTGATCAACCGGCTGGGTATGCTATCGGAGCTGACGGTGCGGCCGACCAGCGCGGTTCGGAAATTTTCCGACGGCGCCGCGCCGGACCCTTTGGCCGCGGGCCGGGAACTGGGTGTGGACGCGGTGCTGGAAGGTAATATTCAGCGCGATGGCGAGCGAGTTCGCGTGACGGTGCAGTTGCTGCGGGTCTCCGACGGCACCTCGCTGTGGAGCGGAAAATTCGATCAGCCGTACTGCGATCTGTTCACGCTGGAGGACGCCATCGGCGGGCAGATCGCGCAAGGGCTGCTGCTGGATTTGTCGGCTCCGGAGCGCGAGCGCTTGCGGCGGAGGTACACCGAAAACCCGGAGGCCTGGCAGGCCTATCTTCGGGGCAGGTATTTGTGGAGCCGGCGTACAGCCGAGGGGTACACCAAGGCCATCGCCGAGTTCGAAGAGGCCGCGCGCATCGATCCGAATTACGCTCTTGCATACGCGGGTCTGGCCGACGCGTACGCGCTGCTGGGTTCCAATCCGAATCAGGCGCTGCCGCGGGCCGAGGCGATGGAGAAGGCGCGGGCGGCGGCACTGAAGTCGATCGCGCTCGATGCCGATCTGGCGGAGGCGCACACGGCGTTGGCCTTCATCCTGATGCACTACGACTGGAAGTGCTGGGACGCGGAGAAAGAATACCGGCGCGCCCTCAGCCTGAACCCGAGCTATGCGACGGCGCACCAGTGGCGCGCAGTGAATCTTCTGGTAACCGGTCACGCCGACGAAGGCCTTCAGGAATTGAAGAGCGCGCAGGCGCTGGATCCGGCGTCCCTGATCATTATGGCGGATACGGTGGAGATGGACGTGTTCACGGGCCGTCTTCAAGACGCGGTAGCGCAGGGCAAGCGGGCGCTGGACATCGATCCGTCGTTCGCGCTGGCCCAGAGTTATTTGTCGTGGGCGTACACCGGACAACACCTTTTTAAGGAGGCCGCTGCTGTTTTGGGCCGGGACACGGAGGTGCTCAACCCATTCCATATGGACGCGCTGGTGTACGCCTACGCTACGGAGGGTCGACAGGGCGATGCACGCCTGCTGCTGAGCAGGCTTGTCGAGAGGGCACGCCAGGAACATGGACTGGAGTTCATGGTGGCGTCGTCCTATGCGGCTCTGGGCGATGCCGACGGGATGATCCCATGGATGGAGAAGGCGTTCTCCGAACGGAGCGGCGCGCTGCTTCTGCTGCGCCTGCATCCGAAGTTCGCGCCCGTGCGCGACGATCCGCGCTACAAGTCGTTCGTTTCGCGGGTAGGGCTTTAGAGAGCAGTTTAAACACGTCGCCGCAACGTGATTCTGTGTTTAAATGTGGGGCCGGCTGTCAGCCGTCCTTTAGGCGGCTCCGTTTTGTAGTCGCGGTCACGCAAAGCCGCCTCGGAGGCGGCTGCCGGCTGATGGCCCGCCCCACCTCCGGCTTGCTGTCCAGCTGCGAAAATGCCGAGTGTGCAAGCAACGGCGCAAATGATGCGCAATCGCTTATGCCGCCTTGTCTAATTTAGAACCCGTACAGCCGCGCAGGATTCTCAACCAGGATCTTTCTGCGCAGCTGCGGGTCGGGTACCCAAAGCGCGAACTGGTTGAACAGCCGGCCGTCGTCGATGGGAAGAGCCGGCGTGACCTCGGTTGGATGGGCGGACCGTGCGGAGTTCGGATGAGGCCAGTCCGTTCCCCACAAAACGCGATCTGCATTGGCTACGACCAGTCCTTTGGCGAAGGGCGCCACGTCCGGGTAGTCGGGGGCCCCGGTGGAGGCTCGATAAGCTCCGGAAATCTTGACATACGCGTTGCCCATTCGCAGCAGATCGACCAGAGCCGCAAATCCGGGCTGGTCCGGTCCGAGGGCGGTTTGGATGCCTCCAAAATGATCGAACACCACGGGCACGGGCGAGGACAATACCAGGTCCTTAATGCCTGGAATCAGGGCCGCGCCGGTGTAGATTTGCAGATGCCAGCCGCGATCCTTGATGCGGTCGATCGCGGATGTAATACGCTGCCGCGCGGCGGATAAATCCGGCTGCCCGCCGGTTGCGAGATTTAGACGGACGCCGCGAATTCCGGCCGACGTCATTTGATTCAACTCCTGTTCGGACGTTTTTTCGCCGATCACCGCGATTCCGCGCGCGTTTGGCCCTCGCGCCTTCATCCCGTAGATCGTGGCGGAATTGTCGGTTCCATAAACGCTCGGCGTGACGATAACCACGCGCTGTATGTGAAGTTTCCGATGGAGCGCGGCCATTTCCTCCGGCAACGCCACCGGCGGCGTGTAAACCCTGCCCGGGAAAAATGGAAATTGCCGCGGATCGCCGATGATGTGCGTGTGGCAGTCGCATGCGCCGGCCGGGACGGCGAAGTTCACCGGCGTGATCGGATGCGCCGTTTTGGCAAAAGCAGCGGAGAGCGTCTTCACCATGGCCCGGCGCGTCAACATGGGCTCCTCCTTAACGCAGATATTGCTCGAACCATTTCACGGTGCGCTCCATCACGTCGCGCTTGTGATCCGAATCGCGGAACATGTGCCCTTCGCCGGGATAGACGACGAACTCAGTCGGCGTGCCCTGCGCTTTGAGGGCGTGCCAGAATTCATAGGATTGCGGCGCCGGGCACTCGCCGTCGCGTTCGCCCACCACGATCAGCGTGGGCGTCTTCACATTCCTGATGAACGTGATGGGCGAACTTTTCGCGTACACCGCGGGATCGTCGTAGACAGAAGCCCCGAAATACGGGATCATCCACGTCGCGCCCCGCGCGGGGCGCGTGGATTGAAACACCAGCGCCTTGCGTAGCACGCGCCGAGTGCGCGCGTCGCGCCCCGCGCGGGGCGCGTGGATTGAAACCACTGCAAGCACAGATGGCGGCCGCACCAGCGACGTCGCGCCCCGCGCGGGGCGCGTGGATTGAAACACGATTCCGACGCCGCCACCGGCGCAGGCGGCCTATCGCGCCCCGCGCGGGGCGCGTGGATTGAAACCTGCTGGGAGCGGACGTGGGTCCTGGGTTCAGCTCATCGCGCCCCGCGCGGGGCGCGTGGATTGAAACTTGCACTGGGCGATGGGGGAGAATTCTGATTCGGAGTCGCGCCCCGCGCGGGGCGCGTGGATTGAAACATCACGCCAATAATCCCTTGCAATGCGCTGGCGTCCGTCGGGCCCCGCGCGGGGCGCGTGGATTTTATCTACTAATTCGTTAGTCGATTCTACGAACAAGTTACGAACAATACGCGCTTCACACCGGGGTCTAACATGCCCGTAAGCCCTCGTGCGTCACTGTGGAATCATCAGGTTGGCGTCCGGGTTGATAATTATGTATTATGCGCAGTTTGCCGGTTCTGTTGTTGCTGCTGGCGCAGCCTTTTTGGGAGGCCAAACCGCCGGAGCAGTGGTCGGAAGCCGAGATCGATGCCGTGCGCCATACCAGCCCGTGGGTGCAAACCGTGGGGCCGCCGCCGAACGTTCTGGTCTGGCTGGACACCGCCGAACCGCTGATGGAAGCCGAGGTGCAGGCGCGCTTGCGCACCCGGCGCACCGAGAAAGAGCCCGATTCGGATTACGCCGCCTACCTCGCGGAGAACCGCGAGAACGCCTTCGTACTGGCGATCGCCTATCCAACCCTCAAGGATCTGGGACGGGCGGAGGAAGACCGGCGCATGGAGCGGGAGTGCCGGATGATCGTGGGGCGGAAGACCTACCCGATCATCGGCCACTTTCCGCCGACGCCATCCGACCCGGTATTGCGGCTGGTGTTCCCGCGCGTAGTCAAAGCGGCCGACAAATCCATCACCTTTCGTCTGTACCTGGCCGGGCTGAATTTTCCCGAGCGGGAGCTGGAGTTCCGGGTGAGGGACCTGCTGTACCACGGCAAGCTGGCGATGTAAGGCGTGCCGGCGCCACGCGGCGTTGCGTTAGCCGCGGCCGGACGCCCACGGGCCGAGGCTCATTGCCATTTGCGACAGCATCCCTTGGACCTGTCGAACCGCGACTGCAAAAAGAAGAGAGGATATGGTGCTGGGCATCCCGGTTCACCCTTCGAGCGAGGTCCGCCGCCTGCCCGGCATTCGGGCGCCGTGGCCCGGCGAAAAGTAGCCACCGGTGATGGTGGCCAGGACTCGCAGCCAGCCCGCGTAATAGTGAGAAGCGCTGGATAGCAGGCGCCCGGCGCGGCGAATCCCGGTTTGGAGCCGCGAGGCCTCTATCCCGGCTCGTCTACCTCCGGCCGGACACACGGGCACGCATGCAGGAGTACGTGGCGCAGGGCGGCGAAACGGCGCGCGATCGGGAGCCGTCGGCGGCGAGATAAAGGTATCCGCTAGCCTTGGCCTTGCTGAGCGGGAAAGGGTGTCTCTTTGACTAAAGGTCCGGCGGAATTGCGGCCGTTTTATTCTTGCGTAAACAATTGCTCACCATGGAGCGCTTGATCGGGGCGGGGCGTTCCCGCATAAGCCGTTCAGCCCGGAGGAACTAGCAACGAAGGTTCGAGCAGTGCTCGCCGATCCTTCAAAGCCGATAGTCGGATCGTGAGCGGCTACAAAATCAATCGGACGCACCGACCGAACCTCTGGTTCCCAGCACCTCGTCCACGACCAAGAGCAGCGAGTCGGGAGAGAAGGGTTTCGCCAGTGTTGCAACCGCACCATGCAGTCTCGCAGCCGGAAGCATCGATCCAACCATGAATCCAGATATAACGATGATCTTGAGCTTTGGCGCCTCGACACGAACAGTCTGCAAAAACTCAAAGCCGTCCTTGTCGGGCATACACAGGTCGAGCACGATCAGATCAAAAGCCGTTTCCTTAATTGCCGCCAGCGCTTCCTTGCCGTTACTCGCTTCGCTCACGACGTAGTCGGTTTCCTCCAGAGTCGCCCTGCATAGCGCCCGGATCTGTGGGTCATCATCGACGAGCAGGATGGTTTGGTGCATACCGGTTGGGTAAACCTCAACCAGGCTCAGCGTACCATGGCCACTAACGACAGTCAAAGTCTTGTCTCAAGTGTTAACGCAAAATAGAAATGTCCTATTCTCTGCAAAGTAGAAATGTCCGGTTTTGACGAGGCGGGGAGAAGGTGCGTGGTAGTTTGGGCGTGCCGGTGAAGCGGAGACGGGCAATGCTGGCGAGCAACCCGATCGAGGGTCAACAACGTCTCCAGCCCATTGGAATCCGGCAGGGAGAGATCGACCAGCGCCGCGTCAAATTTGCCGTGCACCAGCGAGTCTAGGGCGCCCACCAGGCAGTCGGCGGTGTGAACCCGAAACGAATTGGCTGCTGCGTCCGCCAGCATCTCCTGCACCAATCGGGCATCGCCGGGATTATCTTCTATGAGCAGAACCTTGCATTCCTGTATAAGTCGCCTGATCCTTCTCCGCTACGTGGACAGGCGCACAACAGAAAACCAGAACTCACTGATCGCTCCCACGACCGTCATGAACTGGTCTAAGTCGACGGGCTTAGTGATGAAACAGTTCGCGTGCATATTGTATGTGCGCAAAATGTCCTCCTCGGCGCGCGATGCCGTCAGGACCACCACGGGTATGCGCCGCAGATCGGCATCGACCTTGATCTCGGCCAGCACCTCACGGCCATCCTTCTTTGGAAGATTCAGGTCCAAGAGAATGAGATCGGGGCGCGGTGCCCCCTCGTACGCGCCCTGTTTCCGAAGAAATGCGAGCGCCTCTTCCCCGTCCGGCACAACGCTGAGATTGACGAGCACCTTGCTTTCTCGCATGGCCTCCATCGTCAAACGAACATCGCCCGGATTGTCTTCCGCCAACAGGACCTCAATGGGCCTCGCCGTCTGGGTGTTCACCATATCTGTTCTCCGTTCTTCCAATCGTGAAATGGAATGTGGCGCCTGGCCCGGCTGGGACGCTACCCATATCCGACCGCCGTGACGCTCCGCGATTTTCTTGCAGATCGTCAGGCCAATTTCCCGTGCCCGGGTAATCTTTCCTGGTGTGCAGGCGCTGGAAGACCTGAAAAACCCGATCCGCATGCTTCGGGTCAATCCCGATACCGTTGAGGGAGGAGGCAGGCATACCAGGGTCCAACGTCCTCCACGGCAATCGCGGCTCATATCCTCGCCCGGCCATGGCTAACCTACAACCTCTGTCTTGTGTTGCATCATGCCCGACGCGGTGACCAGAGCCAGCGTACTTCCACGTCGGTCAAGCGTTCGGCCAAGAGTCGTCAACTTGAATGGACGGCAAGCCCCGGACGGGCCCTTGACGAGGGGCGCGTCCACGGCACCCACTTCTTCAGAGCTCCAATCATGTCGCCCAGCCGCATCGGCTTCGCGATGTAGTCGTCCATCCCTGCCGTGATGCAGCGCTCCCTGGCGCCCTCCATCACGTCTGCCGTCATCGCGATAATCGCCACCCGACCATCTGGCCCTTGCCGCTTCCGAATCTCCGCCGTCGCCTCGTAGCCGTCCATCTCCGGCATCTTACAATCCATGAAGATCACGGCGTATGGCAGCGTCGCACACAATTCCACCGCCTCACGCCCGTTGCTCGCCACGTCCGGACGCAGTCCCAGCCGCTCCAGCATGCGCACCGCCACCTTCTGGTTCACCACGTTGTCTTCGGCCACCAGTACCCGCACCGGCGCCCCGGCGAATATTCCCGCCAACTCCGATTTCAGCGCCGCGAACTCCTGCACCGCCTTCGTCCGCGTCGCAAACCCACTCTGCAATCTCTTCGACCACGCCGTCGCCAGCGTGTTCTGCAACTGCGATTGCCGCACCGGCTTCACCAGGCAGGCGTCGATGCTGGCTCCCTGCATGTGCCGCACTTCCCTCCAGTGGCCCACCGACGTGAGCATGATCACCAGCGTATCGCTCAACAACGGGTCCGCCTTAATCGACGCCGCTAGCGCCGCTCCGTTCATCTCCGGCATTTCGTAATCGAGCAATACCACTTGGTACGGATCTCCCGCCGCCCTTGCCTCGCGCAACGCCTGGAACGCCTGCCTCGCCTCCGCAAAGCCGCCGTCGCGCATTTTCCAACTGCTGACCTGCTCGTGCAGCACGCGCCGGTTCACGTCGCTGTCGTCCAGGATCAGCACGTGCAAGCCCTGCAGGTCGGCCGCCGGCGCCGGTTCCGCGTGCGGCTGCGCATCCAGTTGCAAAGGCAATGTGAACCAGAAAGTGGAGCCCTTGCCCAACTGGCTGGTCACTCCTATCTCGCCCCCCATCAGGTTCACCAGTCGTTTGGAAATCGCCAGCCCCAGCCCCGGGACCCCGGACTTCTGCGTAGTCGAGGCGTCCACTTGGCGGAGCTTCTCGAACAGTCCGCCCACCTCCTCCGCCGGAATACCCGGACCCGTATCCTCGACCGCAACCCAGATCTGTGCCTTCGCCCCGCCCTGCGACTCACATCTCACCGCGATCAGCACGTGGCCGTCCGGTGTGAACTTCACGGCATTGCCCACCAGGTTAGCCACCACCTGCCGGATTCGCCCCGCGTCTCCGATGAAATGCCGCGGCACATCCGGCGGATACTCCAGCACCAGGTCGAGCTTACGGTCTTCGATCCTCAGCGCCACCATTTCGTCGATTTCTTCGATCACGAGCCGCAGGTCGAACGCGAACGATTCGAACACCAACTTCCTTGCTTCGATCTTGGCGAAGTCCAAAACGTCGTCGATCACGCTCAGCAGGCACTCGCCCGACCGGCGCACCATCTCCGCGTAGTCACGTTGCTCTTGCGAAAGCTCCGTATCCAGCAGCAGCCCCGTCATCCCGATGACGCCGGTCATTGGCGTGCGGATCTCGTGGCTCAGGTTGGCCAGGAACTCACTCTTGGCCTGAGTTGCTTTGTCCGCCACATCCTTCGCGGCAAGGAGTTCCCGCTCCATGCGCTTCCGGTCAGTGATATCCAGCGAGAGACCAAACGTACCGACAATCGCGCCGTCCGGGTCGCGAAACGGCAGCTTGGTGGTGAGCATCCAAGTCTCACGGCCATCGGGCCCGATTTCCTTCTGCTCTTTGGATACAACCGCTACGCGCTCCTGTATGAGGGCCTGCTCATCGTCGCAGGCTTGTTGTGCAAGTTCCGCAGGAATAAGGTCGAAATCGGTCCTGCCAACGATCTGCGACGGATCGCTGCACCCGAGAACCTCGGCGTGCGCCCTGTTGCTCTGAATGAAGCGCCCTTCGCAATCCTTGAAGTAGACGGCGTGCGGCAACTGATTCATCAGGGCGTCCAGGCCATGCCGTTCCTGTTCCAGCAGGACTCGCAGTCTGCGGCTCGCGGTGACGTCCTGAAATCCCCATACCCATCCGATAATTGCCCCACGACGTAGCTGCGGCTCAGCGTGTCGCTTGAACACACGGCCGTCCCGTAGTTCGAGTTCATCGTCGCCGTGTGCCTTCCAGTCTCGATCGAGCTTCTTAGTGAGCGCGAGGAAGGCGGCCTGTTTGACGAGCGAGACGAAGGCGGCCGGATCCTTGAGCTGGGGCAGAATATGAGCAAGCACTTTTTCTCTATCGCGCGGAAGCATAATGGAGTCGCGGATGGACCACATTTGGGCGAACCTTTTGCTGCAGGCAACCATCCGTCCCGCGGCATCGATGGCGAGGATTCCGTCCGCCACCGAATCGAGCCTCGCAAGTAGCACCCGTCTTTGACCCTCGGCGCGGCGCCACAGGACGGTGAGCCAGACCCCTCCGGCAAGCAGAAGGGTGATACTCGCCAACAGAAAACGCGCGTTTATCGATCCTGTGAGCATATCGTATCAACGGTCATTCAAGCGGTCTACAGCGCCAAGAGACACTCACTCACCTCAGCTTTAATGGCGGCGCTGAACTGACGGCTGAGCCACTCAGGCAAATACGTCTTCATGGCCTCGAAACCCCAGGGGCGAGGGCCAACGGCGGACAACCGAGCTCGAGTCTCTCCAGCAGCTCGAGAATCCTGCAGCCCGCGCGCAGACGGGCCCTTAGTTCGGCGGATTTGAACGGTTTGGCAACATAATCGTCGGCGCCGGCCTCCATGGCAGCGACGAGATCTTCGCTTCCCGTCTTGGCAGTTAGAATGAGGATATAGGTATACCGGAGGCGCGTGCTGGCGCGGACGCGGCGGCACACCTCGATGCCATCCAAACCCGGCATCACCCAATCTAGAATCGCCAGCCAGGAAACCTCTTCGTGTTGCAGGCGGGACCATGCCTCCTCTCCGTCGCTCGCCACGACCACGTCGTAGCCCCATTGCGTCAGCATAGACTGCAGCACCATTCGAAAGACCAAGTTGTCTTCTGCCACCAGGATGCGCATGATAGGTCCCGCGCGCCTGACTCCTCAACGAAGTCATGCCGACCCGTTGCATAGAAGCCACGTTTGGAGCTTAGATCAACCCAAGGAGGTCCGATACCGCCGCAGGCAACGAGGAGCGGCACCACGGGTACCGTTGCCAGGCACCAGGCGAGCTGGCCTCAAAGCGGTGTAAGAACTCCCAAAACCATATGTCCTGCGTTCGCCAAACTGTTCAGACGGTGCTCGCCTCGGTGTGGGCAGGTACGCCTGCCAGTACGGCGTCAAGCGCCGCCGTTTGAATCGGCTTGGCGATATACGAGTCCAAGCCGGCCTGCAAGCATTTTTCGCGATCTCCCTTCATGGCATGGGCAGTCAACGCGATGATTGGGATGTGCGCTCCATTTCCCGACTCCTCGGCCCGGATAATGCGGGTGGCTTCGAATCCGTCCATCTCCGGCATCTGAATGTCCATCAGAATGCAGTCGAAATGATCCTGGCGCCATGCCGCCAGTGCGGCGGCTCCATTTGCAACCACGGCCACGCGATGACCGCGCCGCTCGAGGAGCGTCCGCATGAGGAGCTGATTGACAACGTTATCTTCCGCGACCAAGATGGAGAGGGGCTGGTGCGATGGCTGCTCCGGAGGCGATGGGCTCCCGGCTGCGACGACGGGTTTCTCGTTTCCAGCCGGGGTCTTCCCTGGCGGAAGCGGCGCGGTGAAGAAGAGAGTGCTGCCCTGGCCCTCGGCGCTTTCCAGCCACATTCTTCCTCCCATCAAGGTGACGAGGTTCCGAGAGATGGCCAAGCCGAGCCCGGAGCCCCCAAAACGCCGGGTGACGGACCCGTCAGCCTGCCGGAAAGGTTGGAAGATCAGCTCCCGTTGTGACTCGGGGACGCCAATGCCGGTGTCGGAAACGGCAAACTGGATCTGCCGCGGCGCCGGGGCGCCAGCCGCAGCAGCGTCCTGTTCCGGAGCCAGCGACACACGCACCCCGATGCCGCCGGCCACGGTGAACTTCACTGCGTTGCCTAACAGATTAAGAAGGATCTGGCGCAGCCGGTAGGGGTCTCCCTTGATCCAGTCCGGCACGTCATCGTCGATCTGAACTGAGGTCGCGAGGCCCTTTTCGGAGAGGAGCGGCTGGACGGTAGCCACCGCGGCCCGGACGCACTTACGGATCGAGAAATCCAACGATTCCAGTTCGATCCGGCCCGATTCCACGCGAGAGAAATCCAGAATATTGTTGACGACAGCAAGCAGGCTCTCGGCCGACGAGCGCAAGGCTTCGTTTTGTTCCCGCTGGGAACCGGTAAGCTCGCTTTCCGCCATCAGCCCGGCGAACCCCAGGATGCCGTTCAGGGGCGTGCGGATCTCATGACTCATGTTGGCCAGAAACTCGCTTTTGGTCCGGTTGGCCTGCTCCGCGGCTTGCTTGAGCAGTTCTTGCTGCTGCAGTTCCTCGCGGATCACCGCGGTCTGCAAGGCGACCTTGCGCCGCAGCACGACCACCCAAAACACAACGGCGAGCAGTAAAACCACCACGGAGCCAAGCACGGCCAGCAGCCGGGTGGCGGTCCACCAGGACGCCGACCGGATTACGGTGATGTCGCCGGCGCTGCGCAGCACAAGGCCGAACGACTTTGGGATGCGATAAGCGAGATTGGCCTCGGCTGCAACGGCGCAGACACCGGTCGCACGGACGATACTGCCCTGGCCGAGCGGTGGTATCATCCCGTGATCGAGGGTCGCGTCGAACGACTTGCCGCCCGCCTGAAGCATCACGCCGTTCTGGCCAGGACCTCTGATCTGGTCCACGACGGCGGCATCGATGCTCACCAGCTTGGAATCGTAGGTGCCTTCCAGGGCTTCG
>Ga0181518_10002848_pt1 | contig 16396 bp, 15 predicted proteins | sample PEATcosm2014_Bin_28_FD_119751 | JGI IMG/M metagenome (GOLD analysis project Ga0181518, IMG submission 119751) | Peatland microbial communities from MTU Mesocosm Facility, Houghton, MI, USA - PEATcosm2014_Bin01_60_metaG | ecosystem: Environmental > Terrestrial > Soil > Wetlands > Peat | place... | reverse complement strand
CGAGGTGGTCGTGGCCGACGGCGGCTCAACGGACGAGACCCGGCTGGCGGCGGCCAGATTCGCGAAGGTGCGCGTCGTGGAGAATCCGAGGCATATCCGCCCCGCCGGCCTGAACGCCGCGATTGCGGCCGCATCCGGCGAGATCATCGTGCGAGTCGACGCTCGCACCAAGCTCGCGCCCGACTACGTCGAGCGCTGCGTCGCGGCCCTCGAGCGATCGGGGGCGGCCATCGTCGGCGGCCAGATGCGCTACGAGGCGCACGGCGCACGCCAGCGCGGCATCGTGGCGGCGATGACCTCCCGCTTTGGAGCCGGGCCCGCGGCCTTCCGGCGGGAAGGGGGAGAGCCACGGTATGTCGACACTGTCTACCTGGGTGCTTTCCGCTCCAGCACGATCCGCGACATGGGCGGCTATGACGAGTGGTCAGGAGGTAACGAGGACGCGGAGCTGGCTTGGCGAGCTCAACTGTTCGGTGGGGTCTATCTCGACCCGTCGATAGAGTCCTTGTACCTCGGCCGCGACGGGCTTGGGCCGCTCGCGTGCCAGTTCTACAGGTACGGCCGCAACCGCGCCCGCACCATCCGCAAGCATCCCAGCTCGCTTTCGTGGCGCCAGCTTGCCGTGCCCGCTCTGTTCCTCGGGCTCGCGAGCCCGTGGCGCCGGCAGGTGCTGGCGGCCTATGCGGCGATCGAGCTTGGACGGGGCGCAGTCGAGCTCACCCGCGACCCGCCGGCGGTGCCGACGCTGCTTGCAGCCTTCCCCACCATGCACGCAGCGTGGGGGCTTGGCTTCGTGCGGGGCATCGTCGGCAAGATGGGGCCGCGCGAGACGACCCTCGGCCTGGACCCTGAGGCACTGTCGTGAGTTTCCCCGGACCGACGTGCTCGGTGGGTCATCTTTGGGAACCCGTTTGCCAGTGTCGGCGTCGGCCGGATTCGAGCGAGAGCTTCCGTCGCCATTGACACTTGACCGATTCGGAACTCTTTCGCGCCTAGGAGCTAGTCATTGTCTGACGGCAATTGGTGACGGATCAGATGAGGCAGCTCTGGCGGCTTCGCTGACCGAACCGGCGAGGTTTGCAGTGAAGTTCGGGCGACGCGTCGACGGGATCCACCAATACCCAGCGTTTCGAGTCGGGGACACCGTCGCCGAGGACCTCACAGGGGAGACTTTCGCACGTGCCTTCGCCGGACGGCGGAGTCATCGATCGGACCGTGGCTCTGTAAGGGCGTGGCTATACGATTTCCACGAACGTCGCCCGCGTTCACCGCCAAGACGAGCAGCGACGGTTGAGGGCGCTCGCGCGAACCGACGCAGGGCAAGCCGGTTGTACGACCGATAGAGTCAGGCAGTTGGCGGAGCGGCTGCGTCGCGGTGTTGCCTTTACCTCGCTCCAGCCGGAGTGGCGCAACGTCGTGCTTCTGATCGGCGTTGGTGGGCTAAGCCACGAGGAGACCGCTTCTGCTCTTCACGGCCCCACTTGCAGTGCGCACCGCTCGGAACCGCCCAGGTGTCGGAGAGCGCGGCAATGACCGTGAGGCAATTTGCTGGCGGACCGCGCGCGCTTCCCTCCACCACCTCGCGCATCTCGTGGGCGTGGACGGTTTCAGGGTTCCTCACCGTCCTCATTCGCGAGTCACGATCACGACACGGCTGCCTGCTGGTCGAGTGACGCTCTCAGCGGAGCTGGATCCGCGAGTCCGGCGACGACCGGACAAACACGCGTCTCCCGCCGCCGACGCATAGGACCAAGAGGACGGTCGGGAATGCCGTACTGTTGTGCCTGTAAAGGATTTAGGGATGGTCACAGCTCACCAGAGGGACCCAGAGGCGGCCGCCGCGCCAGCTTCTGACACTGCCGGGAGTTCAGACGAGCCCCTCGTCGGAGTGCGGCGGGCGATCGCCCGTGGCGGAGCCTGGTATGCCGTTGCCTGGGTCGTGACCAACGCCTGTGGTGCGCTCAACACCATTCTCCTTGTGAGGTCGATGAGTCACTCCCAGTACGGAGTGCTCGTCATGGCGCTATCCACGATGGCGATCATTTGCTCAGTCGCGGGCTTCGGATTGTCTCAGGCCCTCGTCCAACTATCTCCGCGAGTCGGCGTCGATGGTGCTCAGGTGGTCGTGCGGTACGCCCTACTCGTGAGTGCGGTCATCGCCGCCGGGGTCGCGGTACTCACAGGGATCGCCTGCCTTGTCCTCGGGTCCGATCACTACCAGGGCCTCGCCGTGGTTCTCGCGATCATGATCCCGATCGCCGTCATGACGCCATTCATGAGCTCGCTCTCCGGCTTCCTCCAGTCAGCGCAGCAACCCAAGCGACTCGCTAGGGCTTTGCTTGCTACCCCTTTGATAGTGAGCGCAACGTTCGTCGCCCTGTGCATGACCACGCACCCGGCAGCGACATGGATTGCGGCAGTGCGGACCGTAGCAGCGCTCATCACACTCGTCTTCCTCGTCGTCATGGTTCATCGCGCGGGCGGGCTCAGGAAGCCAAGACGAGCGCCGAGCCGCGACAGTGGTGTCAGTTTCGGAAGAGTCGTCACGCTTGGGAGTTCGCTGCTCGGCGGGCCTTTGAGCGCCATTCTGCTAGCTCAACTAGATGTACTCTTCCTCGGCTTTGCGCGAGGGCGTGAAAGCGCGGCCTTCTACGGACCCGCGTCGCAGATCGCCGACAACGCTCTCACGATGGCGGCGATAGTTGGCACTTTCTACCTACCCACTATTGCCACCGTGCTCACGAGGAGAGATCTTCTCCAGGCAGGAGATGTGTACCGCTGGGCGTCCCGATGGTCGTTCGTCCTGGTCGCTCCCGTGGTGGCGGTGATGCTTACCTGCCCGGGTTCTGTTCTCACGCTCCTTTTCGGCGCTGATTACGATCAAATGGCAACGCCTGTTCGTATCCTGGCGATTGGTGTTCTCGTGAACGTTCTGTTCGGGTTCAACGGAATCACCGTCGACAGCCTCAACAAGGTCAAGCTGATCATCGGTCGCCAGGTAATCGCGTGCGTGTTCAACGTCGCTGCCTGCGCAGTGCTCATTCCGAGCTTCGGCGCGACCGGAGCGGCTATCGCTACATCTTTGACGTTGTTGGTCATGAACTTGGCTGCGAGCCTCTTCCTATTCCAGCAAACAGGGATCGCGCCGCCCAATCTGAAGCTGTTAGCCGTCACCGGTGGCTTTGCTGTATCGGTCGCGACAGGACTTGCAGTCCACGGCGTCGCGATGGAGAACATGCTGCGGATCGCCCTCATCGGGGTCGTCAGCGTCACGCTGTGTGCTTCAGTTAGCTATCTCGTATCCGGTCGATCGGAAAGGCGCGCCATCGAAACGGCAATTGGGCGTGGCCTGAGAAATCTCACGTCCCACAACCTGCTTCACCCAGCGCGTAACATAGGAGGGCAATGATCCGATCCAAACTGGCCACGAATGAGCTTGCTCTCTTTGGCGGTCCAGTGACGTTCAGTCCGCCGAAGTCGATCGGCAGTCTGGCGAACCCTGATCCAACGAAGTTTCTGGAGTACTCACGGATCTTCTACGACCGGCACAGGTACACCAACAATGGTCCGGTCAACCGGATGCTCGAGGACCGTCTCGCCGAGTGGCACCAGGCCGAACGGTGCGTGACGTTCGCAAACGCGTTCTGGGGGCTCTCCCTCGCTATTCGCGACCTCGCGATCCCGGGACGCTCCGAGGTGATTACGCCCTCCCTCACCTATCGCCGAATGGGTGAGATCATCGCCTCGGCGGGCATGGTCCCACGCTTCTGTGACGTAGACTCGGAGTCGCTCGCCCAGACGGAAGCGACGACCCGACCGTGGATCAACCGGGACACAGCGCTCATTCTTGGGGCCCATCCCACGGTCAACTGCTGTGACGCCGACGGACTCGAGCGGCTGTCTGCCGAGACTGGCGTACCGCTCTTGTTCGACTCGGTGGAGTCGGCCTTCGAGACGACGAAGGGGCGTCGGGTTGGCACTTTCGGGCGAGCCGAAGGGTTTTCTATTCACGCCACCAAGCTCATCAACGGCTTCGAGGGCGGCTACCTCGTCACGAACGATCACGAACTCGCTGACCGGTTGAAGCTGATACGGGGTTTCGGCATCCCAGAGGAGGATCAGATTGTCTGCTTCGGCATGAACGCCAAGCTCAATGAGATCCATGCAGCCTTGGCGATGGCCAGCATGGACGATCTTGACGAACTTGTGGAGCGCAATCGTCAACGCTACCTCGCCTATCGCGAGCTGCTGGATGGGATTGACGGTATCACCCTCCGCCTCTTCGATGAGGAAGAACAGACATCGTTCAAGAACATCCTCGTGCGACTGGGGGAAGGGTGGCCCCTTTCGCGCGATGACACACTAGCGATCCTGCAGGCAGAAGGTGCACTGGCTAGGCCCTATTACTCACCCGCTCTCCACACTCATAAAGCTGGATTTGAAACTAGGTCCGGCTACCTACCAGTGGCCGATCGGATTTCCAAGCAGTTCATGCTCCTCCCCTGTGGCGATCAGATGGGACTGAGCGATATCAGTGTCCTGGCGGAGCTGCTCCGCTTCGTGGCGGCTCACGCTGTCGAGATCGGCGAAGCCCTCAACGCCGTCAACGACCTAGAAATCCATACCGGCTATGACGCAGTTGCCGCTCGGCGACAGACTCCTTTGGAGGAATCGCATGAAGAATGACCTTGGTCAGTTCGCGCTCCTCGGAGGGACGCCAGAGTTCGCGGCGGAGCTACATGTGGGCCAGCTGTACTTCCCGGAATGGAAGCAGTACGAGGCGGCGATGCGAGGAATTATCGATCGGAAGTACTACACCAATCATGGGCCACTGATCAGAGAACTGGAAGCCCGGTTGGAAGACTTCTTCCAGATCGGGAACGTCATCACCGTCACGAACGCTACAATCGGCCTCTACCTCGTGTGTCTCGCGTTGGAATTGGAGGGCAAGGTCCTTATGCCCGCCTTCACCTTCGTCGCCACTGCCCAGGCCCACGTTTTGGCTGGGCTTGACCCCGTCTTCTGCGAGGTCGATCCCCGCTCCCACCAGATGACGCCGGCTACCGCGGAGCAGGCACTGGAGGCACGCGTGAGCGCTGTGTGTCCCGTCAACTTGTGGGGAGGCAGCACTGACATTCCGGCACTCGACGACTGGGCGCGCTCACACAACTTGCCGCTGTTCTTCGACTCTGCACACGGCTTCGGCGTCGAAAGGCTCGAGGGAAAGCTCGGGCGTTTCGGCCGTGCCGAGGTGTTCTCGTTCCACGCCACGAAGATCATGACGGCGACCGAGGGCGGATGCATCTGCACGGATGACGACGAACTGGCTGAGCGGATCCGGAACATGCGGAGCAACTATGGCATCCGTCGTCCTATGCCGGTGTCGTTGACCGTCAACGCGCGGATGTCGGAGGCTCAGGCCGCTATCGCCCTGATGAGCCTCGAAGGAATCGACGGGCGCATTGCCAACAACAGAGTGATCTTCGACGCGTACCGGTCGGCGCTTGACACCGTTCCGGGAGTGCGGCTCGTCCAGCCGAGCAACGTCACTGGAAGCAACTACCAGTGCATCGTGATCGAGATCACCGAGGATCGCTTCGGCCTGTCTCGAGACCTCCTCTGGTCGGTGCTTCGCGCGGAGGGCGTGAGGGCGCGAAGGTACTTCAAGCCCGGCGTTCACCGGTCAATACCGTTCGACACGTTGTACCCGCAGTACGTGGAGGCTCTGCCGATTACTGACGCGCTGTGCGACACTGTGCTGCAACTTCCGATCGGAGCCCTTGTGACGACCGAGGACGCGGAGCGCATCGGAAGTCTGATATGCGATGCCCATGCCTACGCGGACGGACTGCTGGCCTGTGGCTGACGACCGTGGTCGCCTAGGCGTCATGCAGCCATACTTCTTCCCGTACCTAGGACACTTCGCACTGATGGCCAACGTCGACCGTTGGGTTGTTTTTGACGTCACCCAGTACACGCCAAAGACTTGGATGAACCGGAACCGGGTGTTGCACCCCTCTCGAGCGTGGATGTACGTGACTGTTCCTGTCCAAGGCTCCTCCCAGCGCAAGCTGATTCGGGAAGTGATGCTCAACAGCCCCGACGAGGCTCTCGCCTCGATAAAGGGAAAGCTCGGACACTACAGGAGGAGGGCCCCTTACTACAACGAGGTCATTCGCCTCGTCGAGCGAGCCTTCTCTGAGCGCTCGGACGACTCGTTGGCTGCGCTGAACGTGTCGTCTTTGCGGATGGTGTCCGAATACCTCGGGATCAAGCTCGACTACCGTATCTGCTCGGAGATGGGTCTCGACTTCTCTCGTGTGGAACATCCCGGTCAATGGGCACTGCGCATCGCGGAGCAAGTCGGAGCCGCTGAATACATCAACCCCTTCGGCGGGGCGCATCTGTTCCGTCCCGAGGAGTTCGAGGCGTCCGGCGTGCGGCTCGGATTCGTCGACATGCCCGCCATGTCCTACGACCCGAAGCCGTATCGGTTCATCCCTTCTCTGTCTGTTCTCGACGTTCTGATGTGGAACCACCCGAGGGATGTCCGAAGATTCATCCAAGAGCGATCGTCAGTTGTTGCGGCAAAGGATGCCGTTCGTGTCTGACGCGGAGTCAGCGAGGGATTTTCCGAAGTGGGACTACCAGGAGTACCCGAAGACACTCCCACGTGATGACTTCTGGGGCCAGGCGCGCCGCACCATCATGGGGAGGCGCATCAGCGAAGAGGAAGTGGGGCTGCTCGTGGATCACATCCGGGAGCAGCTGAGGCTCCGGCCAAGTGACATCCTGCTCGATATTGGGTGTGGCAACGGAGCGCTGTCGGCCAGGCTGTTCGACGACTGCGCTGGGTACGCCGGGGTCGATCTCTCTCCGTATTTGATCGAGGTTGCGCAGGAGTTCTTCGAGCGCCTGCCGAACCACCTGTTCTTCAACTCTGACGCGGCCGAGTTCGCTGAGTCGGTGGATGAACCGGACCGGTTCACGAAGGGCCTCTGTTTTGCCACCCTTCAATACCTGCCCACGGAAACGGTAAAGGTGGTGCTGCAGGTCCTCTCGGACAGGTTCCCGAACCTCTGTCGTGTGGTACTTGGAAACCTGCCAAACCGTGAGAAGGCTGACCTGTTTTTCAACGACGGCTACGATGAGAGCGACTTACAGCAGCACGAGTCTCAAGTTGGCAAGTGGTGGTCGACAGAGGAAATCGGCTGCCTCGCATCGAGTTTCGGCTGGGAGGTAGGCTTCTCACGGATGCCCGATGACATCTTCAACGCCAAGTACCGTTTCGATGCCATCTTGACCAAGCGTGTGAGTTCGTGAGGTTCCGCATCCCGTCCAGGGCCGGCATCAGGCGGCGAGCCGTGGCCGCAACAGAGACGACGCTGCAGAAGCTTGCTCGGTCACAGGCAAGGAAGCGACTTAGCAGGTCGCTTCCAAAGCATGCCAAGGTACAGCTTGGTTGCGGCGAGCACCGTTTTGACGGATGGCTAAATATCGACATCAACCGTGCCGTCAATCCCGATGTCAGACTCGACCTTCGCGCCGGATTCCCGGCGCCAGCAGAGTCTGTAGCCTTTATCTTCTCCGAGCATGTCTTCGAACACCTGGCGCTCGACGATGGGCGTCGAATCTTCATCGACTGTTACGCGGCCCTCGAGCAGGACGGTGTCATGCGCATTGCGATGCCGGACCTGCATTATATTGCCGAGCGATACATGGAAGGTCGATACGAGGGTGAGGGCGGCCCGGAGGCACAACGGGATGCCGACTATCGGAGGATCGACAGCCCGGCCCTTCTTTTCAACTTCGCACTCCGGTCGTGGGGGCACTGCTACCTCTACGACTTCGCCGAGTTGGATCTCCGCCTTCGCCAGGCGGGATTCACCAAGGTAGATCGTCAGCAGCTCGGGAAGTCTTTGCACCCGGAACTGGTCGGACTCGAACAGCGGGCCGAGTCGAGGCTGATTGTCGAGGCGACGAAATGACCACAGCCTCGAACGGACCGGTTCAGCTTCCAGAAGTCGCTGTCGTCCTCATCACATACAACCACGAGACTTTCATCGCCGAGAGCATCAACAGCGTCTTGAGGCAGGAGTACCCGGGGCGCATCGATCTCATTGTCTCGGACGACTGTTCGACCGATCAGACACAGAAGGTCATAAGAGAGACGATCTCGGACGTGCCACCCAACGTGAGCGTGCACCCGATCCTGAGGGAGCAGAACGTCGGCGGCCTCAGGAATCTCACCGGGGCTTGGGAATCGGCGAACGCGACTGGGAGTGCCTACATCGCCCTTCTCGAAGGCGACGACTACTGGGCCGATCTTCGCAAGCTTGCACTCCAGGTCAGCTACATGGAGGAGCACCCGCGGTCTACGCTGTCATTCGGGTTGGCCACTGAACTGATTCTTTGCGACAGCGCTCCGCCTTCATCCAAGGTCCTTGTCATCCCGCCGAGCGATCACCCGACCTTTGGCGAACTCCTGTGCGGGAACTTCATCCAGACATGCACTGTTGTGTACCGGAAAGGGGTGCTGTCACGGTTTCCCGACTGGTTCGCCGAGTGCGCCTTCCGCGACTGGCCGCTCCACTTGGTTCACGCTAGTGCTGGCGAGATGCACTACATCGACCATGTCGTAGCCGTCCATCGGCAGCACCAGTCGAGCAAGTGGTGGAACCCGACGACGAGCCAGAGGGATCGGGTCAGGGCCAGTGTGACTGTTCAGCGGCTCGCTGTCAGACACCTTGGCACGAGAGCTAACTTTCGGCGCTCACAGGTGGCTGCAGCGCGGCACCGCTGGTGGGCTCAGACGAGCCGGAACAGGCTCGCGCGGCGGGCACACTTCCTTACGGCTAGAACGCTCGACCGTGGTCTCGTCAGGCGGAAACTCAGAACAGGCTTTTCACAGCACTGACAGCCTCTTCGGGCGAGCTGCCTTCTTGTGCGCCCTGCTGCTGCGAACGGCGATGGCCTCTCGTTGCTTTGCGAGGCTCAAGGCTGAGTCACGGACCGCACTTTGGCGGGTGAATCGCGTAAGTGGGCGATGCTCGTAGTGTCACGGGTTCAAGTCGTCCTTCGTGGGTTACGCGCTCCTCGAGGGAATATGCGGCTGTCGAGTGTCACACCCAGGGCTGGATGCCACCCTTGCATACCAGGAGAGTGGCTACACTCGTCAAGGAGGCGATGGTGTGATAGCGAGTGTTTGTCTATGCACCTACAACGGAGGTCGCTATCTGAGGGAACTCCTCGATAGTCTCGCCGCGCAGACACGGCCACCATCTGAGCTAGTTGTCGGTGACGACGGTTCGTCCGACGACACGCTGGAGATCCTTCATGGTTTTGCTGCTGATGCGCCATTCCCCGTTGACATTTTGGTGAACGAGCAACGCCTCGGGCCTGCTTACAACCTTGAACGCCTCCTTGTGAGGGCGACGGGCGACATTCTGTTCCCTTGTGACCAGGACGACATTTGGGATCCGGCGAAGATCGAAGTGCTGGCCAGGGCTCTCGAGGAGTCCCCGGACTGCGGTGCCGCGATCTGCAATTCATCGCTGATCGACGGAGCAGGGAGGGCGCTTCCTGGCTCTCTGTTCGAGTGGGCGGGTCTGAATGCCACCACCCGGAAGCTCCTGGCGTCGGGCTCGAGCGTCGCTGTGATGGAGATTGCCCGTCGTAACGTCGTGGCGAGTCACGCGCTTGCCATCAGGCGGAACGCTCTTGACCTCGTGCTGCCTCTCGGGTTTCACTGGCATGCCGACTGGTGGATCGCCATCGTCCTCAGCGCGACCACGGGGATCACGATCGTCGAGGATCGTCTCGTCAAGTACCGGCTCCACGATCTCAACACGGTCGGGCTGCCTGAGAAGCGCCCGCTTGCCGAACGGGCCTCGCGCGAGCGCATTACCCGTTTCTTGCGTCGCGCCGACCTGCTCGACTCTGCCCTCGTACGAGTGAACGAGCTCCGGCCTGGCATGCTGAGCGCAGCTGACCGGGCGATGCTTGAGTCGGAGAGCGCGCACCTGCGGACTCGTGGTTCGCTGCCGGTGGGACGAGGGCGCCGCGTGATCCCGGTTCTACGCGAAGCCCGTGGAGGGGGTTATCGCCGCTTCAGCAACGGTTGGAGGAGCGTCGTCGGCGACGTCTTGCGCTCGAGCAAGTAGATCCCTGGCCGGCCGTATCGGTGATCTCGTCGATGAAGCAAGAAGCCCGCCACAAGACTGGCAGTGGCGGGAATCGGTGAACTGCACGTCGATCTGGACCTGGTGGCTGGGCAGCTGCTTCTCGTAACGCTTCCAGGGCCTGTCGAGCGACTGCTGCAGCGCAGTGAGCCGGCAGCCTGTTGAGATCGAGGCGCTTCAGGACCGCTATCCGGCTCGCCTCCCCTGTCCCGAGAGGCCTTCCAGGCCCTGGAGGTCCAACTCGTCGTGCCTCGGCATGCTGGAGGACGGCCGGCCGGCCCTTGTGCTGGTGACCGTCTTCTTGTTGAGTCATCTGGTCTTCGCAGGTGCCGGAGATCGAAAGTGTCAAGTAAGTCCGTCAGTTGCGGAGTTTCGCCGCACCCGAAATACCAGGTGACCATAGCGAAGGTCTTGGCCAGTACCGTGAGCAACAGGTCATACAGCCAAGCGCACAGCCTCGCACAGCCTTGACCAAGGGCCTGGCCTGAGGTGGTGCCTTCCTCTGGTGCACATTCTCTTCCCGGCCAGGGCTTACAGTTGGCGCCAACAGGAAGGAGACCCGGTGAGCTCTCGACGTGGACTGTTACCCAGATCGCCTCGACAGGCGATAGACCTGGTTCGTTCTACCGCAGATTCGATCAAGGGGAGAGCGACGCCAGAGCCCATCGGTGTGGAGCAGTACAGAAGGAACCCGGTCGGAGCGCTTCGTCTCGGGGTTTATTCCGATCTTTCCTATCGCCAGGATCGCGAGGGTATCTCATCGACTACGCCGTCCTTCACGGCATGGTTGGGAGCCCTGAGCACCGAGGTTGACGAGTTGGTCGTATTTGGACGAGTCAAGCCGGGGCGAGCGACCTATCCTCTGGTCGGTCAAGGCAGGATTCGCTTCGTAGCCCTTCCATATTACGACAGCCTCCAGAATTGGAACCGTGTAGCGATAGCCATTCCGAAATCAATGGCGAAGTGGCAGTCAGAGCTAAGTCACTGTGATGCCGTGCTACTGTTCGGTCCACATCCTCTGTCCACACTGTTTGGATTTCAGGCAAAGCTCGCCCGTCGCCCAATATTCGTTGGCGTGAGAGAGAACCTCATTGCTTATCTTTCTCATCGAGTACCGGATCAAAGGGCGCGGTTGGCAGCTCACGTTGCCAAGACTCTGGAGGCGATGCACCTCTATTTGGGGCGGGGTGGAGGAGCCATTGTAGTTGGGGATGAAATGGCAAGGCGGTATTCTGCCATCCTGCGGGATTCCGTGCTGGAGACGGGAATCTCCCTGGTCCGGCCAGCCGACTTTAGGCCACGAGAAGAGCTGGATACGCAGGTATGGCCGGGCAGCAGGCAGATCGTGGTGGTGGAAAGAATGGATCCGGACAAGAATCCTCTGATATTGTTAGAGGTCGCCGAAAGGCTAAAGGGGGAAGGTTGGAGGATTGTGGTCGCCGGCTCCGGCTCTGTCACGGAGCAGCTGACATCTGAGATAAAGGCTCGGTCGCTCGATGGCGCTCTCGTGTTGCTAGGTCGTCTTGACCGCGAGAAGTTGTGGGAGCTATACGCTCAGTCCACGCTACTTCTACACGTTTCCTTGACCGAAGGGCAGCCGCAGGTGCTCTACGAAGCCGCGGCTGCCGGGCTTCCTATGGTTGCTACGGCCGTAGGCGGGGTAGCGTCTGCACTTGGCAATGGGACGAGAGGTGTGTTGGTTCCGCCGGGTGACGTGAATGCGATAGTTGTAGCTATAGAGAGCCTGGAAGCGGATGCGGCAAGGCGTGAGGCTATGGTCAGGGAGGCATGGGAGTGGGCGGCCGCCGATACTATGGACGTTCAAATCCCGAGGGTTGTGAAGTTCATCAAGGATCACATTGTGGGTACGGTCGATAGCTGAGAGCGGCGTGGTCAGCCTTCGCCCTGATCCACGGAAAGACATCTGGCGATCGTCTCTGAGGCACTGAACCATCTCGGATGGGTCGGAGCTGCCGTCGAGGGGTCTGAGGGAGCCTGTGAAGCGACAGTGTGTGCGGGTCGGACCAGGGCCCGTCAAGGTGCCGGTGAGGACCCTCGTTCTCTGACGCCGGGCAAGGGTGCGGGACGTCGTCCACTGCTCACGGGTCGGGCCCTGATCGGGGTGCCCTGAAGGCGGATCGCCAGGAGGTTTGCGAGACGGCAGGAGAACTGTTCCTCCCACGGCCAGTCCGTCGGCAGGTGAAGCTGTCGGCGTCCGCCCGAGCTCGTCATTCGCTCGGGCAGCGACAACACTCTGGTGCGCAGCGTCTTGGTCGTCATGGGTGCCGACTGCTCACCGAGGCCGATGCGCCGCACCCAGCGGCCGAGGTCGTGGGCGACGGCGTTCAGCACGATCCAGGCGGCATTGGCCGCGAAGCGCCCAGACGGCAGGTGGTTGAGGCCGACGCCGTACTTGAGGTCACGGATCACGTCCTCGACGACGGCGTGGCGGCGGTGGTCGGCCTCGAGATAGAGGGTCTCGCCTTCCCGGTCGGTGCGGGATCGGACCAGGGCGCGGTGCCTGTCTTTCAACAGGTCCGTTTCCCCAGCCCGTCCCCCGAACCGGACGTGCGCCTTGCAACGCATCCGGCTCTCCCCGAGTCACGTTGAACTATGCGGCTCCTGTCGTCTCCGTGCTCCAAGGCGTGGGGATGTTGGCGGCCCGATAGCGATAGCGAGTAATCGCCACCGTCGACGGGTCTAACAGCATCACCTCGCCCTCCTTCGGCCACCACTCGGGCTCGAGATAGCGCCTCCGGAGCTGCTTCCAGTTCGCTCGGGGATGCCGACGACGAAGCCAGCGAACCACCCGCCACATACTGAAGTGGCGGAGGTAGCTGAAAGTCGCGCTGGCGGCCCCGTGCTTGTGGTAGTTGGTCCAACCCCGCAATATCGCATTGAGCTGTCCCAGAATCTTGGAGAGCGGTTGGTTCGTGTTCTGCTTGGTCACGGCAAAGACCGGTAGGTTAGGCTCTCGTGGTCGGCCTGACGCTTGGTCCACTCGTGGCCGTTCAACCAGACCTTGGCCGGGTAGGGGAAGTAGGTCACGATCTTGATGAAACCCGGGCCGAACTCGGGATTGAGTACGTAGAAGTAGTAGGTGCCGACCCGGCGCTGTTCACGGACGAACTCGAACCAGGGGCGTCCGGGGTCAGCGGAGCGGTCCTTGGCGCTGTAGACCGACTGGAACTCCTGAGCCGACACCATGGCCACCACTCCGAAACGGCCCTCGCGCTCGGCCCGGTCGAGTTGGGGGCGGACGTGGTCGAGCTTGCGGTCGTCCCAGCGGGAGCGGTCGGGCTTCTTGAGGTGCAGGACCGGGATGTCGTGCTCATCGGCGAACGCCTTCACCTCACGCCGGAACCGGTTGCCGATCTGGTTCATCACCGCCGGGGACGGAACGGGCTTGTCGAGGTGGGTCCGCATGAACGCGTACACCTGTCCCGAGGACTGCAACGTCGGGACATAGGCGTTGAGCAGGAGGCGGTCAACACAAGCCAGATCGAGGGCGACGTGCCCGTCGAGGACGTCATTGATGTTTGTGGTCGTCTGCATACCGATATCGTGGTCGCCCGAGGGCCGGCTGTGCCGGCCCGACCAACTCACGCCGCAGCACGTCGCGTCAGGAGGAGGCCGGGAGGGGGGCCTGCCCCCCTCCCGTTAAAAGTAGCTCGATGTGAGGTCGTAACAGGCGCAGATCCAGGTTCGCCAGGTTGCACAGCTCTGAGTACAGATGCGTCTCGGTGGCCTCCTTTGCCCCAGCGAGGGCGCCGATCGCTCGGTGGCACTGGTCCAGGCTCGGGGACAAGACCCCGGCGGCGAGTGCCACCGAAGCGAGCCACTTCTTGATCGTCCATTCCCTCTTGGAGGACGGATCTGTGAGCCGGTTGGCCACCTTCGTGAAGACCGTGTCAGGAAGCACGCGTGAGCGACGGCCGTCGCCCAAGGAGGAGAAGTGCTCCTCGAGCCCGAGCCGGCGAAAGTCCGACCAGGCCGCCGCGACCGCACCGAAGCTTGGCGAGCCGAGGCCCTCGATCTCGCCGGCCTTTACGTAGGTCCCCTTCGCATAGGTGGCGAGAGCCTTGACGATGCGGTCCAGCTGGCCGGACTCCCACAGCTCTGACACCTCTGCCAGGCGAAACAGCGTCCGGTGGGTGTTCTTTCCTCCTACGCGGACCGCCTCGACGAGCGCCAGGTATTCGTCAGAGCGTTGCGACGGCAGAAGATCGGGCTTGACCCGTCAAACTCCCGTCGAACACAGATCCTCACGCAGGCGAGATTTCCCCGCAAGTAAGACTCTGGGACTCCAAAGAGGCGCTGTCGGAGGACCTCGTGACTCTTGGACCGCCAGCCCCGGTGAGGCGACAACCGCTAGCGAGCTTTGTCCTCGAAGACGGTTCGCAACGTCCGGCCGAGGATCCGCAGGTCCAGGCTCATGCTCTGGTGGCGGAGGTAGAAGAACTCGTACTGCAGTTTCTCGAGGGCGTCGACATCGCTCGATCCGTAGTCGTAGTTGATCTGTGCCCAGCCCGTGATGCCCGGACGGACGAGATGTCGCAGTTCGTAGAAGGGGATTGTCTTGGCGAGCAACTCGACGTAGTGCGGTTGTTCAGGCCGTGGCCCCACGATTGACAGATCGTGGCGAAGGACGTTCCACATCTGTGGGAGCTCGTCGACGTGGAGACGCCGAAGCATCCGGCCAACCTTGCCAAGCCGCGGGTCGTCTGCTGCGGTCCAGCTCGAGGAGGAGCCCCCAGGGCGCATCGTCCGGAACTTGTGAATCGTGAACACGACGCCGTCCTTGCCTACCCGGGGCTGGCTGTAGAAGAGAGGCCCGCGATTGCCGAACAAGTCAACGACGGCCACAATCGGCACCGCCAGGGCAAGGGCCAGCATCCCGACCATTGCGATCACGAGGTCCGAGACCCTCTTGCCGCGCGCGTAAGCGGGTCTGTGGATCTCGTTGATGTCGAACAGGAGCGATATGCGCTCGAGCTCCGAGATGGGCAACTTGCCCAGCCACACGTCGTAGAAGAGCGAGAGCGTCCGGATCCGCACCCCCTTCGAGTGCAGCTCTGCGGCTTGGGAGACGATCTCCTCACGTTGCTGCGATTCCCGATCGAGCACCAGGAGGTTCGCGTTGGTGGTCTTCACGAGCCGCGCCAACGGCCTAGGTTCATCAGGCGTTGGCATTACGTCGTCGGGTCGCGCCACTGCGATCAGCTGGGCTGGTCGCTCGGTGAGCTCGTGGGTGTCGCGGGCTAGGCGGTCCGCCTCCTCACCCGCGACGATCGCGATCACTCGATCGAGGTTCGCGCGCCTGCGCTGGGTCGCACTGGATAGTCCAGAGACGAGCACGAAGACCGGCACCAGGATCGCGGAGCTGACGAAGACGACGAAGCGCGGTAGGAGTTGAGCGCCTGTAAAAAGCTGGAGCACCGAGATGATGACGTCGGCGGCCACGAGCGCGGCGAAAGCCCTGGCGAATCGACGCGACAGGTGACCGCCCCAGTCCGGAAGCCCGGCCGCGTAGCTGGTCGCCCAGATCAGGGCGATGAAGATCAGGATCCATCGGAAACGCGGCTCTTCAGTCAGCGAGTAAACATGCCGAGCTACGTAGTGTGAATGAACCGCCTCGGTCGCGATGACGACGGCTAGCGTCAGGACGGGAAGGAGCCACTTGACCGGACGACTCATCACCGACCATTCAAGCCCAGAAGTAGCTGTCGGCGGTGCCAATGGTGTGGTCGCCGCACCAGGGCCCGAGAGGCCAGGGTCGCTCGGGTTGCCCCCGGAGGACCGCTTCGGCGGTGTGAGCTACCTAGGCGTGTTCGCCGGCGTCGGAGCAGCCGTCCTCTGCCTTGTGTTCTCGCCCAAGGTGTACTCGGTGACCTTCACGCCCAAATTCGCCGTACTGCTCCTTTTCGCCGCGGTCGGCATTGTGCCCCTGGCCCGTCTCGTCACGGCACGTTCACGGCTGCGTTGGCCGGCAAGAGCCGCTGTCGCATTCCTCGCCGTGGCGCTCGTGTCGGCATTGGTCTCCCCGTCTCCGACCCTGGGATTCTTCGGTCTCTACTATTGGGGCACCGGCTGGCTGTTCTGGCTCGGTGCCGCCGGCGCGTTCGCGATCGGGGCTTCGCTCGGCCCCAAGGACCGCCGATGGCTGTTGGCAGGGCTGCTTGTCGGCGCGGTTGGCAACGCGCTTGTTGCCGTGT
>Ga0181518_10002847_pt1 | contig 16396 bp, 14 predicted proteins | sample PEATcosm2014_Bin_28_FD_119751 | JGI IMG/M metagenome (GOLD analysis project Ga0181518, IMG submission 119751) | Peatland microbial communities from MTU Mesocosm Facility, Houghton, MI, USA - PEATcosm2014_Bin01_60_metaG | ecosystem: Environmental > Terrestrial > Soil > Wetlands > Peat | place... | reverse complement strand
TGGCAGCCAGACATAAAGAGGGATCTGCGCCGACTTGCCAGCCGCGCCGACCATCAACAGCAAGCCGATTGCCGTGAGCACGCTAGCACCGGCAGTCTCCGCCGGCAACTTGCCGACCTGCTCAAATACTTTCGTGAAATCCAGGGAATGGAAGTTCTGGATGATCATGAACAGCGCAATCAGGAATCCGAAGTCGCCGATCCGGTTGACGATGAATGCCTTCTTGCCCGCTGCCGCCGCCGAATCCTTTGTGAACCAGTAACCGATCAGCAAGTAAGACGCCAGGCCCACGCCCTCCCAGCCGATGAACATGACTAGATAGTTCTTGGCGAGCACCAGCGTCAGCATGAAAAACATGAACAGGTTCAGGTACGACATGAAGCGGTAGTAGCCGTCGTCGTCCCACATATACCCGACCGAGTAAACGTGTATAAGAAAGCCGACGCCGGTGACCACGAGCAGCATGACCAGCGATAACTGGTCGAGATAGAAATCAAAATCGACCTGAAAGCTTCCTGAGCGGATCCAATGCGCAAGGTGGCAACGGTAAGGCGCCGATGCCGAAGAGAAATCCCAGGCAATCGTTAGCGCCATGAAAAATGCCGCGCCGCAGAAAAAAAGCGAGACCGCCGATATGGCGTACTTCGACCACCGCCGGCCAAAAAAGCCGTTGATCGCCGCTCCGGCGAGGGGAAGCAGCGGGACGATCCAAAGATTAGGACTCTCCGTCATAACTTGAGCAGGTTCACCCGGTCAACATTCAAAGTTTCACGCGTGCGATAGACGGCAATGATGACCGCCAGGCCCACTGCGGCCTCAGCCGCGGCCACGACCATTACAAAAAAGACGAAGACCTGTCCACTGAGCGCGTGCCAGTGTGCGGCAAAGGCGACGAACGAAAGGTTCACGCCGTTCAGCATCAGCTCGATCGACATGAAAATCGTGATGATATTGCGCTTGATCAGAAACCCAAGCACGCCACATACGAACAAAATTCCACTCAGCAGCAGGTAGTAAGAAAGAGGGATCATTGCCCATCCTTTCTCGCGCCGCGCGCCCCGGCTTCGGGCCGGCTCGCAAGCACGACCGCGCCCATGATGGCGATCAGGATCAGCACCGACGTGATTTCAAACGGCAGGAGAAACTCGTGGAAGAGAAGCCGCGCAATCGCCTGCGGATCGCCCTTTAACGCGCCGATGGAGACGGTTTGGGCATTGGGCCGGTTGAGCAGCGTCCAGGCGACTAACACCGCTCCGATTACCACCCCCGGAACGCCAAGCAAAATCGCGACCCGGCTGCCCTTGGTCCGTTCCTCCGCTCCGGCATTGAGTAGCATGATGGTTATGACAAACAACACCATGATCGCGCCGGCATAGACGATCACTTGAACTGCGGCCACGAATTCTGCACCTAGCAAAAGATATTCGGCGGCGAGCGCGGCCATCACCACGATCAGCGACAACGCGCTGTTAATGGGGTGACTCTGCACCAGCAGGTTGATCGCTCCCGCCACGCAGATCGCTCCGAAAAATAGAAATAGAATTAAATGAAACATTTTTGTTAGTCGGTTACTAGCAGCTGGCCACTAGCTAGTAGCTGGAAGCCAGCAGTTCGTTCTCAAGCTCGCAATGCCACCACGAGCGCCGTATACACAATATTCGCAACTGCCAGCGGCAGCATCACCTTCCACCCGAACGCCATAAGTTGGTCGTAGCGAAAACGGGGCAAGGTCCAGCGCACCCAGACATACAGAAACATAAAAAAGAAAACCTTCAGGCAAAACCAAAATACCGGCAGCACAGCCAGCAGAATCGGCGGTCCGAAAATCGGCCCATGCCATCCGCCCAGAAACAGCAGCGTGGCCAGGCAGGAAACCGTTACCATATTTGCGTACTCGGCCATGAAAAACATCGCGAACTTCATGGCGCTGTATTCGGTGTGATATCCGGCGACTAACTCCGACTCGGCTTCCGGCAGATCAAACGGCGTGCGGTTCGTTTCTGCATACGCGGAAATAAGATAGATAAAAAACGCAAGCGTTTGACCGTGAAAAATATTCCAGCGCGGAATGCAATGCCAAAACACCCCCCCTTGCGCATCCACAATGGTGCGGAGGCTGAGGCTACCAGACATGATCAGTACTCCCACCAGAGAAAGGCCGAGCGAAACTTCGTAACTGACCATCTGGGCGCTGGCGCGTAGACCGCCAAGCAGGGCGTACTTATTATTCGAAGACCACCCGGCAAGTGCCACGCCGTACACGCCCATCGAAGTAATGCCGAGGACAACCAGCAACCCGATATTCATATCTCCTGTCGAGTTAGAGTCCGCGGCAATTTGGAGTGTCGTGGAAATGGAACCAATAGCAATGGATGTACCAAACGGGATCACCGAAATAGATGTAATGGCAAAAACCAGCGCGATCATGGGCGCTGCGATGTAGAGCGGCTTATAGACATGCGGCTGCGTCAAATCCTCTTTTAAGATGAATTTGATGCCGTCGGCGAGCGGCTGCAGCAGCCCAAAAGGCCCAACCCGCGTGGGTCCCCAGCGGTTCTGGATGCGCGCCGACACCTTGCGCTCCAGCCAGACGCTATAGGCCACCGCCGTCAGCAGAATACCGATCACGGCCAGTGACTTAATAATCGAAACGATGATAAACGTCGTTATGCTCACGTATTCTCGTATGGCTCGCTAGCCCTTCCCCGCGCGGTTGCGATCTTAGGTGTGTTAGTGACGCTCAATACTTCCTAGCTAGTCCGCTGCAACCTCCGTGTCTCTGGACTTATTTTCGAAAACAGAGTTCAATGTCTTGGAGTATCTCCCCAGTGTTCCCGAACGGAATAAACCATCGTTGGCCGGAACGATCAACTCCGAGTTGTGGATCACGCCAGTGCCGCTGTCGGCGATATCGAGATGCTGGTCGTTCCCGGCGAGCAGATTGACTCGCGAAACATCATATCCTGCGACCACGCGCTGCATTTCGTCGAGAATCGCCATGGGATCGAATGGCGTCATTTTCGGCTCAAGATTGTGCGCCTCGAGCCACACCGCATGGCGATCGGCCTCGCCCGACTGCGCGCCGCGCGTTTGGCCCACGTCGGCGCGTGTGCCGCCGCCGAATGGCACCAGTGCGCGAACGTCAAAGCCCATGGCGTCCGCGATGCGCACAATCATCTCGAAGTCCGGCTTTGTATTGGAAACTTCGCCCGCTTTTTTTAGAAGTTGCAGATCGCCGCAGGTGTTCGTATAAGTTCCAGTCTTCTCGTACGCGTTCGCCGCCGGCAAGACCACGCTGGCGATGGTTGCGGTTTCGGTCAGGAACATGTCCTGCACCACCACAAAACTCTTTGACAGAGCAAACGGATCAATACGCAGGCGACCAACAGGATTGGAGCCTACCACGTAGAGCGCTTTCAGGTTGCCGGCCTTCGCCGCTTCGACCATCTCCAGAAGGTTCCAGCCTGCTTCGGCTGGCAACTTACCCCATTCTTGTTGGAACCTATCTGCGCTGGTAACATGTTCGTATCCCGGCAGAAGATCGGGATAGAGCCCCATGTCACTGGCCCCGCGGGAATTCGCGTAATCGCCAAGGCATACCAACTTTGCTCCGGGCAACATGGCAGCAAAAGTCACTAGTGTCTTGATGTCCTGGCCGCGCAGCTCAGATCCGAAGGCGATCACCAGGTTCTGCTCGGCGCGGAGTCTGTCGCGGAGCGCGATCCAGGCGTCGCGGTTCGTGACGTCGGTCACCAGCGAGTCGTACAGAAACTCGTCGCCGGCGAGGAAGGCAACCGCTTTCGATTCGGCGCCTGCCGGAAGCACCGCGAATCCTGCCGCCTGGCGCCGCAACTTGATCGGCGCGGAGTTGATGATGTAAAGTCTCGCACGCCGCAGGCGCACATTCGTTCGGATCTGCCACGCCAACAGCGGATGCCGATTAGTTGGATCGTTCCCAATCAGCAGAATCGCGGGCGCGGCCAGCACATCCCGCATGGACGCGGTTTTTCCAGGCCTGCCGTAAAGAGCTGCCGCAAGAGCAGGGAAGTCCGCTGTCCGGTGATGATCGACGTTATTGGTCTTCAACACTACGCGGGCAAATTTCGATAGCAGATAATTTTCTTCGTTCGTCGTGCGATTCGAGCCGATGACTCCGATTGCACTTCCGCCATCCCGATCGCGAATTTCCCGAAGAGATTTGCCGATCAGTTCAAAAGCTTCTTCCCACGTCGCGGGCGTCAGCTTACCGTTCTTCCTTACTAACGGCTGTGTCAAGCGTTCTTTGTGGTGCGCAAAGTCGAAAGCGTAGCGGCCCTTGATGCAGAGAAAATCGTTGTTGATTCCGCTCTTGTCGCGGTTGTCGCCGCGGACAATCTCTGCGCCGGTTTCCGAGCGGCGCACGCCCAGCGTGGTCTTGCATCCGTCTCCGCAGTGAGTGCAGATCGTGCCTACGTGATTCATCTCCCACGGACGCGTCTTATAGCGATAACTTCCGGAAGTAAGTGCGCCGACTGGACAGATATCGATGCACATCCCGCACTCTTCGCAATCGAGATGGTCGTCTTGATTGGGCGCGATGATCGAACTTACTCCGCGGTTCTGCACGCCGAGCGCCCAAACGTCCATGCCTTCGCCGCAGACGCGCACGCAGCGGTAACACAGAATGCAACGCGGCCGGTCGAAATACACGACCGGCGACCATTGTTGTTCTTCGCGATGATTCTTCGCCTCGATGAATTTCGATTCGGAGGCACCGTAAGAGAACGCCATGTCCTGCAATTCGCATTCGCCGCCGGCGTCGCACACCGGGCAATCCAGCGGATGGTTGCCAAGCAGCAACTCGACCATTGCCTTGCGCGCCTGGCGTACCTCATCGTTGTCGGTGGCGACGATCATGCCCTCGGTCACGGTGGTCGTGCACGCGGTCTGGAGCTTGGGCATCCTCTCGATCTTCACCACACACATGCGGCAAGCGCCCTGCAACGAAAGCCCGGGGTAGTAGCAGAACGAGGGGATTTCAATGCCCACGCTCTTGCAGGCCTCGATCAGCAGGGTCCCAGCCGGAGCCGTGATCTTCTTGCCATCGACAGTGAGAGTTACATCGGCCATGATTTCGGATTTGTAATTGGTAATTTGTAATGTGCAATTGCAAGACAAAGACAATTACAAATTACAAATCGCAATTACGAATACTTCTACGTCAACACCGGCTCCGCAGCGCTTTCTTTCTCAAACGGGCAGGGTTTCCCACCCAAATGATCTTCAAACTCTTGTCTGAACTTCTTTACGAACGCCATCGTCGGCATCGCCGCCGCGTCTCCCAGCGGACAAAATGTTCTTCCCAGCATGTTCTCAGCTAGGTAATAGATATTGTCGATATCTTTCTTCAACCCCGCGCCCGCGTGGAAGCGCGACAGCGTCTTTTTCAGCCAGTCGGTGCCCTCGCGGCATGGGATGCACCAGCCGCAGCTTTCATGCTGATAAAACTTGATGGTGCGCAGTGCAAACTTCACCATGCAGGTCGTATCGTCGAGCACCACCACCCCGCCGGAGCCAAGCATCGACCCCGCTTTGCCCACTGAGTCGAAATCCATCGGGATGTCGATTTCCTCCGGCAGCAGCACCGGCGTGGACGATCCGCCCGGCACCACAGCCTTCAACTCGCGTCCGTTCGGAATTCCGCCGCCAACCGTATAGATCATCTTCTTGAGGTTGTATCCCATCGGAAGCTCGTAAACGCCCGGCCGTTTGAGATTTCCCGAGAGGCAGAACAACCGGGTTCCGCCGTTCTTAGGCGTGCCCAGTTTCGCGTACCAATCCGCTCCGCCCAAAATAATATGCGGAACCGAAGCCAGCGTCTCGGCGTTGTTGATGACCGTCGGGCCGCCCCATAACCCAACCACAGCCGGAAAGGGAGGGCGAATACGCGGTATGCCGCGCTTGCCTTCGAGCGATTCCATCAGCGCCGACTCTTCGCCAACTTCGTAAGCGCCCGCGCCACCATGCCAATAAATATCGAGGTCGTATCCGCTGCCGAAAATATTCTTGCCGAGGAACCCTTTGGCGTAGGCGTCTCGAATCGCCTTCTGCATGATCACCGAAAGATAGCGATACTCACCCCGGATGTAAATGTAACCGGTATGCGAACCGACCGCGAGCGCGGCGATCATCACACCTTCAATCACGGAGTGGGGATCGTGTTCGAAAATCAGGCGGTCTTTGCATGTGCCGGGCTCGCTCTCATCGCCGTTACACAGCACGTATTTCGGCTTGGCGGACTCCTTCGGAACAAACGACCACTTCATACCTGCGCTGAATCCGGCGCCGCCCCGTCCGCGCAGGCCGGAGTTCTTCACCTCATTGATAATGGCGTCCGGCGGCATGGCGAGCGCCTTCTGCACGGCTTTGTAGCCGTCCAGTTGGAGATAGCGGTCGATATTCGTCGCGCCTTGTCCAAAGCGCTTCGAAACCACGCGTACCTCGTCGGGATGGGAAACTAAAGAAGCCATTTGTGATTTGTAATTTGTGATTTGCAATTGCAAAGCCCTAGCGTCACCGGCTTCAATTACAAATTACAAATTGCCAATTACAAACCTACTGCGTTCCCTTCTTCTTATACTCATCGAGAACTTGATCGATCTTCTCGCTCGTTAGGTTCTCATGAAAATCGTAATTCACCTGTGCTGCCGGGGCCCAGCTGCATGCGCCGATGCACTCCACTTCTTCCAGCGAGAAGAGGCTGTCTTTGGTTGTCCCCTTGTGTCCGATGCCAAGCTTCTTCTTGCAGTGGTCGAGAATTTCCTCGCCGCCGCGCAGCATGCACGCAATGTTAGTGCACACCTGCACGTTGTATTTGCCTCTTGGCTTGGTAGTTAACATCGAGTAGTAACTGATCACGTTGCGGACTTCGAGTTCGGTGAGATCCATCCGCTGCGCCAGTTCAGCGATCACTTCGTCGGTCAGCGAGCCGGCTTCATCCTGCGCGTAGAGCAGCGTCGGCACCAACGCCGAGCGCTTAGTCGGATAACGCGTCAGCATCTCCGCGAACCGCGTCTCGAACTCGTCGGAAAACTTCATGAGTTTGTACGGGTCCTACAATTACAAATTACAAATCGCAAATTACAAATGCTCTACCGGTCCACATCGCCCAGCACAATGTCGATGGACCCAATCGCCGCAACCACATCGGCAATCAGTCCGCCTTCGCACATCTTACCCAGCGCCTGCAGGTTCGCAAACGACGGCCCGCGCATATGCACGCGATACGGCTTGGCGGTTCCGTCGCTGACAATGTAGTATCCCATCTCGCCGCGCGGCGATTCCACGGCCTGATAAACCTCGCCCGCCGGCACCGCGAAGCCCTCGGTAATGATCTTGAAATGGTAGATGAGGGCTTCCATCTGCGTCTTCATTTTTTCGCGATCGGGCAGCACAACCTTAGGCGCGTCGGCTTTGATGGGGCCTTCCGGCATTCCCCCGAGCGCCTGCTGCACCATGCCAATCGATTCCCGCAACTCCTCGACCCGGCAGAGGTATCGCGCGAACACATCCCCTTCGCTGCGCACCGGCACCTTAAACTTGAAATTTTCGTAGCCCGTATAAGGAGCGTCGCGACGGAGGTCCATATCAACGCCACTGCCGCGCAAGGTTGGGCCGCACGCGCCCATAGCAATCGCGTCTTCCGCCGTCAGGCGAGCCACGCCCTTGGTACGCATCTTGAAAATCGGATTCCCCGTCAGCAAGCCTTCATATTCATCCACGTTCCCGGGGAAGCGGTCGGCAAACTTCTTGACCTTCTCGAAGAACCCGAGCGGCGGTTCCAGTGCGAGCCCGCCAATACGGAAGTAAGACGTCATCATCCGCTGCCCGCTGACCATTTCGAAAAAGCGCAGAACATCTTCGCGCTCGCGGAAGCAGTAGAGAAAAACGGTCATCGCGCCCAGGTCCATCGCGTGCGTTCCCAGCCAGACCAGGTGCGAATTGATGCGGGTCAACTCATTCATCAGGACCCGCATCCACTGCGCCTTCGGAGGAATCTCCAGCCCCAGCAACTTCTCTACTGCCAGGCAGTAGCAAAGATTGTTGGTCATCGGGCACAGGTAATCGATGCGATCCGTCAGCGGCACGACTTGCTGGTAAAACTTGGCTTCGCAGGTTTTCTCGATGCCCGTGTGCAGATACCCGATCTCCGGCTTCACCCGCACCACGGTCTCGCCGTCAATTTCGAGTACCAGGCGCAACACCCCGTGCGTCGAAGGATGTTGCGGCCCCATGTTCAGTACCAGGGTGCGATCGCCCGAGGTAGTCTCTCGGCCGGATCCAGCTACAACAGTGGGAAATTGTGTCATGGCCTATCGGTAACCCTCCACCGGATAGTCCTTGCGCAGCGGATGGCCTTCCCAGTCATCGGGCATCATGATGCGTTCGAGGTTGGGATGTCCCGTAAACCGCACGCCAAACAGATCGAAAACTTCACGCTCATAGAAATTGGCCGCAGGCCAGACCGAAGTGACCGATTCGATGGCCGGACTCGATCCGTCCAGCCGGACTTTCAAACGCACCCGCTCTTTCGTTGGAATAGAGAGCAGATGGTAAACCACCTCAAAGCGCGGCTCCGAGGGATACCAATCCACGCAGGTAAGATCGGCCAGATAATTGAATGGGCAATCGGCGGAGTCGCGCAAGATGGAGCAAGCTTCGCGGATCGATTCCTTCGCGATCCAGATGGTAAGCTCGTCGCGATCGTATTTCACCGCCTGCACGGTGGATTTCGAACCGGCGCCGACGCTCCACTCCACCAGGCGAGCTAATGCCGGATGCGTTTTCAACTGCTCGATATCGGTGATGGCCGGCACGAGCGGCATCAGTTGTCCCCCCGTTTGGCGGTCGTCAGGCCCCAGTCGAGCACGCCTTTTTTCCAGACATAGAACAGGCCGACCAGCACGATCGCGATGTATACCATCATTTCCCAAAACCCAAACATTTTCAGTTCGCGCAGGATGACCGCCCAGGGGTAAAGGAAAACGGCTTCAACGTCGAACAATATAAAGAGCATGGCCACGAGGTAGAACTTGACCGAGAAGCGTCCCTGAGCATCGCCGATGGGTTCGACCCCGCATTCATAAGGCGACATTTTCGCGCGATTAGGTTTATGCTGGCCAATGAGCCATGAAAGGACAACCATCGCTATCGCCAGGGCCGTGGCTATGACGAAATGCATCAGGAAAGGCAGGTAGCGAGCGAAATAATTGTCCGGCATAGGGAGAGCTATATATAATTTGCGCCAAGCACAACAGCAGACTTTCCAGCTTAGTTTTGGTGGGCGGAAGTGTCAAGCTGAGTCAGTGTTTTGGCAGAAGTTTTATCCGGCGAAGTGTGTCTTGACCGGGCCGGGGAGAGCCTGAATCGCATGATCTTTGGTTTTAATACCGATATTCGCCACGAAGACACCGTCTACCATGTGCAAAGCGAAGCGCGCGAAGGCGAGCAGTTGCTGCAAACCCAGGTTTTCGTTCGCGGCCGTTGCATCGGCAAGCGCGCGGTTTCCTATGGCTCCGCCGCGACCGAAGCAACGGCCGGCGCTCCGGGCAAAACTCCGGCCATATTGCCGGCCAACGATCAAGAAAGAGAGAAGATGCTGCGCGAACTGCATCGCGAAGTGCTCGATGCCATCCGCGATGGCAAGTTAGATTCCGTCCTCGACAAGCGGGAGACACCGGAGGCGCTGGCGGTGGTGAAAGAGCTTGACATCGAGTGGATTAACGCCGCTTCCGTGCATTCCAGCGGCGCTCTCACCATGCGCATCCGAGTCACCGACGGAGGCACCACCGTCGAAGGCGCCCGGCTCACACTGCGCCTGGTCCGGCCCGGCGCCGCGCCCTACTACGCCCAGGTCCTTACCGACGCCCGGGGCAACGCCGAGATGAGCGTTAAGGTGGAGGAAAAGTCGCTGGCCGAGACTTCCGTGCTGGTGCAAGCGAATGTCGAAGGGCGCACCGCCACCCGCAAGTTCCAACTGCGCGCCGCTAGCTAGAAACCTAGGGCGTCAGTGATGCCGTTGTAGAGACGGGGCTTGCCCCGTCTTCCCCGAAGCGCGAAATGCCCGCGGAGACGCGGCACGCCGCGTCTCTACGAGAGATTAGCCGGCGAAGATGTCGGAATGGACCCCATGAACTTGACCATCAATGGCGAAACTCAGATTTCCTCCGCCGAAACGCTCGGCGCGCTCGTCGACCAGCTCACCATCAAGCCGGACCGCTTGGCCATCGAGTTGAACCGCCAGATCGTCCCCCGCGACCAATGGACGCAGACTCCTTTGCACGATGGAGACCGCCTGGAGATCGTCCATTTCGTCGGCGGTGGAACGGTATCCGCGCCACACATTTTATGATTTGTCATCCCGAGCGCAGCGAGGGATCCGCAGTTCGCAGCAAAAGATCGACTGAGGTAAATTTGGCAACCCTTTTCCCAACCTGCTAACCTGATTTCGTGCGGCCCCGTCGTTCAACGGATAGGACTTCAGTTTCCTAAACTGAATATGCAGGTTCGATTCCTGCCGGGGCTACCAGAAATCGCCTGCCAGCACGCGCTTCCGACACTGTGCAGAAACCCCGCGGAATATGCTTAGAAAGCGATGCTCCGTTGCCGTATAATGAAAAGCTGTGCTCAAGTACTCCATCGTAGTTCCTTTTCATAACGAGCAGGAGAACGTTACCGACTTGTACGCGCGGCTCAAAGCCGTGATGGAAGCGAGTGGCGAGACGTTCGAGATGGTGCTGGTTGACGATGGTTCGATCGACGGCACTTTCCAGTTGCTGCGCGAAATTGCCGCCATCGACAGCCGCGTCATCGTGGTCAAGCTGCGCCGCAATTTCGGCCAGACCGCCGGCCTCGCCGCCGGATTCGACCATGCCCGCGGCGAATACATTATCGCCATGGACGGCGACCTGCAGCACGATCCCGCCGACATTCCCTTGTTTCTGGAAAAGATCGCCGAGGGCTACGACATCGTCAGCGGATGGCGCAAAAACCGCGTCGATAATTTCTGGCTGCGCCGCATCCCTTCGCGCTGCGCCAACTGGCTCATGGCCAAGTTGAGCGGCGTGGACATCCATGACTTCGGCACCACCTTCAAGGCCTATCGCCGCGAAATCCTCGGTCAGGTCCCGCTCTACGGAGAACTCCACCGCTTCATCCCCGCCCTGGCCTCGTGGTACGGCGCTACCATCGTCGAAGTCCCGATCAAGAACGTAAACCGCGAGCGGGGCGCTTCGCACTATGGGATCTCCCGCACCTTCCGCGTCTTCTTCGACCTCATCACCATCCGCTTCCTGCTCAAATATCTTTCCCGCCCCTTGCACTTCTTCGGCACGGTTGGAGTGGTTAGCATTATGGCGGGCTGCTCAATCTCGGGCTGGCTGGCTCTGCAGAAGTTTCTGCACCACAGCGATATCATGTACGAGCACGGCCCGCTGATGATGTTCTCCGCCGTGCTGTTGCTGGCGGGCCTGAACATGCTCGCCGTCGGCCTGCTCGGAGAAATGCAGGTCCGCCATTATCATGAGCCCAGCCAGCGCGCCCCCTACTCCGTCGACCGCATCCTGCGGGCGCAGAGCGAAGAGACCACGATCCCGGAATAATTCGTATTTTTCAGGCAGGTCTTGGCGGGCGGCCACGGCAGAGTCTTACCGAGACGCGCTCAGGTTCTCTTTTTCAGCAGTTCCGCCTACAGACCGCCGCGCCCATTTGCCGGTACATGGGGGCCACGCCGGCGTTTGATGTGCCTGCGGACTACGTCACGGTCAAAGTGACAGTGCTCGTGGCCGTGGTGCTGCCTGACGTGCCGGTCACGGTAACAGTGTAGGTGCCCGGCGTAGTGCCGGGATTACCGCCTCCGCCGCCGCTTCCACTGTTGCTGCCGCCGCACGCCAGCAAGCCTCCCATCAGGATCATGAGGAATGCGAGCGCGCCCAGCCGCGTCCGCCAGTTACGCCGCAGCCTTGGGATGCCAATTCCAAACAGCAGACCGAAAGCCAGGGTCGTGCCGCCAGCGTACCTGCGGATTCCAGAGTGCGCGGGGCGCCCCAGGGCAGCGCTCGTCGGGGCCGTGGTGGTTATGGTCAGTGTGGCCGTCACCCCAGAGGCACTGGTGATGTTCACCGGACTGGTCGTGCCGAAGCTCACCGTGGGCGGGTCCTGGGCGCCAGCCGGGCGGGATGTGATGGTGGCCGTCAGCGTCACGCTGCCGGTGAAACCCCAGGTAGGTGTCAGAGTAATCGTCGAAGTGTTGCCTGTGGTCGCGCCGGGGCTGACCGACACGGCAGTGCCGGCGACAGTGAAACTTGGCAGAGCAAGCTCGAACACCGTACCACTGTTGTTAACGCCCCCGGCAGATGTGGTGCCGTACAGGTCACCCTCAGAGTCCGCGATCAGACCAGCCGAGGGGATCCCCCCGTCCATGCAGCTCGCAGCAGCGCAGAAGCTGTAGAGCGGCGTCTCCGTCCATGCGCCGCCCGATTGTGCCGGAACTGCGAGCTTAAATACCGCGCCACTGTTGTTAGCGCCTCCCGAAGCCGCGGTGCCGTACAGGTTGCCCACCGTGTCTTGGATTAGGCTGGCCGAGGGGAGCGTCCCATCTGTGCAGCTCGAACCTCCAAACGAGCAGAAGCTGTAGAGCACCGTCTCCGTCCAGCCGCCACCCGGATGTACCGTCAGCTTGAATACCGTGCCCCCGCCGGTGTTATCGTTAGCGCTGGTGTTAGCGCCGCCGAAATATGTGGTGCCATACAGGTTGCCCGCAGCGTCCTGGATCAGACCAGCGGCGGGCTGATTCCCGTCCGTGCAGTTCGACTCGGGGCAGAAGCTGTAGAGCACTGTCTCCGTCCATGCGTCGCCCGCTTGTGCCGGAGGTGCGAGCTTGAACACGGCGCCACCACCTAGACCACCATTGGCGCTAGTGTTAGCACCTCCATAAAGCGTGGTGCCATACAGGTTGCCCGCAGCGTCCTGGACCAGACCCGCCGAGGGCTGCTCCCCGTCCGTGCAGTTCGACTCGGGGCAGAAGCTGTAGAGCACCGTCTCCGTCCAGCCTCCACCCGGCACTGTCGAAATTGCCAGCTTGAATACCGTGCCCCCGCCGACACCACCGTCAGCGCTTGTGTTGGCGCCCCCCCTCTCGGTGACGCCATATAGGTTGCCCGCAGCGTCCTGAATCAGACCGCTCGAGGGATCAGCCCCGTCCGTGCAGTTCGAAGCAGAACAGAAACCGTAGAGAACCATTTCCTGACCGGTGTTGTCCAATTTGAACACCGTGCCCCCGTGGTTTGTGCCTCCATCAGTAGTGGTGCCGTACAGGTTGCCGGAGGCGTCCTCGATCAGGCCTGCCATGGGCATCGCCCCGTCCGCGCAGATCGAACCTCCTCCCGCACAGAAGCTGTAGGGAACCGTCTCTGTCCATACGTCGCCCGGTTGTGCCGGAGGTGCGAGCTTGAATAGCGCGCCAGTAGGATCGCGGTCGAGGACACCAGTGCTACTAGCGCCCCCCCGACTCGTGGTGCCGTACAGGTTGCCCGCAGCGTCCTGAAGCAGACCACCCGCGGGAGACTGGCCGTCCTTACAATCCGACGTAGAGCAGAAGCTGTAGAGAACCCCATAGAGATAGCTGGAGGCCCCGTCCGCGGGTCTTGCCTTCTGAGCTTTCCCTGTATTCCCCCGCAGCTTGGGCGAGCGACCTGGCTGGTAGAGGACTTGACTTTGCGCAGCCGCCTGGGCGGCGAAAGCGAACCACGGCAACAACGAAATCAGCGTGACACCACACCAGCGATGAATGCGGATTTTCATAAACTGCTCCCGGATTGGACCTGACTCTGCTTTTCGACTGCAAAAACGGGAGAATAATACGCGCACCCCGCCTGTTCCGCAATGATTCTAAAACGACTTTTTCGGGAACATTTAGGGCGCAGCTGAACCCGCGCCCCTTCAAAACAAAGGCAAAACTGGAGTTCTCCTGCAGGCCGTGAAGCTGGCGCCGCGCGTCTGCGGGCTACACTCTCTTGAGAAACAGCGCTCCCAGTGGCGGCAAGGTCAGTCGCAGCGAATACGGCCTGCCGTGGGCGCTTTGCGGCAGCGCTTGCACGCCGCCCATGTTGCCCATGCCGCTGCCGCCGTACTCCCGCGCGTCGCTGTTGAGAAGTTCTCTCCAATACCCGCCCGTGGGCACGCCGACCGAGTAATTCACTCTGGGCACCGGCGTGAAATTACACACGACGAGAATGGCGTCGTCTCCATTCTCGCCTTTGCGCAGCAGCGAGATAATGCTGGCGGGCGTGTCGTTGCAGTCCACCCATTCAAAGCCCCGGGGATCGTTATCGAACCAGTGCAGCGCCGCTTCGTTCCGATACACGCGGTTGAGTTGCTCCACCCAGTTCATCAGCCCGCGATGCACGGGGTATTCCAGCACGTTCCAGTCGAGGCTGCGATCGTGCGACCATTCGCTGACTTGCCCGAACTCCGCGCCCATGAAAAGCAGCTTCTTGGCGGGCTGGGCGAACATATAGCCGAGCAGCAGCCGCATGTTAGCGAACCGCTGCCACTCGTCGCCCGGCATTTTGCCGATCAGCGAGCCTTTTCCATGCACGACCTCGTCGTGGCTCAGGGGCAGCACAAAATTCTCATGGAACGCATACAGCATGCGAAACGTCAGCTTGTTGTGGTGATACTGGCGATGGATGGGATCGTTTTGGAAATATTTGAGCGTGTCGTGCATCCATCCCATGTCCCACTTCAGGCCGAACCCCAGCCCGCCCAGATGCGTGGGCCGCGAAACCATGGCGTAGGAAGTCGATTCTTCGGCGAAGGTTTGAATGTCGGGATGTTCTTTGTAGGCTTCGAGGTTGAAGTGGCGCAGGAAGTCGATGGCTTCCAGGTTTTCGCGGCCACCGTACTTATTGGGAATCCACTCGCCCTGCTTGCGCGAGTAGTCGAGATACAGCATCGAGGCGACCGCGTCCACCCGCAGGCCGTCGGCATGATATTTGTCCAGCCAAAACATAGCGCTCGACATCAGGAAGCTGCGCACTTCAGTGCGGCCGTAGTTGAAGATCATCGTCTTCCAGTCGGGATGGAAGCCCTGGCGAGAGTCGGCGTGCTCGAACAGATGTGTACCGTCGAAGAAGGAAAGGCCGTGTCCGTCGGAAGGGAAGTGCGATGGGACCCAGTCGAGAATCACGGCGATACCGCGCTGGTGCAGGTAGTCGACCAGATACATGAAATCCTGCGGCGTGCCGTAACGCGCCGTGGGAGCGAAGTAGCCCGTGGTCTGATATCCCCACGAGCCGTAGAAGGGATGCTCCATGATGGGCAGCAGCTCGACGTGAGTGAATCCCAACTTATTCACGTGGTCGGCCAGCCGGGGAGCGATCTCGCGATAGGTGAGCGAGCGATTGTGCTCTTCCGGGACCCGCATCCATGACCCCAGATGCACCTCATAAATAGACATGGGCGCGTGCAGCGAGTTGGCCGCCCCGCGTTTTCCCAGAAAGTCAGCGTCGTTCCAGGTGTAGTCAAGGTCCCAGACCACCGACGCCGTCCGCGGAGGCTTCTCCGTGGCAACTCCCACCGGGTCGGCTTTTTCCGTCTCGTGCCCGTGGTGATTGGATTCGATGTGGAACTTGTACAGCGCGCCCTTGCCGACGCCGGGGATGAAGCCTTCCCAGATTCCAGACGATCCGCGGGGCTGGAGCGAATGAGAATGCCGGTTCCACCCATTGAAGCTGCCAGTCACCGAAACCTGGCGCGCGTTGGGGGCCCAGACGCTGAAGATCGTGCCCTTCGTCCCATCGAATTCCGCCAGGTGCGCCCCCATCCGCTCGTAAATGCGATAGTGGGTGCCTTCGTTGAACAGATAAAAATCCTCGGCGGTCAGCAGGGAAACATCGTAGCGGACCGGAGATGCTTCTTGGGATCGGTTGTCCTGTGTCATGGTTTTCGCAATATGTTAACGCTGTCATCCTGAGCGAAGCGGAGGACCTGTGCATTTCATTGATGTCAGCAGAATGCAGAGATCCTTCGCTTCGCTCAGGATGACAGTGTGGATTTCTGGCGTCTGCTTGTGAGACCACACCAGTGTAGTCCATATCCAGTTGCGAGCGACGAGAAGCCACCGACTAACAACTAACGACGCTTTTCCCGCTTCTGCCGCGCCCAGCCTTCTTTCACCGTTTGCCGCGCCCGCCCCAGCGCCAACGCATCCTCCGGCACATCCTCGGTGATGCAGCTTGCCGCTCCAACGTAAGCGCCGCGTCCAATCTTCACCGGAGCCACCAGCGTCGCGTCGCTGCCGATGAAGACGCCATCTTCGATGACCGTCTTGTGTTTGTTCACGCCGTCGTAGTTGCAG